>Ga0315274_10008966_pt1 | contig 14475 bp, 16 predicted proteins | sample YL17G02_20_MG_FD_203700 | JGI IMG/M metagenome (GOLD analysis project Ga0315274, IMG submission 203700) | Sediment microbial communities from Yellowstone Lake, YNP, Wyoming, USA - YL17G02_20 | ecosystem: Environmental > Aquatic > Freshwater > Lake > Sediment | place: USA: Wyoming | collected... | reverse complement strand
GTCGTTTTGGGGGCGGGAGTCCTCGCGGCGGGTCCGCTGAGCCGGACCTTGGTGCTGGCCGACAATTCGGACTCGCAGATGAAGTTCGGGCTGGTCACTTATCTCTGGGGCCAGGATTGGGACCTGCCGACCGTGATTGCCAACTGCAAGAAGACCGGTGTCCCGGGCGTGGAGTTGCGGGTGGAGCATGCCCACAAGGTGGAATCGAACCTGACCGACGCCCAGCGACGCGAGGTCAAGGCCCGCTTCGCCGACAGCGGCATCACCTTGGTCGGCATGGGCACGAACTTCGCCTTTCACTACGCCGAGAGCGACAAACTGGCGAAGGACATCGCCGGAGCCAAGGACTACATCAAGCTGTCGCACGATTGCGGCGGGCTGGGCGTCAAGGTCAAACCGAACGACCTGCCCAAGGGCGTGCCGTATGAGAAGACCATGAAGCAGATCGGCGTCTCGCTGAACGAGCTGGCCGAATTCGCCGCCGGGTATGGCCAGAAGCTCCGCCTGGAGGTCCACGGCGGATGCTCCCTCCTGCCCACGATCAAGGCGATCATGGACGTGGCCAACCATCCGAACGTCGGTGTGTGCTGGAACTGCAACTCGCAGGACCTCGAAGGCCAGGGTCTGGAGTACAACTTCAACCTCGTGCGTTCGCGCTTCGGCGATACGGCTCACGTCCGCGAGCTGAATCTGAACGACTACCCATACCAGCAGTTGATCAACCTGCTCGTCGCGACGAATTACGACGGCTGGGTCCTGCTGGAGGCCCGGACCAAACCCGCCGACCGGGTCAAAGCCCTGGCCGAGCAGCGAGAGGTCTTCGAGCAAATGGTGGCCAAGGGCCAGTCGGCCCCCAAGCCCAGCGCCAGCGGCGTCAAGATCACCGAGCAGGACAAGAAGGTGACGGTCCAGATCGACGGCAAGCTGTTCACGGAATACTGCATGAAGGACGTCATCCGGCCGTACTTCTACCCGGTGGTCGGCCCGACGGGCCAGCCGGTCATCCGGCACTGGCCGATCGCCGACGGCGGGCCGGACGAGGAGCGCGATCACCCGCATCATAAGTCGCTCTGGTACACCCACGGCGCCGTCAACGGCGTCGATTTCTGGGCCGACGGCAAAGGGAAGATCGTCCACGACAAGTTCCTCGAAATCAGTTCCGGGCCGAAGGTCGGCGTCATCAAGTCGCAGAACAACTGGATCGCCCCGGACGGCAAGCTCGTCTGCACCGACACGCGGACGCATCGCTTCTACAGCCGGCCCGAGGGCACCATGATGGACTTCGAGGTCACAATCCAGGCCTCGAACGGTCAGGTGACGATGGGCGACACGAAGGAAGGGTCGATGGCCATCCGCCTGACCCCAACTATGCGACTCAGGGGCAAGGTGGGCAAGGGACACATCATCAACAGCGAAGGCCAGACCGATGACGCTACCTGGGGCAAGCGCGCCAGTTGGTGCGACTACTACGGACCGGTCGGCGGCGAAATCGTCGGCATCGCGATTTTCGATCACCCGTCGAATCCACGGCATCCGACATGGTGGCACGTGCGGGACTACGGGCTGTTCGCCGTCAATCCGTTCGGCATCCACGATTTCGAGAAGAAGCCCGCCGGCACCGGCAACCTGGTGATCCCGGCCGGCCAGAGCGCGACATTCAAGTACCGCTTCTATTTCCACAGGGGCGACGACAAACAGGGGAAAGTGGCTGAGCTTTACCGCGAATACGCGAAATGAAACAATCGATTAGGGATGATGGATTATTGAAAGAGGAGTTCGGACTTGCTTCTGAAATCATCAATCATCCATTGTCAATCATCAATCGGAAAGGGCAGACTATGAGCAAGTTGACGCGTCGGGATTTCATCAGGACTTCGATGGCCGTGGGAGCCGGCCTGGCGATGGCCACGCCCACCTCCCGTGTGCTCGGGGCCAACAACGACATCCGCCTGGCCGTCGTAGGCGTCGGGGGCCAGGGCGGCGGCCATATGGGTTATTTCAGCAAGATTCCCGGCGTCCGCCTCGTGGCGATCTGCGACGCCGACAAGGCACATGTTGAGGGGCGGGCCGCCGCCTTCGAGAAGGAGAACGGCGCCAAGCTCAAGACCTACCTGGACGTCCGCAAGCTCCTGGACGACAAGGAGATCGACGCGATCACGTCGGCCACGCCGAACCATTGGCACGCCCTCGTTACGGTCTGGGCCTGCCAGGCGGGCAAAGACGTCTACATCGAGAAGCCCGCTTCCCACGAGATTTGGGAAGGCCGCAAGATGGTCGAGGCCGCCCGCAAGTATAACCGGATCGTCCAGATCGGCACGCAGAAACGCTCGTCCGACGCCCATAAGGAGGCGTTCGCGTGGATTCGCGAGGGCAATATCGGCGCCATCAAGTGGGTCCGCGGGTTCTGCTACAAAGGCCGTGGCCCGGGCACCAATGGGATTGTCCACGGAACGAACGGCCCGAAACCGGTGCCGGCAAGCGTGGACTACAGCCTGTGGTGCGGCCCGGCCGACATGGTGCCGCTGCATCGCGACCAGTTGCACTACGTGTGGCACTGGGTCTGGAATACCGGCAATGGCGACATCGGCAACCAGGGCCCCCACGAGATGGACATCGCCCGCTGGGCGCTGGGCGACCCGGGACTCCCGACGCGAGCCTTCAGCATCGGTGGCCGGTTCGGCGTCGGCGAGACCGGCGACGTCGGCGAAAGCGCCAACACGCAAATCGCCTTCTTCGACTACAAGCCGGCCCCGCTGATCTTCGAAGTGCGCGGCCTGCCGAGCAAGAAAGGCGTCCGCAACATGGACAACTTCCGTCGGACCGGTGTCGATGTCGGCGACTGCGTCCAGTGCGAAGGCGGCTACTTCCCCTCCAGTGACGCCGGCGGCTGGGTCTTTGACAACGACGGCAACAAGGTCAAGCAGTTCTCCGGCCGCGGCGGCGAGGGACACCATGAGAACTTCATCAAGGCTGTCCGCAGCCGCAAGCGCAGCGACCAGAACGCCGACATCGAGGTCGGACATCTCTCCGCCGCCCTGTGCCACATGGCCAACACCTCTCACCGGCTGGGCAAGAAGGCCACAGTCGATGAGATCAAAACCGTGATCGGCGACAACGCCGAGATGATGGACTCGTTCAACCGAATGCTCGACCATCTGGCCGCCAACGAGGTGGACCTCACGAAGGAGCCCATCACGTTGGGCCCGGTCCTGACGATGGACCCCGAGAAGGAACAGTACATCGGCGAGAACAGCGAGATGGCCAACATGTTCCTGAAACGCAACTACCGCGAGCCGTTCGTGGTCCCGGAGAACGTTTGATGAAGTTTGCGTTGTGCAACGAGATGTTCGAAGGCCGGCCGATGGCCGAGGTCTGCTCCGTCGTGAGCCGCCTCGGCTATCACGGCCTTGAGATCGCCCCGTTCACGCTGGCCCCTTCCGCGACCGAGGTGACCGGGCCGCAGCGAAAGGAAACCCGCAAGGTCATCGCGGACCACGGGCTCGAGACGGTTGGCCTGCACTGGCTGCTCGCCGGGCCCAAGGGCCTGCATATGACCACTCCCGAAGACTCCACCTGGCAGCGGACGCGGGACTACTTCTCCGCCCTGCTCGACCTGTGCAGCGATCTCGGCGGCACGGTCCTCGTCCTCGGCTCGCCCAAGCAGCGAAGCCTCATCGCGGGCCAGACGAGACAAGGCGCCTGGCGCCGGGCGGTCGATCTGCTCGAGTCTGTGCTCGACCGGGCCGGCAAGCTTGGCCTGACGATCTGCCTGGAGCCGCTGTCGCCCGCCGAGACGAACTTTATCAACACCGTCGAGGAAGGCATGAAGATGGTTCGCGAGATCGATCATCCGAATTTCAAGATCCATCTCGACGTCAAGGCAATGTCGTCGGAGGCCAAGCCCGTGCCAGCGATCATCCGCTCTGTGAAGGTCGGTGACATCGGCCATGTTCACGTCAATGATCCGAACCTCTACGGCCCCGGCATGGGCGAAGTCGATTATGCCCCCATCGCCGAGGCCGTCCGGGACATCGGCTACGACAAGTGGCTCTCCGTCGAGGTCTTCAAGTACGACCCCGACCCCGAAACCATCGCCAAAAAGAGCATCGACTACCTCCACCGCTTCTGGCCCTGATGAACATTCGGACTGCGCAAACGCATCACCTGAGGCAGGCCTATGAACCTGCCTCCTCTCTTCACAGAGCCATGCCACGGTATAGCATGGCTCAGCAAGATTGCCCTCACAGCTACGGACAAGAGTCTTTCCCTCTGGGGGTTTGATCTGTAGAATCGATCCATGGCTGAAAACCAGGGTGGCAATGGCGTTGCGGCATACAATCAGGCGGCAGGCGGATTATGGCGAAAAGGAAATCACGCGTCTATATCGAGACATCTATTGTCAGCTACCTCACGGCTCGGCACAGCACCGATGTTCGCGTGAGGGCAAACCAGGACGTCACTACTGAATGGTGGAAGACCCGGCGTCCTCAGTTCGACCTGTTCGTTTCTGAGTTCGTCATTGCCGAGACATCGCTTGGAGACGCCGACGCTGCCAACCTGCGGCTGGAAGCGATCCGAGGGATCCCAGAACTCGAGGCTACGCAGGAGGTCCGCTCGTTGGGCGACCACCTGATGTCAGAAAGGGCGATCCCTTCACAGGCGGCCATTGATGCCTATCACATCGCCGTGGCAACGGTAAACGGCATGGATTATCTCCTTACGTGGAACTGTGCGCACATCGCCAACGCCGCTATGCGAGCAGCCATTGAGCAGGTATGTCGCAAGCACGGGTACGAACCCCCGATCATTTGTACCCCCCTGGAATTGATGGAAGGTTGATCTATGTGGCAAGACCCAATCGTCGCCGAGACACGCAAGCGTCGCCAGGAATACGCGGCCAGATTCAATCATGATCCGGACGCGATCTTTGAAGACATCCGTAAACGCCAGAACCGGAGGAAGAAGAGACTCGTGTCCTTCCCCGCCCGCAAGCCCGCGAGCAATCGAGTCGGCGCTCGATAGTCGCCGCAGGGGGGGGTAGGACCAGCCGCTCGATGGGCAACAAGCAAGGCGTAGCTTGATGGACTCCTCGCTGCCGAGAAAGCGACTTCATACATTGAGAAATGTTCTTATGCCCCATCGGCCAGGCCGTCCGCGAGATCGGCTACCGCAAGACGCTCGTCGAAACTCAGCGTGACAATCCTCAGACGCATACGCTCTCCACGGTCAACCAGGGGGCTGCGCCCCCTGGACCCCCGGGCCGGTGACTGGCCTCGCTGCGCGGGCCGTCACCCGGCCCACCTTCTCTAAGGGTAGGACGGCATCTTCCTCGCGAGGCGGAGGCCCAGGTTGAAGCCGCGGTTGACGGGCATGAACCAGTCGCGAAACGCCGACCGGCAGAACCCGGCACTGTAGTACCAACCGCCGCCCCGGAGGACGCGGACGACGCCCGAAACAGGGCCAAGCGGATCAGTGACCGGCCCGCCGGAGTACTGCCCATACCAATCCCCACACCATTCCCACACGTTGCCAATCATGTCGTGAAGACCGAAGGCGTTCGCGCGCTTTGCACCTACCACATGGGTCCCCGCACGGCTGTGGTTGTACTGCTTCTCACGCCAACCAGTCGAATCCGAACCGCCGGCATACTCCACCCCGCTGTTGCCCCCATACCACGAAATACCGTCCAACGCCGGAGCATCGCGCAATCCCTTGATGACCAGGTCCCCGTTGTACAGCGCCGTCTGCGTCCCCGCCCGGCAGGCGTATTCCCATTCCCCCTCCGTCAACAATCGATACGTCCCTTCCGCCACTTGCTCCATCTGGCACAGCTTCCTCACGAATGCCTCACAGTCCAGCCAAGTGACCTGCTCCACGGGCGCATCTTTGCCCGCATTCATGAAGTATGATGGGCTCGTCCCCATCACCTGCTCCCACTGGCCCTGCGTCACCTCGAACTTGCCGCAGTAGAAGGCCTTGCTCAGCGTCACTTCGTGCTCGACCTCGTCCTCGACAACGCCTCGCGGCACACCGGCGCGGACCATCGCATCTTGCTCCGTTCGAGGGCTGCCCATCGTGAAACGCCCTGCCGGGACCAGCCGCAACACGATCCCGGTCTTGGCCGTCTTGACCTCCAGAGGCAGACCCAGTTGCGGGACCGCCTGACGCTGCCGCTCCTGGGCCTCCAGGCTCCCGGGCGCCAGACCATCCAACGAAGCGCGCTGCGCATCGGCAACCGCGACCAGATCGTCGGGCAGACGACGCGCCTGCCCGGACACCTGGCCTTGTTGTCCGCCTTCCTCGGCCGCAATGGGTCCCGACGAAGGGACTCCGCCGCGCGCCAGACCAATAGCCATCCATAGGATCGCCGTCAACAGGACGATCCACGCCTGATCCTGCCGTGAGTTTCGCCGCCTCATACCAATCCCCCTTCCTTTTCACTGGACTTTTGCAAAATGGACATTGGGCCTACTTTGGGAAGGAGAAATCGCGGTTCTCGATTTCTCCTTCCCAAACTGTAACCACCGAACGAATAACGACTTGCGCAAATTCTTCAAGGAAATCGGAAAATGAGATTTCCTTGAAGAATATAGGTCCAATGTCCATTTTGCAAAAGTCCACTTCTCAGCTTCACACTGCTGCTGACAATACGCACATCTCGATTGAGTTGCAGACTATTCGCCGGCTCGTGGTGCGTCAAGGCAAAAAAAACGCACAGAACGCCGGGACCCCGGATCGGCGTGCACGGCACACCCTACATGTGGGGGCGTCGCGTCTTTCTCACGTGCAACAGGCGAGGCGGGATTTCAGGGATTTCTTGGCGCGGTGGAAGTGGGTTCGGGCGCGAGCGGGGGTGGTGCGGGTGCGGGCGGCGATCTCGGCGTAGTCGAGGTCGTCGTAGCACCGAAGCTCAAGGATGTCGCGGTGGGGATGACGGAGCCGGTCGACGGCGGCGGCGACTTGTTGCAGGGTTTCCTCGCGGATCTGGGCGTCGAGCGGCGTGTCATCGGAGGCAAAGCCGTTGCTCGCGGCAGTTTGGGTACTCAGCAACTCCGCTTCGATGCAGGACCGCAGGCGCCGGTCGCGGCGGCCGTTCTGGATCTTGCTCCAGGCGATGCGGTAAATCCAGGGCCAGAACCGCCGGGTGTCGCGCAGCGTGCCGAGCCGGCAGATCATCGCCAGCAGCGTATCCTGGACGACGTCCTCCGCTGCATTGTGGTCCAGCGTGGTCCGGAAGGCGAACGAGTACAGGCGGTCCCAGACGAGCGTGGCCAGGCGGCCCATCGCCACCCGGTCGCCCGACCGGGCCTCGGCAAGGAACTGGATGTATCCGCGATCATCATTCATCCGTAGGGTCCTCGCCTATACAAGGCCGCGGACGCCGGGAGGGTAACAGAAAAATCCGCCGCAGGTGCAACAGGCGCAGACTCACTCCTCTCATGCGAGCCCTACGAGAGCAATAGCTCAAACGGCATGACGTACAGTGCTATGCGTTCGAGATCGTTTCCTCCGGCCGGGGGGATGGATCGTTGCAGGTCTGTTCCTCCGGCTGGCCGATCACACGCCAGGTGGGCGGGATCAGCTCCGACACGAGCCACGGGCTGCCGCAGTGATGGCATGTCTCCCGGTCCACCCACCGGTCCCGGCCGCAGTTCTGGCAGGTCACGCGGGCCGTGGTCGGTCGGGTGATTTGGTATGTCACGTACGCGGGCAGGGTGAACAGGACCGTTGCCGCCATCCGCAGCCGTCTCGCCCGGGTCGGGAGGCCCTTCCGCCGGGCGTCCCTGCCGACGAGCCGCGAGAGCACGATGCCCACCACCACACCGGGCAGCAGGAACGGCAGCGCCCCCACGAAACGACCAAGCCACCAGGACTCAGCATCCCGGCCCTTCATCGCCGCGAACGAGTTCGGCAGTACGAACAACGACCGATGGCCCGCGGTGGCCTCGACGCGGGACGCTGTGAAATAGGACAGCCACAGCAGCACCGGCGGATGCAGGCTCTCCAGAATGAACTTCGTCGCCGTGAGCGCCGCCGCCCCGGGAAGCTTGAAATAGAGAGCCCTCACCATCGAGAGCTGTCCGCTACGGCCGCTGCCCATCGGGACGTGATCGGAGAAGCCAGTTTGCTGCATGGCTACGCGTATGCCGTTGGGGTCGAAGACTTCGAGCTTCATCGAGGTGGCGTCACGCGACAGCACCGCGACGGCACAACCGGCATAGAGATCGCCCCTGCCCAGGAACACCGGCATGACCTCGAACGCGAACAGATCATCCGGCGCCACCCGCCGGACGGACGCAAACAGGCTGTCGGGGACCGGCAATCGGCCAACAGAACCAACGTATCCCAGCGTATTCAGGTCGAGCATTTGGATGTACCCGGTCGCATCGAGCACGAGGGCCCGGTCCGGGTCCGTGCCGTAGGTGTAGTGCGGTTCCAGGGTGTCGAGATAGAGGTTGAGGTATCGCGGCTGCTTGCGAGGCCAGCCAAAATCCACAGGACCGACAAAGTTCGCAGGCCATGGCGGGCCCTGCTTCACGGCCTTGCCGGGCCCGTCGATGGCGAAGAATTGCCGCAGGACACGATCATACACGATCGGGCGGTCGAGATTCCCCGCGATGAGCCGCACAACAGGGTCTCTGAACCGGCCGAGTTTCTCGTCCGGCCGGTCCGCGATCCCTTCAGGACCGGCATAAGCGATAGTCTTCTTGAGCAAGACGGTTCCATCGGGCTTGGACTGCCCGACAGTGCAACTGTACACCACCATGCCGAGAGACCGGTCATAGTAGAGCCGCACACCTGTCTCATCCGTACTCCATGCATATACGGGTGAGTCCGGGGCGTCGAGCCTCTGCGATTCCTGATACTGCGTGGCGCCAAGTGCCGCGACATCGATCTCCTCCCACGCCATCTCCGCGTGAACCGTGCAGGGAATGCCGTTGGGCTCCTGCACCGTCCGGGGCATGATGAGGCTTGAGGCATCGACACTGAGCGACCATGCCTGCCTGGGAAGCAGCCCGTGACGGGCAGATTCACACCCCCACCGGGCCCAGAACAGAACGAGCAACGTCACGAGTAAGACGAGAAGGCCGGTCGCCAGAACGTTCAGAGCACTACTGTATCTTCTCGCTTTCATATCCGACACCTACAATGAGACCGACGTAAACCGATACCACACGCGCAGCAGGGATGCGATGCTGAAGAGCAGCAGGAGAACCATCGCCGAAATCCCGAAGCCCTTGACGACCACAAGCAGCATGATGAGCAGGATGCCGAAGAGGGCGCTCACGGCGGGGATTGCCTTGTTCGTCGTCCAGCCCATCAGCAGCCCGACGCAATAGCAGGCGAGACTGGTCAGAACGACCGCCGTGGAAACCTCCGCAATTGTGCCCCGGTACAATGCCAAGGGCGCCCCGGTGACATACAGGATGGCGACGGCCGTAATCAGCAGCGGCACAAGCATCGCGAGAATGATCGCGGCACCGGCAAGGACTCTTGCTGCCAGAATCCGCGTGCGAGTCACCGCCAGTGTCGCCAGCAGTGCAGAAACCCGGTTGGCACGATCGGTGTACATCTGTGCCGCCCCCAGCATGCAGAAGAGGACGAGTAATATGACCATTGCCGCCGCGTCGATCCCCAGGCCCACCCCTGCGACGCCCCAGTACGCCGTCAAGATCACCTGGCCGACCATCCCGACACAGATGAGGGCCGCCAGCACGATATGGACGGCATGGTCCTGGAGCTCACGCTTGATGAGGGTCAGCACGTCACACCTCGCTTTCCTGCAAGACCGGCGCCGAGGCCGGCCGGGTGCATTCGATGAAGATGTCCTCGAGGGTCATCGGCAGCTCGGTGCAGCTCTCCGGCCTGAACGTTTCGAGGATCGTCTGCTTCTGCCGGTTCCAGTTGGCGACAGTCAGGACCATCTCCCGGCCCTGGTTTTGCTGGTTGATGATCTCGGTGATATACAGGTCCTCGGGCGCCCGCTCGGGGAAGATGACGCGGAGCTTCTTGACGCGGTCCTTGAGCTCCTCCAGGGTGCAATCGACGACGATCTTGCCGGCGACGAGGATGCCGACTCGGTCGGCGATCCGCTCGACGTCGCCGAGGATGTGCGAGCTGAACAGGATCGTCCTGCCCTGCCGTTGAATCACGTCGATGGCCAGCTCGAGGAACTGCCGGCGGGCGACCGTGTCGAGGCCGAGGGTCGGGTCGTCGAGGATCAGCAGTTCGGGGTCGATGGCCATTGCCAGGGCGAGGTTGAGCTCGGCCCGCATGCCGGCGGACAGCTCCCGGACCCGGCGGTCCATCGGCAGCCGGAACGTCTCGACCAGACGCCCGAAGAACTCGCCGTTCCATTGCAGCGAAAGCCCTTTGCACAAGCTGATGAGCCGCCCGACCCTGTAGCTCTGGATCAGGTTGTGTCCCTCCGCGACGTAGCCGACGCGTCCGTGCGCCCTGGCCGACAGCCGCATGGAGTCCTCGCCCAGGACGAGCGTGCGGCCCCGCGTGGGTGGCTCCAGGCCCAGGAGGATGCGGATCATCGTGGTCTTGCCCGAGCCATTCCGGCCGAGCAGGCCGTAGATGCACCCCCGAGGCACCTCCAGGCTCACCCCGTCCAGCACGCACCGCCCGTCGTAGTACTTGACCAGATCCTCGACGACAATCGGCTTGTCATTCATAGCGAATCCTCATGCACATCTAATCGTGACATCATAGTGTACCTTCAATCGGCGACATAGGTGAATTCCCGCTTGTTCAACAGAAGAATTCCCGCCGCACCGTAAAGGGCAATCAACGCAAAGCTGTGAGCGACGCTGGCGACACAGCCCGGCAGGCTGCACTTGCCTCGACCCATTTTCACCAGCAGTTCCACCGGCGGACCCGCGTAACGCACGATTTCATGATAGACCTTCGTGCCGAGACTGTCTTGGAAGAACAGCATGAGCATATACAGCGGAAACATCACCGCGATCGTCGCCAGGAGCACCACCATGGCATTCTGGTCGCGCCGGGCCACGACGGATACGGAGGCCGACAACGCGGTCCAGGCGTTGAAGATCAACCACGAGGCGAGCAGCCACACGGCGAGATGGCCGATCCCGCCCCGGCCCGTGAGCCGGTGCAGGATCAGGATCACCGCCCCGGCCGTCAACAGGTGCACCGCTCCCTGCAATGACAATCCCAGAAAACGATACAGGTAGAGTTCCCAAAGGTGAATCGGCTCGGTCACCACCATGCGTATCCGGCCGGAGGCGATGTCGTCGCCGAAGATGCCGGCGCTGAGCACCAGGGGCAGGAGGCATCCAGTCCACGCGAACACAAAGCCTCCCCACTGCCATCCCTCCGGCGGCAACGGAATCAGGAAGATCGCCGCACAGGTCCCCAGCCAGCACAGGTGCAGGCAGCGAATGCTCGCCTTTCGCGACACAGGCGCACGAACGTCTGTTCGATGTCCTGCTCCTCGAGAGCCACGCCGACAATGTGGGCCCCGGCCTTCGCCAGGGAGCTGACGATGTTCGGGACATCTTCGATGCCGCCGACGCCTACGACCAGCCGCGTGTCGGACTTCTCCAGCGGCCTGTAGGACGCCAAGACCTCCTCCTCGATGCCCGGGCTGCCCGGCAGAAATTCGATCCGCAGGCGTGCCGTTTGCTCCACGGGCGTCTCGCCGCCAAACGTGACGATCCGCCCCTGGTGCAGAAAAACGTACTTTGAAGTCAGCTTCTCCAGCTCGCCCAGGCGATGCGAGCTGATGATGACCGTCGCCCCCGACTGGCGGACACCAGTGAGCACCCGCCGCAATTCGATGACGCCGATCGGGTCGAGGCCATTGCTCGGCTCATCCAAGAGCAGCAGCCTCGGGTGGTCGAGCAACGCGACCGCCAACGCAAGGCGCTGCCTCATCCCCTGCGAGAACCCGCCTACAGCGCGGTCGGCGTATTCCTCAAGACGCAACTCTGCGAGCAGTCTCTCTGTTTCCTCGGAGATGCCCGCCTTGGACAGGCCATGCAGCGCGGCGTGATGCTTCAGGACGGCGCGTGCGGAATAGCGTGGCAGGAAGGCCGGGGATTCGGGGACATAACCCAGGCTGCGCCTGGCCTCCAAAGATCGGGGCGGATGGTCGCAGACGGAAATGGCACCGCCGGTGGGAAGGATCAGGCCCGCGATAAGGCTCAGGAGCGTGGTCTTGCCCGCCCCGTTCGGCCCGATCAGTCCGATGATCGTCCCGCCGCCGACGCGTAGCGAGACACCCGCCAACGCGCACACCGGCATTCCTCGCCTGCCCACCGCGCCCTTGTAGACCTTCGTGACCTCGCGGCACTCGATCACGGCCACATTCCCGCTCTCACCGCTGTTCATTTCCGCCCTCGCTGCACATTGGCGCGACCTACTCTTTTCCCGGCGACAGGTTGACCTTCTCCACCGCCGTCTGGAACCATTCCGTGAGCGTCTGCTTGTCGATCTGCATGTGAAAGGCCTCGACGGTGATCCGCTCGAGCTCGTCGCAGATGAGTTTTCGCCGCACGGCCCGGCTCAGCGCGCTATCGAGCCCGGCGACGAATGCCCCCGCTCCCGCCCGCGTGACGATGATCCCCTCCTGCTCGAGCTGGCGGTACGCTTTGGCGATGGTGTTGGGGTTGATGGCGAGCTGTAGGGCGAGCTGGCGGACGGTGGGCAACCGCTCCTCCCTGGCCAGCCGGCCCAACGCAATGTCCCGCTTGACCTGATCGATGATCTGCAGGTACACCGGCCTGTCCGACGCATTGTCGATGCGAAACTGCATAACGCTCCGCCTGAATCACTTGTACTACTGCAACTAATACAATCATACGACCGCCGTCCAGGCGCGTCAAGCGGAATTTTCAATTTTTTTTCCTTGCCCACACCCGCACGAATCGCCCGACCTTGGCACCCATGACCAGGCACGGTAGAGTATACGCAGGCCTGTGAGTGCCCGTGCTCGTGCGGGCCCGGAAGAGGGCATGCAAACACGACCGCGAAAGGAGAGGCCCGGGATGGTCAGAACGCGAAAAAGCTGGCGGGAGAAACTGGAAAATCCGGTGGCGGGCTTGCCGAAGGTGGTGGCCGTGCCGGACAAATGGGTCAAGATGATGGGCGGCCGGCAGGTCCTCGTGCCAACGCCCATGATGGTGGATGAATACGTGCGGACCGTGCCGCCGCGGAAGCTCATCACCGTCGGCCAGATTCGCCGGCATCTCGCCGAGCCGTTCAAGGCCGATTCCACCTGCCCCATGACCATGGGCATCTTCCTCCGCATCATCTCCGAGGCGGCCGAGGAGGACCGCCAGGCCGGCAAGGACCCCATCACCCCCTACTGGCGAGTCATCAAGGACGACGGCAGCCTGAACCCGAAATTCCCCGGCGGCGTCGAGGCCCACGCCCAGAAACTGAACGAAGAAGGCCACGAGATCATCGCAGGCAAAGGCAAGAAGCCCCCGCACGTGGCCGACTTCGAAAGATCGCTGGTGTAGATCCCTCTTCCGCCAGGGACGAGCAGGTATTCGGAGGCAAGCCTGGAATCACGAGGCTTGAGCTTGCAGAAGACAGCTTTCGGGGAGTATGATGGATACATCACTATCCACGACTTGTTAAGCTGGGAAGATCATATGGATTGGCGTGAACGCATCGTTGTTGATCCGAAGATACTGGTGGGTAAGCCGATAATCAAAGGGACCCGTATCTCCGTGGAGTTCGTCATTGATCTGTTGGCTCGCGGCTGGACGGTTGAGCAGATACTCAAGGAATATGACCACTTGAAACTGGAGGACGTCCACGCCTGCCTCGCTCACGCAGGAGAACTGGTCAAAGAGGAGAAGGTCTATTCGCTTCCGGCCTGATGGTTAAGATGCGCATCATCGCCAATGAGAACGTCAGTGCAACAGTCATCCGCGAACTGCGAAAGCCCGGCCATGACGTGGTGTCCGTCAAAGAGTCCATGCGATCTGCACCGGACCCAGCCGTCCTTCGACGGGCGGTTGAGGAGAACCGGCTGGTTATCACCCATGACAAAGACTTCGGGGCGCCGGCCATAGAAGTCCCCTGTTTGGAGCAATAGTCATTGAGCTGACGATCGGGGAATCCCAGACCCGATCCGCGCATATGTTTTACCCTATCATAATCGGGAATGCCCGTCAATGGGTACAAACTCGTCTTTTCACACACACGACCTTCCTTTTCGAGCCTCACCGATGGTTCACGATCGATGATCGATCCGTGTAAATCCGCGTCTGACAAGGGTTTATCTGCGCAGCCGCAAAAAGTCTCTGTTTCGCCGTGCTTTTTCTTGACAACCAATAGTTGCATCCGTATGATGCCGATACAACTCAATAGTGAATCGTAAATGGTGCATCGTAAATCATCAATTGGGAGGTATTCCTCATGTCCAGTGAAGCACAAGTGTCAGCCAATCGTCGCAACGCCGGGAAGTCCACGGGTCCCCGTACGACCCAG
>Ga0315274_10008965_pt1 | contig 14475 bp, 10 predicted proteins | sample YL17G02_20_MG_FD_203700 | JGI IMG/M metagenome (GOLD analysis project Ga0315274, IMG submission 203700) | Sediment microbial communities from Yellowstone Lake, YNP, Wyoming, USA - YL17G02_20 | ecosystem: Environmental > Aquatic > Freshwater > Lake > Sediment | place: USA: Wyoming | collected... | reverse complement strand
AGGTTACCTGAAATACGGTGTTAGCAATTTGACCGTTGAACCGGTTATCCTTTTTGGAGGTCACCACATAGAGACCATAGCCTATTTTGTGTAATGCTTTAATATTCACCGTTAACCTGCCAACAATTTTCTTTTCCGTGATTTTGAGTATGGCCGTAATTCCAGATGCTTCCTAGCGAGCCTTCCCCTGCTTAGCTACCGCAGCCATAGCTTTCTTAACTTCCTCAGGGTCGCCAAGATAATAGCTTTTAATCGGCCTTAAATTGTCATCCAGTTCATAAATAAGAGGAATACCGGTGGGTATATTCAAGCCGACTATATCCTCATCGCTTATATTATCAAGATATTTCACCAGCGCCCGCAAACTATTACCATGTGCCGATATTATTGCTCGCTTTCCTGACTTTATCACGGGCACAATCGTTTCATGCCAGTAGGGCAAAACCCGTCTAACAGTGTCACTCAAACATTCCGTAACGGGAATATCTTTCTCATCAAGGTCTTTATATCTGGGGTCGCTCCCAGGATACCTCGGGTCAGCCTTTTCCAAGCTTGGGGGACGAATAACATAGCTTCTTCTCCATAACAGAACCCGTTCTTCGCCAAATTTGGCTGCCGTCTCAGCTTTATTCAACCCTTGTAGAGCGCCGTAGTGCCTTTCATTCAAGCGCCAGGAGTTGTACACAGGTATCCACATTGAATCCATTTCATCAAGTACAATCCATAAAGTTCGTATCGCTCTTTTCAATACGGAGGTAAAGGCAACATCAAAAATAAAGCCATGCTCCTTTAAAACCTTTCCTGCTCTCTTCGCCTCCAAAATGCCCTTTTTCGATAAATCAACATCAGTCCACCCAGTAAATCTATTTTCTTTGTTCCATGTGCTCTCGCCGTGCCTTTGCAATACCAGTTTTATCACTATATTACCCTCTAAAAACTGTACTAATTGTAACACAGGTTTTTATCATAAAGTAACCCATGTAAACTATTACTAGCCTCTATGATAAATATTACCGCCTCGTGCTTTCTCAGAACGCCTTGAAAAACGCTCAATCAAAAAGTCTTCTAATTCGATTGCTAAGAGCCCGGGGAGAGCAAGCAAGATTATGAATATCCACCATTCCGTGGGGAAGGGCGCTGTCCTAAGTGGATTTATGCCGGTATAGGGAGGAATATATACCAAAACAAGATGGATTATTATGGTTGCCACAACACCAATAAGCACCTTCTTATTTGAGAAGGGGCTAAGCTTGAATGCTGGTACCGTCAAGGAGCGAGCGGCAAACAGATAAAAAATTTGCACCAGCATTACATTCATAAGAACTGCCGTCTGCGCCTGTGTTAACAGTAACTCGTCTACTTCCGAACCTGAAATTGCTGGCATTCCGAAGCGATAAAACAATATAAACGCTGAAGCAGCCATTACCAGTCCTACAAGCCCCACCTTCCTGAAGAACAACCGATTCGCTATTGGCTCTTTAGGGTCACGGGGCGGTCTGTCCAACACTCCTTTTTCCCTGGGTTCCCAGAGCAGAGGCAAAGCAAGGACTACTGCTACATAAAGGTTTATCCACAGGATTTGCACCGGTTCCAAAGGAAGACGTATTGAAAAAAGCGGGACAAAGGCAGCTAGCGCTATCGACCCCAGCATTATAAGCCCCTGTCCTATATTGGTGGGGAGTATATATAGGATTGCTTTTCGTATGTTCTCAAATACATGCCTGCCTTCTTCAACCGCAGCTACTATACTAGCAAAGTTGTCATCAACAAGAACCATGTCAGATGCTTCCTTGCTCACCTCGGTACCCTTTATTCCCATAGCTACACCTAAATCGGCAGCCTTTAACGCAGGCGCATCGTTTACACCGTCACCGGTGACAGCAACGATATGCCCTCTCTTCTGTAGCTGGGTCACTATCCTGAACTTATGCGATGGGGCAACCCTGGCATACACTGACACCTCATCTACAACTTCGTAGAGCTCTTCATCGCTCATTTTTGTCAGTTCCTCTCCACTGAGCACCCTGCCATTGTGCCCCAGACCCAACTGGCGGGCAACAGCCTCAGCCGTATTGGGGTGGTCGCCTGTCGCCATTATCACCCTTATACCGGCTTTCTTACATTTGGCGACCGCCTCTATCGCCTCTTTCCTAGGCGGGTCCATCATTCCTTGAAGTCCCAAGAAAATCAGGCCATTCATGTCCCCTTTCGTCAGCGCCGCCTTGTCGCTCGGCACCTCCTTGTAAGCCAATCCCAATACTCTCAATGCATCTTTCGCCATTGCGTCGGCTATTCTCAGAATCTCTCCTATCTCCAAAGGCTCAATCCTACCGTTGACCAATTGCACCTGGCACATCTCCAGGACTTTCTCCGGTGATCCCTTCACGTAGATAACATTGCTCTTAGCGCCCTCGTGCAGAGTAGCCATATAGCGGTGTTCTGACTCAAAAGGTATTTCATCCAACATTGGTAACTTCTGGGTAATGCCGGCTTTAACTGCCGAGACCACTAAAGCTCCCTCAGTGGGGTCGCCCGAGATTTGATATCTATTCCCCTCCTTCTTGAGGGCAGCGTTATTACACAGGAAACCGGCTGCCAGTGTTTTGGCTAAATCGCCATCCTGCGTCGGGTTAATGCTCTTGCCATCCAGAATGAACTCCCCCGTCGGGTCATATCCAGCCCCGGTTACTTTATAGTTTTTCCTGCCACAATAAACTCTCACTACGGTCATTTCGCTTTCGGTGAGAGTGCCTGTTTTGTCCGAGCAAATAACTGTCGTGCTTCCCAAAGTTTCTACCGCTGGCAATCTCCTTATCAGCACGTTTCTGCGCACCATAGCCCTCGCACCAGCAGCCAGAGCTATACTTAGTATTGCTGGCAACCCCTCAGGTATCACGGCAACAACAAGTGAGACCGAAGCGAGAAAAGAGTAGATAAGGTCATAGCCCAGAAAGACTCCTAAGCCAACGGTAATTGCCGCGAGGCATGAGGTAACAATAAGCAAAATTTTAGTGAACTCAGCTATTTTCCTCAAGAGCGGTGTAGAAGCTGCCCGATGTGTTTGTTTTATCAGAGCAGCAATTTTGCCAATCTCTGTCTGCTCTCTAGTGCCCACCACAATTCCTTGACCGGAACCCCGCGTGATAAAGGTTCCGCTGAAAGCCATATTGCGCTGGTCTCCAGGTGACAGATTTTGGTCCGGAATTACTTCAATATTCTTCGACACCGGCACTGACTCTCCCGTAAGTGCCGATTCATCCGCGCTCAGATTCTTAGCGTAGAAAAGGCGTAAGTCAGCAGGCACGCGGCCTCCCTCATCCAAAATGACTATGTCACCCGGAACCAACTCACGTGCCGGAATGGTTTTCTTGAGACCATCTCGCAATGCAGTGCACTCCGGCACCATCATACCCTTCAACATCTCCAGAGATGCTTCAGCTCTACCTTCTTGAACGAAGCCGATTATTGCATTGACAACTACCACCGCAATGATAACCCCCGTATCCACCTCCATGCCCAGAAAGGCGGTTAGTGCGGCAGCAGCGAGCAGAACGTAAATAAGAGGGCTATTAAACTGCTGTAGCAGCCGGAGAAGCGAGCTCCGTCCCTTGAACTCTAGCTCGTTATGTCCGTACCTCTTAAGCCTCTCTTTCGCCTCAGCCGAAGTTAGCCCTGAATCATTTGTTTCGAGGGCTTCCATAACCCCGGCTACTGATGATTGATACCAGACACGCGTATTTGACATGGCAATACTTCCTAATTTACCCGAAATTCTCAAACAATATTACTCAATTATACCCAAATCCACAATCATTTCACATCGACCCTGCTCAAAACTAAGTAAAAGCTGCTGCCTTCAAGCGATATGATATAATGTGAGAACGATGTCTAATCAAGAAGCATTTGTGCTAACATTTGTGCCGCTATTTATTGCTATGGATGCTGTGGGAAATCTGCCCTTTGTTATTTCCCTGAGCGAAGGCATGTCTGAAGTTAAGCGGCACAAGATGGTTCACATCGCCGTTGTCACCGCTACCATTGTCGGCCTTGCGTTTTTATTCTTTGGTCAGCTTATCTTGCGTGTCATGGGTATTCCTGTGGGCTCTTTCGCAATTGCCGGGGGGCTTGTCCTTCTTGTACTGTCCGTCAGGTATATGACGACAGGACAAATGGTAGATTTAATCAAAGAAGAGATGATAGCCGTTGTTCCGATTGGTACTCCGCTAACTGTAGGCCCAGCCACAATAACTACCCTGCTGTTGCTAGCCACTCAATTTCCACTGCGCATGGTTTTGCTTTCCTTCATCTTGAATCTGCTTATAACGTGGGTTGTACTTTTGTTCAGCAACCAAATTGTTAGATTTCTAGGGCAGAGTGGGACCAAAGCAATTTCCAAGATATTCAGCCTGTTACTCGCTGCAATAGCCGTAAATATGGTTTTCCGCGGGCTGGACCTTCTTGGGATAATCAAATTCTCTTCCTGAAGTCCCTTGCAGGGCAAGTTTATTCCGGTCAAGCCATAATAGCCTTTTTTATAGAAACAAATCGAGCGTGATTAGCTTCAAATATTTGTTTTTATAGTTATGTAAAGTTGTTGTGTCAAGTAGAGAGGTTTGTTGAGTTGAGGATATCGGGTGAGATTGCCACGCCTACGTGCTGTAACGCACTACGGCGTGCAGGTTCGTCGTCCTTCGGATGAAGGACTTCGTCGCTGCGCTCCTCGCAATGACAATTGGACATCAACCAAAAACGAAGCCACTTAAACAAACATCTGGTTGCGCACAAAATGCTTTATTGTTACAATTGAGGAGCGTGCCCCTGTAGCTCAGGCGGATAGAGCAGCGGTTTCCTAAACCGCGTGTCGCGCGTTCGAGTCGCGCCAGGGGTACCACACAAAGCTCACCAGTCACGGTTCTTGCCAATTTTTGACTTCTGTCTCTTAATGAAGCGGATACCTTGAATGCCTATGCCTTACTTTCGTCCTGTCACTCGTCCTGCTGGGGGTTTTGCTGGCGTTTACCGTTTTTCAGCCGATAACCTCAGGAGGAAAATTCAGCACTGTCGCCTCAGAATCCATCATCACGAGAGATAAAGAGTGGGTTATTGTCATCAGCATCATAAATCAAGCGGATGAGAATACCGTATATTCCATAGCCTGGTCTACGGGGGGAAACGTCTATAACAGCAAGGAAGTACTGATAAAAAGCGGGCGGACTTTCACCGATATGCATTATGTTTACCCGGAGACACCTAAAGACGGGAAGATAGACCTGACGATTTGCAGAGGGGAGACCCTACACCAATCGAGCAGTCCACTTATTATGTTAAGTTTGATTAAGCGGAGCTAGTGCCCCGGGCTCTCCGAGTTCTTCTTGTCCACCGGATTACCGACGCGAAGATAGGCATTCTGCAAATACTGCATAAGCATGCGCTGGGCATTATAATAAGAGCCATTAAGGGCGATAGCCGAGCGCATGATACTGGCGAAATCGTCGGGCTTCTTATAGAACGCAGGGATAATCACATTCTCCAGTTTATCATAGAGAGAAGCAATTTCTTTCTCAGGGCTGGACTCAGGTTGCCAGCCATCACCGATTGACCATCCGGTTACACCCTCCACGTACCCCTCAATCCACCAGCCATCCAGAATACTGAGGCTGGGCACTCCATTAAGAGCAGCTTTCATGCCGCTGGTTCCTGAAGCTTCCTGCGGTTTCTGAGGGGTGTTAAGCCATAAGTCCACGCCGGAGCACAGATACTTCGCCAACGCTATATCGTACTCCTCAAGATAGAGAACAGGCACGCTGCCTGAAAGGGCATTCGCTGCAGAGAAGATATTCCGGATTAAGGCTTTTCCGCCTTCATCCCGTGGATGCGCTTTTCCACCGCAGATAACTTGAATTTGCCCTGCTTGCTGGGCTATCCTCTTGAGCCTTTCTACGTCATATAGAAGAAAGTCATTGCGCTTGTATGCCGTAGCACGCCGGGCAAAACCCAGTGTCATCACTTTCGGGTCTAGCTGCACATCGGTGCGGCGTTTTACCTCGGCAAGCAGCTCCTGCTTGGCTTCGGCATGAGCCTGACGGATTTCGCTCAGAGGTATCTTCACTGCATACTTGAGGTAAAGGTTATCGCGGCGCCACTCAGGTATGTAGTGGTCAAAGACACGGCGGAAGGACGGCGATACCCAGGTTGGAGCGTGCACGCCATTTGTAATAGAGTCAATGGAATGGTTGGTAAAGATAGCGCGGCAGGTTTCCTCATGGCGCATTGATACGCCATTGATATAGCCCGAATAATTCAGGGCTATATCAGTCATACTCAAAGCGCCGAAGGAGCAATTCGGAACCGCCACCAAAAAATTAGCGCGCTCCTCACCGAGGACATCTCGAACCAGACCAGAGGAAAACCTGTCGTGCCCAGCCAGTACCGGCGTATGCGTGGTGAACACGCAACGATGACGAACTGCATCTTCATCGGCACGGCTGGTAGTGGCAAGCCCGCGACCCCATGTCTGCTCCTCTAGTAATGCCAGAGCAACAAATGCAGAGTGCCCTTCGTTCATGTGATAAGCCTGAACGTTCCTATAGCCAAGGGCGCGCAGCATTGCAACTCCGCCCAAGCCCAAGATAGCCTGCTGACATAAGCGATAACGTTCGTCGCCTCCATAAAGGTAACCGCTGAGACTTTGCTCCCCGAGGGTATTTTCGGGGATAGCCGTATCCAGAAAATAGACGGGCACAGTATGGCCGAATTCGCTGCGCACCAGGTAGCGCCACGCCTGCACCTGCACCTGGCGACCGCCCAGAGTCACCAAAACCCCCGCAGGTAGCAGTTCCAGAAGCTGCTCCGGATGCCAGTCAGAATCGCTCTCCGACTGGTTACCATATTTATCCAGATGCTGGCGAAAATAGCCCTTACGGTGCAAGAGCGTTATGCCTGCTGCGGGGATTCCCAAATCAGCGATGGCACGTATAGTATCTCCAGCCAAGATTCCCAAGCCACCACTGTATGTAGGTATAGCGGGGTCAAAGCCAAATTCCATGGAAAAATAGGCGACGGTTAGTGTATCCGACGGAGTAGCGAATATGCTCTGTGCTGAAGGCTTTGTCAGGATAGAATTTAACGATTCGGAACCGTTCATCATTGGACTTTAGTAATATATGATACTCGAATATCCGTAATAAAGCAATCGGAGCTTAAAGTGAATTTGTTTTTGACAGCCTGATTTCACGAATATATAATGGGGTCTGAGTTAGGATAAAATGAGACGGTGGCGGGAGGAGAAGGAATGAGGGAGCAAAATACCAAGTTCCGCGTGGCTGCTGTGCAAGCAGCACCGGTCTTTTTGAACCGGGATGATACAGTCTTAAAAGCCTGCCGTTTTATAGAAGAAGCGGCGCGTAATGATGCCCGGCTGGTAGCCTTCCCCGAGGTCTACATACCCGGTTATCCCTACTGGGTACGCTACATGGACCCGTTCAAAGCTCAGAAATACACGAAGGAACTTATCAAGCAGGCTGTCCGCATCCCCAGCGAAGCCACCGAAGCTCTGTGCCAAGCGGCGCACAAGGCTAAAATCTATGTTGTCATCGGGCTAAACGAGCGTGACCCTCATAGCAGCGGCACAATTTATAATACCAACCTCCTTATCGACCCGGAAGGACAAATCATGGGGCGGCACCGGAAGCTGGTTCCTACCTATGCAGAAAAGCTTGTCTGGGCTCCGGGCGACGGCTTAGGACTGCGCGTATATGAGACAGAACTGGGCAAGCTCGGCACGCTCATCTGCGGGGAGAACGGCAATCTACTGGCGCGCTTTCTTCTCATCGCCGAAGGCGAGCAGCTTCATATTGCCAGTTACCCTTCAATACCAGTCAAAGACCCGGGTGGCTATAATCTGGGAAAGGATATCGAAATCCGCGCTGCGGCTCATGCTCTTGAAGGCAAGCTCTTTAACGTCGTTTCTTCCGGCATTATCGACAGCTCAATCGTGGATGCAGTAGGGGTGACCGAAGAGATTAGGACTATCCTCAAGAGCGGAGATAACTGCCATACCGCCGTTTATGGTCCCAAAGGCGTGCCCATCAGCGGACCCCTCGAACCGGGGCATGAAGGAATCATTTACGCTGACGTGAACCTGGAAGATATCATCATTCCCAAGCTTCGCCACGACATTGCCACAAGCAACTATAACCGCTTCGATGTCATGTCACTACGTCTGCAGCGCCGACCCCTTCAGGCTGTGCACAGTGAAGAGGAAGAGGAGCAAAAGCTAGCATCGCTGCTCCAAGAACTTAAGGACTCAGTGCAGCGACTCCGCTCTCTCCTAGAGCAGGGCAGCATCAAGGAAGCCCAAGCCACTATCGAGGAGCTAAAGCAAGCTCTGGAACGTAGTTAAAACGCTTCCTACGGCAATAAGCCCATCAAATAGCTCATGCACAGGTTTCTCAAGACGCAATCCGGGCAGTTGGGTCGCCGTGCATGACAAGTCCTTCTTCCGTGTTCAATCATAAGGACATGAAGCTGAAAGACATCCTCTGCGGGAACCATTTTGGCCAGTTCATGATGCGCCGCTTCCGGCGAAGCTCTGGCGCTGGTTAACCCCAGTCTCTTGCTTGCTCGCAGGATATGAGTGTCTACAGGCAAGGCTGGCATATCTAAAGAGAAAAGCAAGACACAGCGCGCTGTTTTTAATCCCACTCCGGGAAGCTGGAGAAGCCAATCCTCAGCTTCAGACAGGTCAAGCTGAGCGAGGAAATCCAGCTCAAGTTTACCTCGCTTATGTATAATTTCCTTAAGAGCCTCTTTAATCCTCTGCGCCTTTATCCTACCCAGCCCACCACTCCTGATGCAACGGGCAACATAATTAACATCGGCATCAGCAACATCTTCCCATTTATCGAAGCAGGCACGAAGCAACCGAAGGGCATCTCCTGAATTCGTATCAGAGGTATTCTGAGAAAGTATTGTCTGGACCAAGACTGAGATTGGGTCACGATGAAGTCGCCGTTCAGGGATACCATACTCTCTTTTGAGCAGGTCAAGTATCACGCCTATCTTCTGTTTGGCTGAGATTTCCGCCCTTGAAGAACTCATAGTTTACATTATAACTTTAAAGCGAATTTAACCAAAACATGAATCGATGGTTAATACTTAAGCAGTCGAACCTTTGACGCATTCAACGTGGTGATGTTACACTCTTGTTACGCTGGAGAGAATGGAATGAAAGTTGTTATGCTTGTTGGCGGCGAAGGGACAAGGCTCCGCCCGCTGACCTGCAACATAACCAAGGCAATGGTGCCCATCTTAAACAGGCCTTTTTTAGAGCATGCGATACGCTACTTTAAGAAGCATGGTATAGAGGAAATTATTCTTGCCATGGGGTATCTGCCCCATGCAATTCAAAGCTATTTCGGCGATGGCGCTCAACTGGGTGTTCATCTGACCTATCTGGTAGAGGAGAAACCATTAGGCACTGCTGGTGCGGTGAAGAATGCAGACTCGCTTCTAGACAAGACTTTTATTGTCTTCAACGGCGACGTTCTGACCGAGATTGACCTGACTGCTATGATTAAGCGCCACAGGAAAACTAAGCCTGAAGCGAGCATAGCGCTGACCCCGGTAGATAACCCCACCATTTACGGAGTGGTGGAGACCGATAAGCAAGGCAGTGTAAAGCGTTTTGTGGAGAAACCAAGCTGGGATAAAGTGACCAGCAACATGATAAATGCCGGGATATACATTCTGGAGCCAGAGGTTTTGAAATATATCCCAGCCGCAACTCACTGCATGTTCGAGAACTACCTGTTTCCGTTGCTTCTCGAGAAAGGCGAGCCTATCCTCAGCTATCCATCTGAGGCATACTGGATTGACATAGGCACGCCCGAAAAATATCTGAAGGCAAACCATGACCTGCTTATGAGGCACTATGGTAAAGAGATTCAAACCGAAGGAAAAGCCGAAATACATCCACATGCCCGGATTACAGGGCCAGTGCTGGTTGCTGAAGAATGCGTCATAGCTGAAGGCGCACAGATAAAAGGACCAACGGTCTTAGGACCACGGTGCGAGGTTGCCAGAGACGCAAGCGTAGAAGGGGCAGTATTGTGTCACGATTCAAAAGTTGAAGAGAGGGCAGTGCTCAGAAACTGCATTATCGGCTCGAATTGCGTCATTCAACAGGGAAGTCAGGTGCTTGATAACTGTGTCCTTGGCGATAATGTAACCGTAAATAAAGGGAGCAAGCTGGCCGATGGCGCCAAGGTCTGGCCTGATAAATGCCTCTAGCAAAACACAATAAAAAATGGGGAGCACCTTCTTAGATCCTCCCCATTTAGATTTCCAGATTAGCTCGGGCCCAGCTCACTTGCGGCTTTTCATCGCCGTATCAGGCTCTCCTTTCGGAGACTTGCCTCTAACTCATATTAACGAGCCGGGGCCGAGTTCCAGCCCGCCCTGCTTACCGCAGGGCCCCACTTATCCACCTGCCAAACTCTGTAGAGTTCATGTAGTCTCATAGCACACCTCCTCTGCAAGATTCGGATAGCCACTCGACTCTATTATTACATCACAAGAATTAAGGATTGTCAAGAGCTAATTTAACAGATTATACAGACTGTTTTGCATTTTTCAGCCATTTTCCCTAGAATATGCCTGCTGTTAATTTTCGTGGAAATTGTGATAGAATAGGCATGGAGGAGCGTAGCTCAGTCCGGTAGAGCAGCGGTCTCCAAAACCGCCGGTCGCGGGTTCAAATCCTGCCGCTCCTGCCAGTATGCCGAAGTGGCGGAAGCCGGTAGACGCGCTAGCTTGAGGGGCTAGTGAGCGAAAGCTCGTGGGAGTTCAAATCTCCCCTTCGGCACCAAAAAGCGCGGAAGTAGTTCAGTGGTAGAATGCCTCCTTGCCAAGGAGGAGGTCGCGAGTTCGAATCTCGTCTTCCGCTCCATAAGTGAGGCGACGTAGCCAAGTGGTTAAGGCGGGGGTCTGCAAAACCCCTATTCACCGGTTCGAATCCGGTCGTCGCCTCCAATTTTTTAGTTTCACGGTGGGAAAATCAGCAACCATGGAAAGTGGATTAACGAGGGCGGATAAGGCTAAAATTATGAGGCCAGGTATCTTCAGCTAAGGTATAAACAAATCCAGCTCATCTTCGTGCAAAACGACATCTTTTTTGTCACGCTCCATCCGGACAGTATAAACGTAGAAGGTCTTGCCCTTGCTTGAACTCATGAAGTAAAAATCGGTAACTTCGCCGACCTGACCAGCATACGGCTCCAAACCAGCCTCCCGGGTGGATAATTGCTGTTCCTTGACTGGCGTTACTCTGACTTTTTGCCCTATATTGTATCTGGGGCCCATCTAACTTCTCTTATGACTTTAATAGCGCATAATAACCCCCAACAGCATGGTTGTCAATACCCTGTATAAAAAATAACCCGTGATTGTAGCGTCTAGTTGCTGACTTTTACAATCACGGGTTCAAGTTGCCTAACGTGGTAGATTTAAAACATTTCTATCATTGCATAAACTTAATTAACCACTACGGTCAGGACGAATGTCCAAGATCCCTTTTCTCCGCCTTCCCAAGGCTGGCTGTATTCCATAGATACCGTGGTCGTACCCGATTCAAGTGCCTCGAAAGTCCATACTTCTTTACCTGCAACTCCGAGGGCGCCACCCTGCTGATCGGGCGCTACGTATTCATGGGTTTTTTGCTCCAGCACCGACTGGTCGCTGATTTGCGCCGACTCCGACCACTGGAACCCCGTTGTAGCATTGGAGCCAAGAGTTACCTCGATTGAGTCGCCCACAGCAACTTCCACTTCTCTGGTAATATCGTTATTCGCCATAAAGTCATCATAGGAAACTTCTATGGATATTTCCTCACCAGTGGGTGGCTCAGTCTGGCTTACTTCCTGCTCTTCGAGCATATCCCATATGTCGTCCATTACAGCGGAAGTGACCTCACCCTGCTGAACAATGATTACGGCACTATGATGCGTTATGACCTGAGCAAGTACCTGACCTGTCCTGTCTCCATAGCCTGCCTGGCTGCTATCAAACTCAAAGGTGAACTGCCAGCTATAGGGACTGCTTAAAGCGGTAGTATCGGTAAGCGTAAGCGTTTCTGCGATGCCATCAAAGGCAAAGGTCTCGTCGTTTCGGACAAACTCTTCGGCAAATTGCTGGCTTTCTTCCTGGGTTACCGCCCTGATTCCATCACCGTCGGCGGGGCTTCCATTAGGCACCGTCAGCTTCACAACCGGTCTGACGATAATTTTACCATTGCCAGTAACGTGGACCGATTTCGTAGCATCAAAATCGAGAAGTATTTCTGTGGTTTCGCCGGCAACGACATCAAAAGGACGCACGAACTTTAGCTCGCCACTGGGCAGCGTGGCTTCCTGAGGTTCTCCACCCCCCAAAGCTACCTCGACTTTCTCTATGGTGACCCGAATCTGGGTATATTTACCAGCTTCGACTTCACTCATGGCAAAAAGCTCATCAAGCCCTTTGATTTTCAGAAGGTCAAAGGTACTAGCACCCTCAATGATGTCGAGGGGTAGCCACTCTCCTTCACCCTCCTGGGCTTGCTGCTGTTCCTGCTCCTGCTCAGCCACCGCCTTATGTATTTCCACACTGGAAGCGGTAAACAGAATGCTGGTAACATCTTCACGAGGCGGCGCATCCGTAATATGTATTTCAACAGTTCCGGTGGTCGCGCCGATAGGTGTTGGGGTAGTCGGGGTTGTAGATGTTGGGGTAGTCGGGGTTGTGGGTGCAGGCGTAAGTGCGGGTGCGCAACCGGCACCAGCAAGACCCAATGCAGCGATGAGAATCGCTCCAGCCAGAATAAATAATACTTTTTTCATAATAATCACTCCTTTTGCGCCATTATTTGATTATTATAACGCTAAATTTCACTAAAAGTTAGTTAGTAAGACATAGCGCACGCATATTTACCTAAGGTAATAGTAAAAAGGTAATAAGGTAATGCTGAATATCGCCTGAGCTATTTAGGAATTCCTGTATTCAATCGCGGCTTCAAGAATCTTCGCAGCGTCATCTCTGGTCATATCCCTGGCGTTGGTATCCCGCGTGCGGATTTGGAGAGGCTGTTCGCTGAAGAGGTGCTCAACCATATCAGCGATATCGGTTTTTTTGATTCCGACTTCACTGAGACTCTGAGGCATACCGACATCTTTCGACAGCCTTCTGACTGCCTGTATCGATTTTCCGGCTTTGTCCGTCACAGAAAGACCTTCAACATCTTCACCCATCAGTTCTGCTATACGAGCAAATTTAGCAGGGTCACTTAGAAGGTTAAATTCCATAATAAAGGGAAGCATAAGAGAACAGGAAACGCCATGGCTAAGGTGTGCTTTTGTTGAAACAGGGTAGCTCATTCCGTGAACCATGCCCGTACCGCCGGCAGTCATTACCGCCTGCATGGAGAGAGCCGCAGCAATCGCCAATCTATATCTGGCTTCAACATGCTGTGAACCTTTAGCATAAGCAGTCCGCAAGTTCTCAGCTATGAGACGGATAGTCTTCTCTGCAAGCATATCCGAAACAAGATTTGCCTTCCAGGTAGTGTAAGCCTCTATGGCGTGAGTAAGGGCATCCATAGCGGTCGAAGCGGTTAGCCCGGGCGGCAAATCCAGAGTCGCCATGGGGTCAATTATCACTGCATCAGCCCATAGATAACCGCTAGATGCGTAGGCTTTTTCTCCAGTTCGCTCATCAGTGAGCGCAACGAGGGCGCTCCACTCTGAGCCTGTGCCGCCGGTGGTAGGAATCAGGATTTTGGTTAGCCCTGCTTTCTTAATCCGGTTTACCCCCAGCATGTCATAGGCACTCTCGTTATTGGTGGCACAAACGCTGGTAAACTTAGTTGTATCCATAACACTTCCACCGCCAACACCTACAAGGAGGTCAAACTTCCCATTTGTAGCAGTTGAACTGCATTCCTCAACGATATTGATGGGAGCGTCTGGCTGGCATTTATCAAAAATTGCGAAGCTCAGCCCCGAATTCTGCAGCGAGGTCTTTACACACTCTAGAGTCCCAGTCTTAGCTACGCCGGCATCGGTGACGACGAGCACTTTTCTCGCCTTCATCTCTTTGGCGAGGCTACCCAGATTATCCAGTGCGCCGACCCCAATAATGGTATTGGGGATATGAACTTTGAACTGCAACGAAGTTTCAATCACTGCGTCCTCCTATATGGCTATCCTGATTGCTACCCTGAAAATTTTGCCTGAATTATAACATACTAGTCGTAATTTCAGATTAGATAAATCTTGTTAATCCTGTTAGAATCAATACGCTTATGGTAAAAATATCTTTGCAATGCGTTTGCGAATAGGAGGAACTGAAAGTTGAAGAACCCGCTAAAAGAAAAGCTGAGTAAAGGCGAGACAGTTATTGGAACACTTGTCGGTCTGGGTCACCCCGATGTAACCGAGATTC
>Ga0315274_10008964_pt1 | contig 14476 bp, 11 predicted proteins | sample YL17G02_20_MG_FD_203700 | JGI IMG/M metagenome (GOLD analysis project Ga0315274, IMG submission 203700) | Sediment microbial communities from Yellowstone Lake, YNP, Wyoming, USA - YL17G02_20 | ecosystem: Environmental > Aquatic > Freshwater > Lake > Sediment | place: USA: Wyoming | collected... | reverse complement strand
CCAGCCGGTGCTGGTGTATTCGTAAGGTGGATAGTCCTTCCACTCCCGCTGGATGTACTCCTTCAGCGGCCCCTGCATGGCCGCGGGCACGTGCGGCAACGCGCGGATCAGCGTGTAGATCGTCTCAGCGGGGTTGTGCCAGTACTCGATCATGTTGGCGCCGCGAAGGTTTCGCATGACCTGCCAATACTGCTCGCTGGGGTTGGCCACCACCGGCCTGAGGTGTCCGGCATCGAGGACCTTCCGGATCTCATCGGCCAACAACTCCTCCGCCGAACGCACGGTGGGCAGTTTGCCCGCGGGCTGAGCGGCCGCGCGGGCCACCAAGCACATGGAACTGACCGCCACCAGCCACACCACCCGCTTGCTCATGATGGACTCCTGCCTCTACGGTGTTCCGCACGGCGTGTGCCAAACCCGGCCACGGTCCGACTCACGGGCCATAGCAGATCACCGAGTTGCTGCGATGGAAGTACACCCGACCGGCCAGCGGCACAGGTGAATTCTGATACCCGTGGGTGCCGGCTCCCCAGCCGGCACCGGGATCGTTGCCGTACTTCCAGTCCTCCCACCCGGCCGCGTAGCCGGGGAATGCCTGCTGGAGCGACCGCTTGTCCCACGTGGTCTTGGACTTGCCGCCCCGCACGAAGACGCCGCCGCCGTCAGCCCCGTCCCCGCCGCGGTTGTAGGCGATGATGTCCTGGCCGATCATCGCGCAGGCGTCAACCTCATCGAACGATTCCAATTCCTCGGTGAAAGGCTTTATGAGGGCCGTGCCCATCCGCCAGGCCGCGATGCGCCCCTGAAGATAATTGGGATTGTATGCCCAGGCGGTGCTGGTGAAGACATGCCCTTCGGGCCCCACGATTGGCGGCAGGCGGTTGTCGTTGGAGTTGCCCCAGAACACGACCGGCGCCCACTCGGCCCGTTGACCCGTCGCCCGGTCCAGCACGTGCAGCGTCTGACGCTCGGGGTGCTGGCCGTAGTAGTCCACGACCCGCCGCGCGTCGATCCAGCCGTCGCCGTCCTTGGGCCCTATCAGTTCCAGTTTCCTGGCGCCGGGTGGGAACAGTTCGGCGATGTTGATGCCGTGAAGCATCGGCCCGCCCTGGCCCTTGCCGAAGTTGTTGGTGCCTGGCACCAGGATGCGGTTTCCGTTCACCACCGGCCACCAGGAGAGGAACCCCGCCCCGGGCAGTTGCGGGCTCTTCCAGATGAGTTTGCCGTCCCGCGCATCCAGTGCGTAGGCATAATTGTGCTTGTCGGCAAAGTACAAGGCGCCATTGTCGTACGCCGCTGAGAAGCAGATCGGCCCCTCCGCGCGAAAGTGCCACACCAAGCCCCCCGTCGCGGCGTCGAAGGCATAGAAGTACCCGTCCCGGCAGCCGATGAAGACCCGGCCATCGACCACCACCGGGCTGGTATCGAATGCCGCCCCGGCCTGGAGCGTCTGCCAGATGCGCTTGCCTGTCGCGGCCTGAAGCGCGTGCACGGTCTTGTCGGTGCAGCCGAAGTAAACTACCGCACCCACCACCGCCGGCGACTGGTCGATCGGCACGTCCGTGGGATAGCGCCACAGTTCGTTCCCATCGGCCGGGTCCAGCGCATATAGGCCGCGCGAGGTGGATACCAGCACCAGCGCCGGCACGCCCCGGGTGGCCTGGACGGTGATGATCTGGACCTTGCTGGGGATGTACGGGCCGATCTTCCGGTGCCAGATCGGACGTAGGACGGCCTCGACCTTGTCCCGCGATGCCCAGGAACTTCTGGCCGGATCGTGCCCGGGCATGGGCCAGTCGGCCCTGGCGAGGGAAGCGATGGCCAGAGCCAGGATCAGACCTGCGATGCGATGCGCGCTCATCTGGCTGACCTCCTTGACTTTGTGCAGACCAAGGTTTGATCCTTGCAGGCGAACGACTAACCCTACTTCATCCCAAACTGGCGTTTCACAAAATCCATCGTCAATTTCGTGTGCTCCCCACTTCCCTTCTCGACACCCGTGTGGACCTGGCACTCCACGCCCAGGGCGTCCATCTTCTCCTTGAGCGCCTTCCCAAAGCGAGGGTGATGAATCCCGACGGATTGGTCCCTGATCGGCGTTTCCACCGTGCTGCTATAGACCAGCAGGGCCGGTGCGTCGTCCTTCGTCAGATGGGTGAGCGGCGAGCATTCCTCAAACAGCCGGTATTTCTCCTTGGGCAACTGGTCCAGGTCGTTCGGGTCCATGCGGAACAGCATGGCCAGGGCGCCGATCTTGTACGTGTCCGTGCCCGGAAACAGATCCCGAATGAACCGGGGATCGTAGGATGTCTGAGCGTTGAAGACGGCCATGCACGTCAAGCGGGTGGACTGCCGCAGCACGGGGTCTTCGTTCTTGGGGTCGGCCAGGTCGTCGTGAAAGCCCAGCCACAGGGAAATTCCCGCGCCGGCCGATCCGCCCGATGCGGCAATTCGGGAGGGGTCCAGGTTCCACTCTTTGGCCTTGGAGCGAATGAACTGGATCGCTCGGGCCGAGTCGAGGAACTGGGCGGGGGCGATGGCCTCCCCGGACAGCCGGTAGGTGCTGGCGACGACCGAGATGCCGGACTTGAGGCACTCTTCCAGCAGATCGGGACTCACGGCCTTGTTGCCGCTGCTGAAGCCGCCCCCGTGAATCGACACCATCACCGGCGTGGGCTTGTCGGACTTCGCCAGCCAAACGTCCATGACGTTGCGGGAAAAAGGCCCGTATTTTACGTCCGAGTGGGTCGGGGGCGTGCGCGGACCGGGAGCGTTTTGTCGGCCGGGTCGCTCTCCGCCATCCGGTTGTTGTCCCAGCGCGATTCCTGCGGCCAGCATCAACAACGTCGCCGAGATTGCGATTCGCATTCTCATGATCCGTCCTTCTTCTGTTGGTCGAGAAAGGAGACGGGGACAGCGAAGTCCAACCGGGCCACTTCGATCCAGCCGCCTTGTGCCGGGCTGTTCGGATTGGCGTGGCCTGGACCGCTGACCCGCGCGATGTAATCCTGGTTGCCCACCTGCACGATCTCCGGGGCGTGTACGTCTTCCAGTTCACCGAACCAGGCCCGCTCGCCTGAAGGGAATTGCCTTGCGTCTTTGGAGAAATACACCCGCGTCAAGCAGCGGTCGGTCACATACCGGTCGCGGGCGAATAGATAGTACCCTTCCGGCCGGGGCAGCACGAAGGGAGACTCCAACTTCGAATGATTGGCGGGGCGGTTGTCGTAATGGACGATGGCCGCTTCGCTCCAGTTCATCAGGTCCGCCGATGTCCGCAGGAGGATGCAACTTAATCGCTGGGCATGCCCCTCCACGGCGGCGGACTGGCAGTAGTACATGTGGAACCGGCCCCCGATCGGCACGATGCACACGTCCCGTGCGTCGCCGGCTTCAAAGACCAACTCCACCTCGTCCGGCCAGTGGAATGGATCGCGTGACCGGGCCACGAGGATTGTCCCCGGCGGCCGGCGGTAGAACAGGTGATACAGCCCTTGGTGAAAGACGACGAACGGGGCGTGCTTCTGCGGGCGGTTGTTGTCGCTGCGGCGGCTGCCTGCCCAGGCGGGCATGGCGGTCAGCAGCATCGGCTGCTTCGTGAACGGCCCCGAGAGACTGGCGCCCGTGCTGTGGAAGAACGACTGCTCCGCCTCCCAAGTGGGCCCGATGATTCCGATGCAGTGCCAGGTGTCCTGGCGGTCCCGGAACAGACAGAAGTCGTTCAGTGGCGTCGGGTACTCGACGATTCGCCCCCACGGCGAGGCGATCACTGGTGTCCGGAACACCAATGCCGTGCCGGGCAGCCCCTTGGCGGCGGGCGTTTGGCCAGAGGCCGGGTTGCCCAGGAGGAGGAGCCCCGCGCCGGCAGCCGCCGCCGTCCCGCAAACGAAGTCCCGTCGTGTGACCGGCTGATGCTGATCCTCAACTCGCTTCATTATTGCGCGATCTCCGCTTGTGCCGCATACTTGGCCAGGGCGTCGCGGCATTTGGCCTCCAGGATGCGGCGGATCTGTTCGTTCTTCACCCGGGGCAGCGACCGGTTCACGAACGCGGAGAACTGGTCGTGGAAATAGCGCGCATCTTCCGGTGAGCGGATCGGCCGGCCGTCCACGATCAGGTAGAAGGGGCTGGTGTGGGCCAGGGCAAAGGCGGGCGAGAGGTTGGGGTTCTCGCTTCGGCCCAGGCACCGCACCGCCAGCCATCCGCTCTTGGGCACGGTGATCTTCTCGCTGCGGCGGATGTCCGCAGAAGGCGGATCGACGTCGATCCGCTTCAGCACGCGGCCGTGGTGCATGATGTCGATACGAGAGATGGGCGTGGCCGAGACGGCGTGGATGTCCACGTTCAGAGGCGCGGCTTGCGCCGAGTTGATCGCCAACTCCGAGCCCGGCTCCTTGCCATCAACCGTAACGAACAGCAGCGGGCGGTTGGTTACGAAACTCCTGCCCCGCTTGAGGGCGCTCAGCCAGTTCTCCACCGTCAGTGGCCCGTCCAGTTTCGCATAGACGCGGTTGTAGCCTTTCCAGACGCCTACGCCCATGCCGATGTTATCGGTGCCCGCCGAAGCCGGCAGGCGATACCCGCAGTTGAGGAAGCGATACCAGATCCCAAAGTTGCCGCCGGTGCCGTCGCCATCGAAGCCGCGCCAGAATTCGGCCTCCGTGCGGCGATTGGCTATCGAGCAATAGCCGTTCTCCAGCACGCCGTAGACGTCGATCCAGCCGTTCGCCACGTATAGCGGATAGTACCACAACCGCGGCGGGTCGTGCATGTAGGCGATCAACGTGGCGCCGGCCTCGTGCATCTGCTCGACGAGGAACGGAGTGCGGACCACGAAGGAGGTGCGGAGGTCAGCCGATCCGCCGGGTCGGTCCGATGTGGCCCCATCTTCGCGAGGCCAATCTTCCTTTCCCAAGCGCATGGCCAGAGGCTTCGGCAGGTTCCACAGGAAACAGTCCCATTCGAGGGCCGGAAGTTCGCTCACCAGCAGGTGCGCGGCATCGGGCAGTTGCGTGACTTTCTGGCCTGCGCGGTACTGCAGATCCACGCCACCGCAGATGGGGATGGCGGCCAGGTTCAGGTCTTCGGCCAGCATGAGCAGACTGTCGGGCAGTTGGTGCAGGTGCTCATCGGCGCTGTACCAACCCATGGCGGGCAGGTCGATCAGCCGCCTGAGCGTGTAGGTCTTCTCCGTGGTTTGGCCGGTTACGATCGGTATGGCATCGTGCGCTGTGGCATAGGCCGGCCCGTGGGCGATGTCGATCTGCGCCTCGCCGGGGCCGACGTCGATGCTGAAGGAGCCGTCGGTATAGAACCAGTCGCCCGCCGCCGGTTGCGTATCCCTGTACACAGCCTTCTGACGGGTGGATTGTCCCGCCACCAAGAGGTAGCGGCCCTCGGCATCGCGCAGGTGCACGCGCGCCGGCAGGGGCTTGCCCGCCTCATCGATCACATTGACCCTGAGCGTTCCGGCCGCAGGCCGCGCCTGGGTCTCCTCCGCTACCAGTCGAAAGCCGGCGCCGTGGGCGTTGTAGGCGTCGGGCGCGCCCCGGCCACGGGTCGCGGAACGGCGGCCTGCCGCACGGAAGAAGTCGATCTGCCGGCCCTCTTCGCCGGGCGGGCTCCCCATCGCGAACCTCCCAGCCGGGTCTTCAGCAGTCGCCGCCAATAGCGCCACAGCCATCAGGCCAACGAGAGCGCTCAGGAGAAGACGCTCGGTCATGTCGGATCTCCTTCGTGCGACGGATTGAACCGGCAAGGTGCGCGGCCGCCGTCGCGAGCGTGCCCACGCCTCCGACCTCACCCGTATGTGGATACTCAAATCAAGTCGAGACTACTTGGCGTCCTTGTGGCGCCTGTTCTCGGTGGGAACGGGCTGGATGGCCTTATTGATGAACTGGCGGACGTAGCCCGGACCGGTCTGCGGACCGAGGACGTCCTTGGCCTTGGCTTGCAGTTTGGCGAGGGCGTCGTTGAAGGCGGCGATCTCGGCCGCCAACTGCGCTTCCTGTTCGGGCGTCAGGACGATCGGCGGCGGCGGGGTGCGAACATGGCCGCCCTCAGCGGCCGGCGCGGCCGGCGCATGCGTTCTGCCGCCCTCTGCGGCCGATGCCACCAGCATCGGACCGACCACCAACAGCAGTGCAGCCAGCGCTGCGAACACCAGTAACTTTCTCATGGCTTCTCCTTTCGCGGTTCCGGGGATTCGAAGAGCGGGACCCTCCGCCCTTTCGCTGACCTGTAAGGTAGAACGAGACCTGGGGCGGCTCATTGCCGAGAAGTGTCAGGGCAACTGCGCCGCCGGCAATGTTCTCCGGCGACGGACGTTAGGCTAAAGGGCCGAGTCGTTCAAAGGCCCGATCATCAGGAATCGCAGGGGGTACGACAATGCGTGCAATACTCTTGTTGAGCGGACTACTGCTTACGGCCTGCCATGCGGCAGCGGCGGGCAAGGGGCGCGCGGCACTGGTCGTGGGCGCGGACGGGTCGGCGCTGAACTTGCGCGACGCGCGGCAGATGGCAGGAGACGTCTGATGCCGGATGATCCCTCTGAACGTAAGCAAGAGCGTGCCCGCGAGCCGAGCGCCGACGATTTTCGCGCCGCCGAAGAGGTACTTGCGCGACTGATGTCATCGTTGGACCGAGACGCTGACGAGTACCATGACAAGCGGCAGGCACTGGCGCAGTTCCGCGCCGAGGTGGGCGGCGACAGATTTGACCTTCGGTACGGCCTGCGGCCGCCGCGGGGCGCCGTGGAACGGGCGGAAATCGACTTTTCCCAGGGCCGCATCACCCAGGACCAGTTCCGGGAGGCCCTGAAGGCCGATGCCGAGCGGCCCATCGACGCCGCGATGCTCGATGCGTTCTGCGATGCCTATGCGGAGCGCCTCCTGGCCTACAGCCGGATGCTCCAGACGGTCATCGCCATTGCGACCGACCAGCGCGAGCCGGACGCCTGGCGCCGGCGCGAGCCGGAAGTGGACCGGCATGTCGAGGCAATGAAGGCGAAGCTGCCCCTGTGGAACGAGCAGGTGGCGACGGTCTTTGCGTTCCTCACGGAACTCCAGGCCGAGCGCAAGGGCGAACCCGTCCGCTGCGGGGACCACTCGGCCGAGAGCGCCCACATGCTGGCCATTCTCGTCATGGACCATGCCGCCGAGGGCTGGCGCGGCTGCAAGGAGACCGCTGCGCGAAGCCGAACGGACCCGCGCTACCTCTACGCGACATCGGCCTCGCATCTGTTCTACAAGGCCCACCTACCCGGCCTGCCGATGCCCAACGACCTGATGTCTCTGATGGTCTTGGAGCGCGCCGCAGCCCTGAAGGTCTTACGGGAGCGGCAACGCTCCGCGGAAGCCGTCCTGCCGGCACCAGCCTCCATTAAGATCCATGCCGAAACCATAAACGTCACGACGCCAAACGTGACTGTGACGGCGGATAGGGCCCACGGGGGTGGAGCGGCAAAGAAGAAAGCACGCGCGAAGCGAGAGGTGGCAGAGTCGCTGATCCTGGAGCGCCTGAAGCGCCGTCCTCACGACACGGCCGAGGAAGTCGCCCAGGCCGTCGGGTGCAGCGTCGGTCTGGTGGCAGAGTCGCCGGCGTGGCAGGCTAACCAGAAGCGGCTGAAGATTGCCGCCAAGGAGGGCCGCGACCCGAAGGCTGTCAATCTCGACCCGACGGTGATGAACGTGGCAGGCGGCAAGTGGTCCGGGCAAATGCATGAGGCCCACCGGGAAAAAGAAATCCGGGACGATGAGATCGACCGGCGTGAACGGGAGCTCTTCCAGCGGATCGGCGACTACCAGAAGGAGCACCCGAAGGCCGCGCCACAAGAGGTGGCCAGGGCGGTGGAGTGCACGGCCGGCGACGTGGAACGCCGCCAAGCGATGCTGAACCAGCTGGCGGCCGAGCAGGCCGAGAGCCAGAAGGAGGACGGGGGCAAGCCCTGTGGGGATTCGGCCGGAACGCCTGCGATAGGGCGACAGCCCCAGAAGTGGGTCCGCAAACAGCCCTGACCGGCCGCGTTCATGAATATTCATGAACGGGAAATACCACCGAAACGCCTTTGGTGCTAGCGCCAGAGGCGTTTTTCTTTTTGTCCCGTGAACGCCAAGCAGACCTTCGAGGAGATAATCTCCTCCCAACGGAAAGGCCTTGGCGATGAACGATACCCCTCCCAATCTAGTGACCGTGGGCGTAATCGCGTCCGAGCTGGGCGTCTCGGTCGACCGCGTTCTGCGCGTCCTCCGGACCCGACCCCACATCCGGCCGAAGGCCTATGCCGGCAATGTGCGGCTCTTCGACAACACCGCCATTGCTCAGGTCCGGCATGAGATCAACGCCATCGATGCGCGGAAGGGGGCCCGCCATGCCTGACACGCCGACCGCCCCCGTCCCGCAGACCGCGAACGTAAACGAGCGTCTGGCCAAGGCACGGGCCGCGCGCCGTTCTGGCGCGCAACCGTCTGCAAAATCCGTAGACGGATTGCTCAAACAGGCGGCGTTGGACCGTCCCGCGGCCGAGATAGCCAAGATCGCCAAACGCCTCGAAGATACCCCCGAAACGATGCGCCGGACGTACCTTCGGGCGGTCAGTGGCAGGAGCAAGCCCGCGGCCATCCGGGCCTTCTGTGCCGAATGCTGCGGATGGGTGCGCGAGGAAGTGCGGCTTTGCACCGCCCCCGCGTGCCCATTGTATCCCTATCGACCCCTCATGGGCAGGGGGCGGCAATGAGCGCGGCCCCCCTTCGGAATGCCCTGGAGCACCTGGACGGCGTGAAGCAGACGGGGCCGAGTCAATGGCAGGCCCGATGCCCGGTCCACGAGGCCGATGGCAACGGCCACACGCCGAGTCTAAGCATCGGATCAGGCGACGGCGGCCGGGTTCTCCTTCACTGTCACGCGGGGTGCACGCCCCAAGCCGTGTGCAGTGCACTGGGCCTACGGCTTTCGGACCTGATGCCGCCGAAGATGGGGCGGCCCGCCCGCCCTGGGCCGCAGGCAGCCAAGGCCGCGCGTGTGTACGCCCTGCCGTGCCTGGCCGCCAAGGCACTCGCCAAGTCAATCGGCGGCGAACTCGCGGGCTGGTGGCCCTACGTTGGGGCCGATGGCGGCGAACGACTAACGGTCCTGCGGTTCAACCTGCCCAGGCCCGCCGACGCCGGGGAAGGCGACAAGCCGCCCAAGACCTTCCGGCCACTGCGCCGCGACGGCGGCGGCTGGGCTGTCGGCGATCCGGCCGGCCCGCTGCCGCTGTATCGCCTGGCGGACCTAGACGGCCGAGAGCGCGTCTACATCGTGGAAGGCGAACTGTGTGCCGACGCCGCCGCGTCCCTCTGCTTGACGGCCACCACGTCGGCGCATGGCGCGAAGTCGCCGAGTAAAACAGACTGGCGGCCCCTGGCCGGGCGTGACGTGGTCATCTTGCCGGACAACGACAAGTCCGGCGAGGACTACACGCACGACGTTGCGACGATTCTGGCCGCACTGACCCCGCCTGCGACAGTGCGGATCGTCCGGCTGCCCGACCTGCCCCCCAAGGGGGACATCGTTGATTGGCTGGCCGCCGACGGCCCGATGGACGCCCACACCAACGACGAGATCAAGGCCGCGATTGAGGCTCTGGCCGACGCCGCGCCGACCTGGACGCCGACGGCCGAGACCCTGCCCGCCATCAAGTGCGCCTCAGACGACGCCCTGGCCGAAGGCGACGTGCGGCTTGGCCGGGAGTTTGCCGCCGCGTTTGCCGAGCGGGTTCGGTACTGCCCGGACCTGGAGTCCTGGCTTGTCTGGGACGGCCGCCGCTGGGCGCCGGATGCCGTCCACGAGGCCGAGCGGCTGATGCAGAACCTCGCCCGCGACCGGCTGGCTGCCGCTGCTAACCTCGGCGACACCAAGACGCGCGAAGCCGAGAACCGGGTTTGGGTGCAGGCTATGCGGCGGAACCGCATCGAGGCCGCCCTGTGGGCCGCGCGAAGTGACCCCCGCCTGATCGTCCGCCTGGCCGACCTGGACAGCGACCCGTGGACGTTGAACGTCGGCAACGGAACCCTGAACCTAAAGACCGGCCGCCTGCGCCACCACGACCCCGCCGACCTGATCACCAAGTTGGCCCCCGTCGAGTACCGGCCCGACGCCGACCTGTCGGAGTGGTTGCGGTTCTTGTCGCGGGTGCTCCCCGATCCGGCGCTCGGCGTTTACCTGCAACGCGCCACCGGGTACAGCCTAACCGGCCTTGCGACCGAGGAAATCCTGTTCTTCATCTGCGGCCCGACAGCCGGCGGCAAGAGCACCTTTATTTCGGCTGTCGGCGGCGCTCTCGGCGACTACGCGGCCTCGGCCAACTTCGCAACCTTCCTGGCCCAGCGCAACAAGAGTGGCCCTCGCCCTGACATCGTGCGGCTGGCCGGGAAACGCTTCGTATCGAGCGTCGAGACTGAGGAGGGCGCGCAACTGGCCGGCGGCCTCTTGAAGTGGATCATCGGCCAAGACCAGCTTTGCGAGCGGACCCTCTACAAGACCGAGGTTGAGTTTCTGCCGACGTTCAGCTTGTGGCTTGTCTCGAACTTCCGACCGCGAGCTCAGGACGACGACTCGGCCTTGTGGCGGCGGCTGATGCTGCTGTCGTTCGAGATGTCGATCCCCGAAAACGAGCGCGATCCGACCGTCAAGGCGCGCCTGCGCGACCCGACCATCGGCGGCCCCGCCGTCCTGGCGTGGGCCGTGGCCGGTTGCCTCGACTGGCAGGAGCACGGCCTGCAACCGCCACCTGCAGTCCTGGCTGCAACGCGCCAGTGGCGAGCGGAGAATGATCCAATCATCGACTGGCTGAGCGAGCGAGCCACCTTGAACCCCTTGGCCTCGACCGCGTTCAAGGACTTGAACCACGACTATCGAACGTGGGCCGAGGATGGCGGGTTGAAGCCGATCAGCGGCAAGAAACTGGCCGAGCGGCTCCAGGCGGTGGGTTGCCAAGCTGGAAGCGGCGCTGGACACGTGCGCATTTACACAGGAATTGGCTTGAAATGCTGACTTCGGGGACGATGGGGACGATTGAGGCTACTTTGCATAAACTATTCTTATGCGCCCGCGTGGGAGAGTTTATGCGAAACACCCATAATCGTCCCCATCGTCCCCCGGAGTGTTGCACGCCACGACTGAGGAAGCAACAAGACACGCGGAAGGGTAATGGTGTTTGACTGCGTTGACAACCAGGAGGATTCCCAGGCGACTCCCGCGAGGGTCGCCCAGGGGAGGCCGCCGCGCCGATTCTCAACGCGGACGCAGTTCTCCTCGACGCCGATGTCCAGTCAAGACTTCGATGTCGTGGAGCAGACGCTGGCTCGGCTGGTGGCAAGGGCCTACGCGGCAGAGCACCCGGAGCTTTTCCATCGGGGCGCGGAGCCTGTGGCCGGCCAAGAAAACGACGCCGGATTCCCCTTGACTGTATTCCACCATGATGGTATTGTACCATCGGGAGGTGGCGATCATGGTGGCGCTGACATTGCGACTGCCGGACGAACTGCACGAGAAACTACGGTGGCTCGCGTTCAAGGAGCGCCGAAGCCAGCATGCGATCCTCCTGGAACTGGTGGAGAAGGGGCTGTCGAAGGTCAAGGTGCCAGCGGAGGTGAAGGATGAAGGCTCCCGAAAACCTCGTTGAAGCCCTGGGATGCGGGTCTGCGGTCGGCATCGACACGGCGCCGGCCGGCAAGGTGAAGGCATTCGCCTGGGCCCGCGTGAGCACGGACATGCAGGAGGAGCGGGGACTGTCGATTCCCCAGCAACTCCGCGAGGTACGGGATTACGCCGAGGCCCACGGCATGGAAATCGTCGAGGAGTTCTCGGAGGCCGCGAGCGCGTTCCAGAAGGAGGAGAAGCGGGTCGAGTTCCGCCGCATGATCGACAGGGCAAGGGCAGGGCGTGAGGTTGCGGTCATCCTTGTCCACGACTTGAGCCGGTTCTCGCGGGACAGCCTGCGGGCAAGAGCCCTGGTGCGGGAACTGCGCGACGCGCGGGTCCGCGTGGTGTCTCTGAACGATCCCGAGATGGACCCCGAGACGGTGGCCGGCGTTTATATGGAGGCTATCACATACGCAAAGAATGAAGCATACTCTCGCGAGGTGGCGTTCCATACCCGCAAGGGGTGCCGGGCCAACGTGCAGACGCAAGACCCAGGAACCGGGTGGTGCTACAAGAACGGCGGCCAGCCGCTCTGGGGATACCGGAGCGAACGTCTGACGCGAGGAACGGACAAGCGGGGCCGGCCCGAATTCAAGAGCATCTGGGTGAAGGATGAGACGGTCGTTTCGGGACGGCCGGTTCACGAATGGGTTCGGCACTGCCTGCTGGACCTGGCCAGGAAGGGGGCCTCCCTCGACGAACTGCGGGACTTCTGCAACGAGCACGGACTGCCCGGTCGGCGGAAGCAGTACTGGGGCACGTCCACCTGGAACGCCCTCCTTCAGCCGCACGTGCTGCTCGAATACTGCGGCTACGGCGTCTGGAACGTCCACGGCAAGCACGGCCGGGAGCGGCCTGCGTCGGAGTGGGTGGTTGTGCCGAACGCGCACCCGGCGATCATCACCGAGGAGGAAGCGAAGGCGATTGCGGCTGCCCGGCGCCTACGGCGTGAGGAGAACCGCCGATTCGACGGCGGGTGCCGGAGAAGTCAAACGTCCTCCTACCTGCTGAGCGGCGGACTGTTCAAGTGCGGGCGCTGCGGTAGCAACATGATCGGGTTCCGCACGAGCAAGGGCCACTACTACGTCTGCGGAAGCCAGCCGTACCGGCGGGGGATGGGATGTGGCTCGGGGGTCTACGTCCCGCAGGAGGAGGTCGAGGCCGAGGTAGTGCGGGGCCTCGAAGGGATGATGGCGGTGTGCCTGGACCCGAAGGGCTTCACGCGGCGGGTGAACGACGAGTTGCGGCGGCTGTGGGCGGAATCCACGAACCACAATCCCGAAGCTGCGGAGCAGCTGAAGCAGGTGGAGGCGAAGATCGCCCATATCCGCCGGGCCATTGAGGAAGGTCTCGGGGATGCGCAGTGGGCGAACGGCCGGTTGGGTGAACTGGCTGCGGAACGCGAGCGGTTGGGGAAGCACACTGCGGCGTCCACGCGGCCGCCGCAGATCGACATCGGAATGGTGATGGCTTATCGGGAACGGGTCGGGAGGCTCTTTGCGTATGGCAAACCGGTCGAGAAGAAGCAGTTGCTGCGGAAGTGCGTCGAGGGAATAGAACTGGCTCCGGAACGCTTGGAGGTGGACATCACCTATCGCGTCCCGGAGCCGGTTATGAATAGCGTGGTAGCGGGGGCAGGATTTGAACCTGCGACCTTCGGGTTATGAGCACGCGCGGGTCGTCGGTTAGGAACGCCCTAACCAGCACATGGCTTGACCGGCGGCTCATCCGTAACCCGTTGTCGGACAAGGGGTAACGTTTCTGACGTAAAGGCAAGGGGAATCCGCCGGTTCATTGCGTTCATTGCACCCCATTGCATTCAAAGCGCGTAGTCTACGCGCGCCGGCCATGCGGGAAACGACCGTTTGGGCCGGGACTACTCTCGACAAAAGAGTAGTTACTCTCGGCACTCCGGCCGGCAGCGCACCAACCGTGTCTCTTGAGCAAATCAGCCTCCGAAAAAAGTTGTGATCAGACGCCTCGGAGGCTACCATAAGCGATGACAATGAAACAGGTTACGCCGCCAGACGAAGGGCACGAAAAACGGTGGACCAGTACACCCCCGGTTGGTTAACGCGGCGGGTGCCGTTGGGGTGCGAGACCCACTGGGTTCAGTCGGCCGGGGTTCTGTACGAGGTGGGCTGCGGCCTTGCCTCCCCAGCGATTCGGTTGTGGCATGAGGGCGTTCCACTCGTTCTGACGCAGGCGAGGTGCAGGGGGGCGGCCCGGCCGGCCAACTGGCCGTAGAGGCCGATGCGTGTTCCTCATTCGGCCCGAAGTGCTTCAATGGGTTCCAGTTTCGCGGCCTGAGCGGCGGGGTAGAGGCCGAAGAAGACGCCTACCAGAACCGAGAAGGTGAATGCGACGGATGCTGCGGGCCAGGAGATCATCGCGGGCCAGTAGCCGAGCGAGGAAACGGCCAAGGACAGGCCCACGCCACCGACCACGCCAGCTACACCGCCCGCACCGGCCAGCACGGCCGATTCCAAGAGGAACTGGTTGCGGATGTCGCGGCGAAGGGCTCCCAAAGCGCGACGGAGGCCGATTTCCCGCGTGCGTTCACGGACGGACATCAGCATGACGGCTAGGATGCCCACGCCGCCGACCAGCAGGGAAATCCCGGCGACGCTGCCGATCAGCAGGGTCATCGAACCCGTCGTCTCGCGCTCCGTTGCCAGGAGCGTCGCCTGATTCTGGATAGTGAAATCGTCAGGTTTGCTGCCCAGCCGGTGCCGCTGCCGAAGAAGCCCCGCGATCTCCTGTTCGGCTGGACCTATCGCGGCGGAAGAGCGGG
>Ga0315274_10008963_pt1 | contig 14477 bp, 10 predicted proteins | sample YL17G02_20_MG_FD_203700 | JGI IMG/M metagenome (GOLD analysis project Ga0315274, IMG submission 203700) | Sediment microbial communities from Yellowstone Lake, YNP, Wyoming, USA - YL17G02_20 | ecosystem: Environmental > Aquatic > Freshwater > Lake > Sediment | place: USA: Wyoming | collected... | reverse complement strand
TGGTCACCGGCGAATACGAGATGCGCGCCATCAGCTCGGACGATGTAACGGTGCAGCGCTACCAGTTTCGTCTCGGCACAACCCCGCTGCCGTTCGCGTCGTTTTGGGGGGAAGGGGGCGTAGCAGCGCTGACACTGGAATCCGGATCGTCCACCTTGCGCGGCGACTTCGGCGCAGCGTTCGGTCTGGGCGCCTCTTTGGCTTATCGGACAAGCCCCGAACAGTGGTTGATTCCATTCGTGACCGGACGCGCCACCGACTTTATTTCCCGTCTGGGTGGGGAGAAGGACATCTTGTTTGGCGTCAACCAGGCGCGGCGCAGCCGGTTTGAATGGCGCGAAGCATCGGGATTGGCGGGCTTGGGCTGGCGGTTGGGAGTCGCTGAACTATACGCCGGCGCCGGCGCGCGTCATTTGTGGCAGGAGGAGGAACGCAGCCTGCGCTCGCACAACACGGTTGACTCTTTCACGTATACCTATCGCAGCGGAGCGCGTGTCGGAGTCGCAATCGGCTGCCGATACCCGCTGCCGAACCGACTGTTGCTGCGCGCCGAAGCCGAAGTTTACGACGGTTCCTGGAAAGTGGGGCTGGCGTTTGGGCAATGGGGGATGCCGGGAAGTGAGCGAGTAAGCGAGTGAGCGAGTTAAAGAAGCGATCGGGTGTAACGTGACCGGGTTGACGGATTTCCAACGGGGAAGATATATCGGACTGAGGACATCACCGGAGGCGATGGTTGCCTAAGCTAAGCCGCGAGCTGCACCGGCTGCTGGAGTTGCTTGTGGAACGCGGCGGCTCCGACCTGCACATTAAGAGCGGCGCCAACCCTCGCGCGCGCATTGACGGGAAAATCGTCGCGCTCTCCCGCGAGATTATTTCGCCGCAGGCGGTGTTTGAAATCGCCGGCGAGATGATGAGTGAGGATGACCGGGCGCGCTTTGAGAAGGACCGCGAGGTGGACTTCATCTTTCAGGCGCCCAAGGTCGGCCGGTTTCGCGTCAATGTCTATCGGCAGGCGATGGGGCTGGCGATGGCGATACGATATGTCGCCACGGACATCCCGACTTTTGATGAGCTGAACCTCCCGCCGATACTCCACACGCTGATAGCCCGCCCACGCGGGCTGTTGCTGGTTACCGGCGCGACGGGGTCCGGCAAGTCCACCACGCTGGCGGCGATGCTCGAGACCCTGAACCGCACCGCGCAGCTCAATATCATCACGATTGAAGACCCGATAGAATTTACCTTCCGCGAAAAGAAATGCTCCATCCAGCAGCGCGAGGTGGGGCGCGATACGCCGTCGTGGACGGAAGCGCTGCGCCGGATATTGCGTCAGGACCCGGATGTCATCGTGTTGGGTGAAATCCGCGAAGCCGAAACAATGATAACCGGGCTGACCGCCGCCAACACCGGGCATTTGGTGCTGGCAACGATGCACACGATGGATGCGACGCAGACCGTCAACCGGGTGTTGTCGTTTGCGCCGCCGGAGATGATGACCGATATGCGTTATATGCTGGCGTCCACGCTGGTCGGGATAATTTCACTTAGACTGCTGAATCGCGCCGACAAACCGGGGCGGGTGCCGGCGGTGGAGGTGCTGGTCGCGACCGAAACCATCCGCAAGCTCATCATTGATCAGGCGCAGACGATGAACATCCGCGGCGCCATATCTGATGGGTTTGGGCAGTATGGGATGCAGACGTTTGACCAGGCGCTGATGCAGCTTTACAGGAGCGGCGTCATCAACCTGGCGGAGGCATTGAAGCATGCCACCAGCCCGACCGACTTCCGCATCAAGGCGCGCGGCATTGACGCCGCCTCCAGCGGTTACAGTTGGTCGGAGACGCTTCAAACGGCGGGCAGGGAGGAAGCAGGCGGCGTTAAACGATGATCTGTTGCATCCTGTTTTTGATTGCTGATTCCTGATTGCTGATTGTTGATTGCTAATTCATAATTCTTAATTCATAACACCCACAAGGGGTTAGGCTACGATTTGGGCGGGTTTGTTTTTCGCAACCCAAAAGGAACTGGTTTATAAGGGCGATAGATGACCGATACAGGTAAAGACCCGCGCGCCGGCGTCGCACCGGGCGACGCCGAGCGTCCGATGTATGACCTGACCGAGCTGCTGACTTTGATGATAAGCCGCGGCGCGAGCGACTTGCATCTGACGGTGGGACTACCGCCGACGCTGCGCGTGGACGGCGCGCTCGTGCCGCTGGATATGCCCAAGCTCGCCCCCGACGATACCAAAGAGCTTGCCTATGGCGTGCTCACCGAAGTCCAGCGGGCGCAATTTGAGCGCAATAGCGAGCTTGACCTGTCGTTCGGCATCAAGGGTTTATCGCGCTTTCGCGCCAACGTCTTCCGTCAGCGCGACTGCGTGGCCGTGGCGCTGCGCCGCATCCCGTTTGAGATAATGAGCTTTGACAAGTTAGGGCTGTCCAAGACGGTGGAGGAACTCGCCGAACGTCCCAACGGGCTGGTGCTGGTCACCGGCACGACCGGGTCGGGTAAATCCACCACGATGGCGGCGATGATTGACAAAATCAACCGCGAGCGCAGCGTCCACATCATCACCATTGAAGACCCGATAGAGTTCGTATATATGCACCGCAAGGCGATTGTCAACCAGCGGCAGTTACACTCCGACACCAGCTCGTTCGCCAACGCCTTGCGCAGCGTGCTGAGGCAGGACCCCGACGTGGTTCTTATCGGGGAAATGCGCGACAAGGAGACGATTGAGATTGCGCTTACGGTGGCTGAAACGGGACACCTTGTCTTCGGCACATTGCACACCAACTCCGCGGTTCAGACCATCACGCGCATCATAGACGTCTTCCCAGCCGACCAGCAGGATCAGGTGCGGACGCAGCTCGCGCTGGTGTTGCAGGGAGTCATTTGTCAGCAGCTTTTACCGCGCATCGGCGGGGGGCGGGTGATGTGCGCCGAAATAATGATAGCCTCGCCCGCGGTGCGCGCCTCCATCCGTGAGAACAAGGTTCACCAGATGGACAACATTGTTCAGGTCAGCGGCAAGTTCGGTATGCAGACGATGAATCAGGCGCTGCTGAAGGTGTTCCAAAGTATGATTATCACGCGCGATGAGGCGCTCGCGCGCAGCAATAACCCCAGCGAATTGGCGAGTCTGATGGAGCGCGACCTGTCCGGGCACGGCGAAACCGGCTAATATTTTTACCTGAGGCGGGTGACGGATGGGAGACCGGCGGCGGGTTCTGGTTATTGATGATGAGCCTTCGGTAGTCGGACTGTTTCAGCAACTGCTGACCCAGGAAGGCTACGAAGTGGACATCGCCGGCTCCGGCGAAGAGGGACTTGAGATTTTCGCCCGCAAGAGGCACGAAGTTGTTCTTACCGACCTGCGGCTCGGCGATATGACCGGGCTGGATGTTCTTAAAATGGTGAAGCGCGGCAAACCGAGCACCGCGGTCGTCATTCTTACCGGCTACACCTCGCTGGAATCGGCGATGGAAGCGCTCCGACTCGGCGCCAATGACTACCTCTCCAAACCGGCGCGGTCAATGGACCTGCTGAAGTCCGTCCGCAACCAGATGGCCTCAGTGGAACTTGCCGAGCAGGTGCAGGCGCTTAATCAGGCGGTCGCTGAGGAGCGCGACAAACTGCGCCGCAGCGTGGCGGAGCTGACCCTGCTCAAAGGGCTGGCGGAGCGGATGATGACAGTGCTGAGTTACGCCGGCGGGTTTGAAGTCATCCTCAATCTGTTGGTGGAGGAGGTCGCCGCCGACGTCGCCGTCATCTACTTCCTTGACGACCGCACCGCCCGTTTGGCGGCGAGTTCCGAAGTCTCGCGCCGCGACTTGGAACAGCTCTCAGAAGTGATTGAACACCGCGCGAGCAAGCTGTTGGGGATGGAACTGGTCTGCACTTCGGACAACTTTGTCGGCGTGCCGCCCGGCGCGAAGACTGCCGAAGGTGACGGAATCCGCCGCGGCGGATTCGTCAGCACTGTAGCTGTGCCATTGCGGCAGGGGGAGCGCGCCATCGGTTTGTTGCTTGCCGCTTCACGCGCCAACGATGGTTTTGAGGCTGAATGGGGGGAGTTCATCACCCAGCTTGCCACCAGCGGCTCGGAGTTTCTGCAGCGCATCAAGTGGTCAGTGGAAGCGCAACGCCATTTCACCGCGGCGGTCGTGGAGCACACGCTGGACGGCATCATCGCCATTTCCCCACAGTCGGGCGACGTGCTCATCAACCCGGTCGCGCGCAGTCTGCTGGAGCTGCCGTCGGGCGAATCCCCGACCAGCGAGCAAGTCACGCTATGGCTGAACCTTGACCTAAAGGGCATTTGGGCGGAGCTGAAAAACGCCGACTCCGACGACCCGTCGCAACGCATAAAAAGCGTCCGCATTGACCGCATAGTCAACGGTCAGAAGTTTTTTTTAAGACTCAGCATATCGCTGTTGCCCGGGCAGGAAGGACAGGACGATATGCTGCTTATCGTTCTCCACGACGACACGCAGGAACGCGCCGTGGAGGAGATGAAAAACCGGCTCATTTCCAACATCACCCACGAGGTGCGCACCCCGACCGCGGTCATCAAGGAGTTTATGTCGTTGATTATGGACGGGGTGGCGGGGGAGCTTACCGATGCCCAGCGCCAGTATCTCCAGATAATGCACAATAACATTGAGCGGCTGGCGCGACTGATAGACAACCTGCTGACACTGGCGCGGTCAGACACCGGCGGATTCGCGATTGTGCTTCGTCCCATAGAGTTGCGCCCCATCATTAACGAAGTGGCGAACTCAATGGACGTCAAGTTGAAGCGGAAGCGGATGCACCTGAACGTCCAACTGCCCGACGAACTGCCGCTCATCTACGCCGACACCGACGCCGTCACACAGGTAATTACCAACCTGGTGGACAATGCGTTCAAGTATTCGGCGGAAGACACCGAAGTAACAATTGAGGCGCAGGCGGAAGGGAGCAAGGTGGTGATTTCGGTGGCTGACCAGGGTTACGGCATTCCACGGGAAGACCAGGAGAAGATATTCCGACGCTTCCACCGGCTCGTGGACGAACACGACCCGCGCTTTCGCGAAGGCGTGGGGTTGGGATTGTCGCTGGTCAAAGATTTCGTCACCCGCCACGGCGGCGAGGTGTGGGTGAAGAGCGCGCCCGGCGAGGGGTCAACGTTCTATTTCTCGCTTCAGGTCGCGGAAGTGGACAAGGAGCACCAGCCGGCGTAGGGAAGTTAGCAAGTAAGCAGGTAAGCAAGTAAGCAAGAGCTTAAGTCAGGGCTGCAAATAGGCGGTTTGTGACTTCCATCGGTTTAAGGAATCAGACGCCGGATGTAGCCTTCCGGAATAAATAAGACATCCGAAAACAAATCACGGTCAACAGACGAAGAGGCAGTAGTGATAGAGAAAAAACGGGTATTGGTGGTGGACGACGAGCTTGATATGCTGATGGTCATCAAGCTGCGGCTGGAGGCATCCGGCTACGAGGTCGTCACCGCCACCGACGGTCTGGAGGGGCTCAACACCGCGCGCCGGGTAAAGCCCGACCTGATTGTCCTGGACGTTATGTTGCCCAAAATGAACGGCTACAAAGTGAGCCGCTTCCTCAAATACGACGAGGAATACAAGCACATCCCCATCGTAATGCTGACGGCGCTCGCGGGCGAGGAAGACCGCTCCACCGGCATTGAGACCGGCGCCAACGCCTATATCACCAAACCGTTTGAAACACAGGAACTGGTGGACACCGTCCGGCGGTTCCTGCAGTAATGGGTAATCTGTTGTTCCTACAGAAGCGGGTTTTATAATGGCGCGTAGAAGAAAGCTCGGCGAGCTTCTGGTTCAGTCCGGTCAAATCACCGAAGAGCAGCTCGCCGAAGCGTTGCGGCAGACTCCCGGCGACGGCAAACGGCTGGGCGAGCGGCTGGTTGACCTGGGTTACCTCACCGAATCGGACATCTTCGCCGCGGTCGGCGAACAGCTCGGCGTGCCCTATGTGTCGCTGAGTTACTACTCGGTGGACCCCGAGGTCATAAGCCTGATATCCGAGCAGATGGCGCGATTGCAACGCATCATACCACTGTTCAAGGTGCGCAACTCGCTCACTCTCGGTATGGCGGACCCGCTCAACCTGGCGGTGATTGACCAGGTGATGCGCGAGACCGACCTGGAGGTGGAGCCGGCGATTTGCAGCGAAAAAGACATCCAGCAGGCGATTGACCACTATTACGGCACGACCAGCTCAATGGACGAGGTCATCCAGATTTTCGCCGGCGAAGATGTTGAGGCGGAAGGACCGGTTGACACGCACGTCCTGACCCAGATGGCAGGGGACGCGCCCATCGTCAAGCTGGTCAACCTCATACTAACGCAGGCGGTGAAGGAGCGCGCCAGCGATATCCACATCAACCCGGAAGAAAACCTGCTGCGCATCCGGTTCCGGATGGACGGCATCCTGCGCGAAGTTTATACCCAGCCCAAGAAACTCCAGAACGCCATTATTTCACGTCTGAAAATTATGTCCAATCTGGACATCGCCGAGCGGCGCCTCCCGCAAGATGGTCGCATCCAGATGGTGGTGGAAGGCAAGCCGATTGACGTGCGAACCTCCTCCCTGCCGACCGTCCATGGTGAAAACATAGTGATGCGTATCCTGGACAAGTCCAACCTGATGCTCCGGCTTGCCGACCTCGGCTTCGGCGACCAGGAGGAGCGACTGCGCTCCATACTTTCGCGCCCCAACGGCATCATATTGGTGACCGGACCGACCGGGTCGGGCAAGACCACCACGCTCTATTCGGCGCTGAACGAAGTTGCCAAGATGGAGGTCAACACCATCACTTTGGAAGACCCGGTGGAATACCGGCTGCCGCTTATCCGCCAGTCGCAGGTGAACGTCAAGGCGGGGATGACCTTCGCTCGTGGGCTGCGCTCGGTTCTGCGCCAGGACCCGGACATCGTGATGGTGGGGGAAATTCGCGACGCCGAAACCGCCAAGATCGCCGTGGAGGCGGCGCTCACCGGCCACCTCGTGCTATCTACGCTGCACACCAACGACGCTTCCGGCGCGCTGCCGCGGTTGATAGATATGGAGGTGGAGCCGTTCCTGGTCGCGTCGGCGATTTGCGGGGTGCTGGCACAGCGGCTGGTGCGGCGCATTTGCAGCAATTGCAAAGTGTCCTACCAACCGGATGCGGCGGAGCTGAAGGCTATTGGTATGTCGGGGCAGCAGGTGACGCTTTATCGCGGCGAAGGCTGCCGGGCGTGCAGCAACACCGGCTACAAGGGGCGCGCCGGTATTTACGAAGTTCTGACGATGAACCCGGAGATTCGCGCGCTGGTAGTTGACAACTCTCCCTCGGACAAGATTCGCGCGGCGGGAATTCGCGGCGGGATGAAGCTGCTGCGCGAAGACGGCATAGAAAAGGCGCTGCAGGGGTTGACGACGGTGGAAGAGGTGCTGAGGGTTACAGCGGCGTTGGAATGACGGAAGTGTGAAAGTTAGAAAGTTAGAAAGTTTGAAAGTAGACGGGGCAGTCCTGCCCCGTTTATTTTCTGCTGGTAGTTGCGCGATTAATTGCGCAGTTACCGATTACACGACACTACTGTCGCGTCCACTGGAGGGCGGGTTTGAAGCCCGCCTTTTATGCTCCCTACAAAGGGTATAGGCGATTGGACTTGGCTCTTGAACGTGGCCGGATTCCGCAATCCGGTGCGTCTCAACCAGATATTCCTCAAACACCGGGGCTTGCAATCAAGAACGAGGGAGGTTATATTTTTATGCGATTACAGATTTTAGTCCGAGAGGAGGTTGCAATGTCCGGATTCCTGAAGTTTATCGCGATGCTCCGAGTAAGAAGAACCCTGGCAATTTCAAAGATTCTTTGCTCCCTCCCACTCCAGATATGGAGTGGGAGGAAGTAAGAGTCAAACAAGCCAAAATCCCTTCCCAAGAATAAAGGATACAGAAATGCGTCGTCCACTTATTATCTCCCTCGCCATTATCGGACTTGTTTCCCCAGCCCTCTCGGACACGACGTTCGTAAGTGAAGACATTGAAGAAGCCGTATGGGATTTGGATGGTAGCCCTTACGTTATCCTCGAGTGGATTGGCATTGTTCCAGGGGGTTCGCTAAATATAGACCCGGCGTGACCGTGTTATTCTCACCCTATACTGGAATTTGGGGCGACAGCGCCTCCTCCATCTCTGCCATAGGCACGGCTGAAGACTCAATCTACTTTTTACCTCTTGAGGATCACTCTTGGGGAACACTCATTTTCTTCCTTAGTAAGCTGGAATTTGACTACTGTTCTTTCTATAGATCTTTTGGGAATTTTCAGGAGAGTGGCACTATTGGAGGCTCAGTCATCTCCCTGAATGTCTCCCACAGCAGCTTTATTCGTTGCGAAACGGCGATTAATGCCTACTACGGACCTATAAATATTGAAGACTGCTTTTTTGATGACATTACTTTTACCGTCCTTGATGGAGGTGATTCTCTTACAGTGAGGCGATGTGTATTTGGTGAATTTTCCACATTTGTTGAATACCTCAACCTGACCAATAGTATTATAATGAATGTTGGTGGGTCAAATATCGGTAATGGCAGCCTCGTGGAGGGGAATATCTTTATTAACTGCCGCGATGGCGTGGGGGGGAATTCCCTGACGGTGGCGCATAATGTCATATTCGGCGATTATGATGTATTCGGCGACGACAACATTGAAAACTTCGGTGTGCTTTCCCGCACCAATGTTAACGGCGACTCCACCGACGCTTATGGCAACCTGTTTATGGATCCACTCTTGGCCGGAGGGGATGATTGGCCCGACCGATACTTCCTCACTGCTGAATCCCCCTGCATTGACGCCGGCGACCCGGAGGGCGAGTTAGATCCCGACGGCACCATTGCCGACATCGGACCCTTCTACTTCCCCCAAGCCAACATCGTCGTCACCCCTGACACGCTATATTTCTCCGACATATCCCCGGGCGAGGTGGACAGCCTTGCCATCGCCATCTCCAATGTCGGTATGGACACGCTTTTCGTCTCACGGAAACACCCACGAGGTGTGGGTAGTTTTCGCACCGGAAGAGCATGGTGCGTTTACCGGTGAGGTAGTTATAGTCTCGGACGACCGCGATGAGCCGGAGAAGGTGGTCACCCTTGCTGGCAACGCCCTGTCGGTGGAGGATAATGCTTTCATCCTTCATCCCTCATCCCTCATCCTTTCCGTGTCCCCCAATCCGCTGAACTCATCCGGGGTTGTATCCTATAACGTTGGCAGCAGTATGCCGGTTCGCATCGTGGTCAGCGACATCTCCGGTCGGGTAGTGGCGGTGCTAAAGGATGGTGTTACCCAGGCGGGTTATCACCAACTCCGATTTGACGTGGGGGATTTCTCTTCCGGATTGTATTTCATCCAACTGGAGGCTGGTGGGGTGGCGAGGTCGGCGAAGTTTGTTTGCATTAAGTAAAGCTGTAGCTCTTCACTAAATTATCAAGGATAGGAACTATGATTATTCACTCAATTTGCGCCATCTGTTTAATACTTATTTATCCACTTTGCGTTTTTGCGGACACGACTTTCGTCAACGAGCGCTATATTAGTGGAGTGTGGGTCGCCGAAGGGAGCCCGTATGTTATATCTGACGACGTTCAATACGCAATTATTCCACAGAGAGACACGCTCTTGATTGAGAGTGGCGTGACTGTTCTCTTTCCACAAGCAGGTGGGATACTCGTTGACGGTGTCCTGCTTGCTGAAGGTGAAGCAGGAGATTCAATATATTTCAATGGATACAATGATGTATATTGGGCTTCAATTGAGGCTCCGACATTGGGTGCGACAATAATCATGAAGTATTGTGATGTCAAGAACGCTATGGCGGATCCGCAGGAGTATCCTAACGGAATCGCCATTGTATCACGCAATTCGATAATATCCCACTGCACCTTTACGAACTGCGGGAATGGCGTTATCTCCGACGATTTTGATTCAACAATAGTAGAATATTGTCATTTCTATAATACAGGTGGCGCTATGCTTGAGGGCTTATTCAAGAGCGTCACTAATTGCGTTTTTGTGTTTAATGGTCGTCATAGTAGGGTCTCCTTGGATAAAGGGCTGTTGGCCAACTGTTTGTTCATTTCTGAGGATGCCGGAGATATAATCAATCTTGATCTTTGGACTGGAGTAATAACCATTAACAACATTTTCATCGGTGATACAATCAGGCTTGAAAGCGACTCCGAAATTCTTACCAATAACTGTTTCTACGCGATTTATCAGGATATTAGAGTTCCATTTGAAGGCCTTGGCGTGATTGACCGCACCAATCCCAACGGCGATTCCACCGACGCTTACGGCAACCTGTTTATGGACCCACTCCTTGCCGGCGGCGACGCCTGGCCCGACCGATACTTCCTCACTGCTGAATCTCCCTGTATAGACGCCGGCGACCCGGAGGGCGAGTTAGATCCCGATGGCACCATTGCCGACATTGGACCATTCTACTTCCACCAGAACGCCGTCTCCGGTTCTGATTTCATCCTTCATCCCTCATCCCTCATCCTTTCCGTGTCCCCCAATCCGCTGAATTCTCAAGGGGTTTTGAAGTATCAGTTGCCTAAAACGATGAAAATCCGGATTGCTCTGTATGACCTTTCCGGACGGGAAATGGCGTTGGTGGAAGATGGAGATAAGACGGCTGGAACGCATACTATTCAACTTGATATCTCCGATGCGCCGGCCGGGTTGTATTTCGCCAGATTGGAAACCGATGCGACCAGCCGGGTAGTCAAGCTGGTTAATCTCAAGTAAGCAACGAAACCCTTTAGAACGTTAAAACGTTATAACGTTATAACTAACCGAGGACAGGCATCCCTGCTTCCGCAGGGGCAAGCGGAGACCTGTCCTACCATAGACAGGCACGGAGACCTGTCCCACCATAGACAGGTTCGGAGTCCTGTCCCACCATAGACAGGCACGGAGTCCTGTCCCACCATAGACAGGTTCGGAGTCCTGTCCCACCATAGACAGGTTCGGAGACCTGTCCTACAATAGACAGGCACGGAGTCCTGTCCTACCATAGACAGGCACGGAGTCCTGTCCCACCATAGACAGGTTCGGAGACCTGTCCTACCGCAGATGGACAACCTTTCTCACTTCCACCCTCTCCCCCGCTTTTAGCTTGATTAAATACTCCCCCGCCGGTAGATTCGCTCCGTCTATCACCGCTTGATGCTCCCCCGCCGACCGCGAGCCATCCACCAATGTCTGCACCAGTCTCCCGTTTATATCATAGAGCGCCAAGTTCACCCGACTTGTAACTTGTAACTTGTAACTTGTAACTGCCGTAGCATTGAACGGATTGGGATGGACGCTGAAGTCAAGGGATGAGGGAAGAGGGATGAGGGATGAGGGGATGGCGAGCGCGTCAAAGTAAAACGCTCCCATGTCCGCGCGGGAGCCGTCGGGGTCTTCGGGTGAATCGGGGTTGCCGGCGTCTATGCAGGGGGAGTTCCAAGTGAGGTGAAAATCGCTGGAGTCGGGACTCAAGAACAGCGGGTCAAGGGAGATTGAGCCATCGCCGGGCTGGCAATCGGCGTAGTCTTCACCGTTGCCGTAAACGTCGTTGTATTCCAATATCGGCGTTTCCCAGTGGTCGTTGACGACGCCGCGGTCGCAAGAAGCGACTATGTTGTTGCGCAGCTCCGCTTGGCGGTAGGTCTCGAGCATCACCCCCACCCCACCGGGATTGATGATGGTGTTGTTGGTCACTTCGGCGCGGCGCGGGTTGCCGTCAATAGTGAGCGTTCCCTCCACAACATTGTGGTCAAAGACCGGATATTTCCAACCGGCAATTTTCACATCATCTTTGAAAACTGAATGGCTGACCGAAACGTAGGCAGCGCGCAGATAGACGCTGCCGCCGAAAGTGCAACTGTCAATGAAGATGGAGTCGGCGTAGAAGTGGATATCCACGCCGGGCTCAACGACGGTGTTAATCATATTAACCCACGGGAGCCAGTCGTCAAATTGGACGATGATGTGAGCAGCGCTGTCGCCTGACGACCATTCCGGGTATGTGACCTTCGCCCGTTCGCTTGTTGAACCCCAAAACCAAAGGCGGTGATAGACTTCCACAGTATAGGAATGGAGGAAGCGCAATTCCGCATTATAGCTAGCATAAAAATCTTTGCAGGAGGCATCGTTCACCACAATTCCCAATCCTATGTGATATGATTCCAGGTAACCGCCAAGAGTGAAAATCCAGGGCAAATCCAGATAATAGAGATGGTATTCATCCAGGCGGTTGTCGTAGTGGAAATCTATTTTGTATCCGGTTCCACTATGGTTTCCATTATGTAATGGGTAGGAACGCTGTTGCGCTATCGCTCCTTTTAAGTGTATTATTCCGCGCTCATCCGGTTCGGGTCCTTGATAGAAGTCCACATCGTCGTTGGGCTGTTCAAATCTTAAGGAACCATTGGGAATGGACAAGGCAGCATTTATGATGATGGAATGGGCGTCGGTTGCTTCCGGGTCGGCGCCATCGTTCCAACCGTTATCTCGGCCATTAGCGGGAGTGTTGACGATAATAATATCGCCGTCCGATTCCAAGCCTAAAAGTCCATTCGTTTCGTTTTCGTCAAACGCACCGGTAATCTCATCTGCGCCTTCGTAACGAATATCGTCAATCAGCCAGATGTTTCCGGATGCGCCGATGACCAGCGGAACATCCAAAACACCGGATATCTCGAGTTGCCCGTTAAAAAAGATGACAGTGCTATAATAATCATCCAACCTGCCATGGGCAATAAGGTCGGCACGTTCCTCATCATAAGGCAATCCGAGCGTATATTGGCGGATTTCGTAATAGCTGCCATTCAGCAGCATTCTTGACATAAGCCGACCGCCATCGTCGTCTATTTCAACGTCTGCTACACTCTGAAGACGCTCAAAATACGCATAGAAAGGCACAACAGGTGCGTTGAAAATTGGCGGATGCGCCAGATTCAGGTCTTCAAGGCTGACGCCGCGGAAGATGAACCTGTCTCTGGTGGTAGAGATGTAACCAGTGATGGTATCGCCGGGCCACCGGAAGCAAAGCCAGTCGTTGCTGTGAAGACTACCGTCATACATTCCGGGGATGAACCAGTTGAGTTCATTATACTCGGAGTGCTCTTGGTTGGAGTAATACAGCAGCCCGGCGTGAGGCGAATGGCTGGCAAGAGTAGCTATAAGGCAGGCGAGAGAGGCGAAGATAACGGTTCGGTGCCGATACATAATGTCGCTCCCAGGATAAACAGTTCACAGCCGAATTATAGTTCCAAGTGTAAGTTAAACATTCGGGAGCGGGATGTCAAGGGGGAAGGGAAGGGATAAGGGATAAGGGATAAGGGATGAGGGATGAAAAAAGAAAGATGAAAGATGGAAGAGGGGGAAAGGCATTGTATTCCGGGCGGACGGTTTTTGGGGCGTCCGCCTGCCACGAATAAGGTGAACAGACAGGAATGTCTGTTCTACTGACAATAGGTCGGGGCGGACGGATGCATCCACCACTCCCCCACTCGCTCACTCGCTTGCTTGAGGTTCACCCCCCCTTAGTCCCCCCCTACTTCGTAGGGGGGGAAACTCGCTCACTCGCTCACTCGCTTACTTTATCTGAAACACCGGCACAGCCACCAGCAGCGTCAGCGCCGTCACCAACACCACTCCGATCCAGTTCATCACAAATCCCACCGCCGCCATTTTGACTATCGGCACGCGCCCCGAGCCGAACACAATGGCGTTGGGCGGCGTCCCGACCGGCAGCATAAACGCAAACGACGCCGAAATGGTCGCTGGAATCATCAGCAGCAGCGGGTGAATGCCGGTCGCCCGCGACAGCGCCGCCAAAATCGGCAGCGTCAGGTTGGTGGTGGCAGTGTTGCTGGTCAGTTCGGTGAGGAAAGTTAAAAGGGTGCAGGTCGCGGCCACCATAACTATCGTTGGAGCACCCGCAAACCATTCCAGCCGCTGCCCCAGCCATACCGATAATCCCGACTGCTGGAACCCGTCGGCCAGGGCAAATCCCCCGCCGAACAAGAGCAGGATGCCCCACGGCAGCCGCTTCGCCGTTTCCCAATTGAGCAGCCGTTCGCCGCGCTCCGTCCCCGACGGCAACAGAAATAGGAGAGTTCCCATCCCAATGGCGACGGTCCCGTCGTCCAGCATACCGCCGAGCCCCAGCAGGTCGCTCCAGCCGGGGATTTTAAAGCGACCCAAGTCAATGGTCACGCGAGTTATCCAGAGGAGCGCGGTAATGAAGAACGCCGCCGCCACGCGTTTCTCGGCGCGACACATTTGCCCCAATTGCTTCAACTCGGCGGCAACCAACTCCCTGCCGCCCGCAAAGCCGGTCTTCCCGACCGGCACCAGCCAATAGACCATCACAAACCAGGCGACGATCAGGAAGATGATCGCCGT
>Ga0315274_10008962_pt1 | contig 14480 bp, 13 predicted proteins | sample YL17G02_20_MG_FD_203700 | JGI IMG/M metagenome (GOLD analysis project Ga0315274, IMG submission 203700) | Sediment microbial communities from Yellowstone Lake, YNP, Wyoming, USA - YL17G02_20 | ecosystem: Environmental > Aquatic > Freshwater > Lake > Sediment | place: USA: Wyoming | collected... | reverse complement strand
TTCCCTGATACTCTCCTGGTAGTTCCGGATGCCGACATAGAAGCTCAGGAGAAGCAGAACCGCGGCTACTCCAAATGTGATGGCAAATTTCGTCGAGTAAATGATCTCTCGAAGCTCTTTTTCGAGGAGTATCTTCAGCATAATGTTCCTTCATCGGCAAGATGATTCAGAGCGAAAGTCAATATGTTCGTCACGCAGCCACTTTTCCCTGGATGTAATCGAGGTAGAGCTTCTCGAGATTTTCATGCTGGAGCTGTTCTTTGGTCTTGACTGCGAGGAGCTTCCCTTCGCTCATGATGGCGACGGTGTCAGCGATTTCCTTCGCGCGGAAAATGTCATGCGTGCTGATCAAAACAGCCCTGCCCTGAGCTCTGAGCTGGTGGAGGATTGCGATAAACTCGTTCGCCGCCTTGGGATCGAGCCCGCTCGTCGGTTCGTCCAGAATTACTGCGGGAGCCTCCTTGACGATTGCAATCGCAAGCCCCACCTTCTGCCGCATCCCCTTGGAAAATCCCTTGAGCTTCTGCTCAAACGCCTTCTCCTGCAACCCTACCTGCCGCAAGACGTCATAGTAGTCATTCTTCGAGAGGTTGTGGCGACCGCCAAGCCGCGCAAAGAAATCAAGGTTCTGCCGTGCCGTGAAATTTGGGTACAGCATCACGATGTCGGAGAGATAGGCGACGTACTGTTTCGCCGCCATGGGGTCCTTCGTCGCATCAATCCCGTTGATGTGAGCACTTCCTTCCGTCGGGTCGATAAATCCCAGGAACAGATTGATGGTGGTCGTCTTGCCGGCGCCATTGTCTCCCAGCAGGCAGAAAATCTCCCCGGCTTTCACGGAAAAGGAGATATGGTCAAGGGCACATTGGCCATCTTCGTAGACCTTGGTGAGATTTTGTGCTTCGAGAATGACTTTTTGCTCCATAAGGTACCTTTGCTTGGTTGTAGAGTGGTGAACAGAGGCCTTCCAGATGAAATCCGAAATACTAAATACGAAATCCCCGCCTGCCTCATGGATTGCTATGTGGCGGGCAGGCTAGACAAATTCAAAATGACACAAACTCGAAATTCGAAACCGCAGATTCTAGGTATTTCATTTTGTCGTCTTCGCATTTCCGATTTGTTCCGTATTTCGATATTCGAATTCGTATTTCACATTGATTATCGTTTGGTCAACCTTATACCAAACACCACAATTCCAATGACCAATCCAACAATCAGAATCACGATTGCCGCTGTTCCGAGAACACTCGCCTTCGCCGTGACCTGAATTGTCACTGTCTTCGGCTCGGCCTCCAGTGGCTGGTTGTCCGATCGTCCGGTAATCCGGATCCGGACATCATATTTCCCGACGCCAACATCCTGCGGGGGTTTGAACGTGAAGCTGATCCGCTTTTCCGACGTTGGATCGAGTCGGTCCACCGTATTGGGATCGATAACCTTCGTCCAGTTCAAGGGGAGGTCCGCGTCGATACGCACGTTATCGAGCCACCTTGATCCCTCATTCACAATATCAAGCGTCATCGCAACAGTCTGGTCCGGCGTGATCTCGTAATAGAGCTGCTGGGCCCGGATCTGGAATTGCCCGATGCCGCGCGGGACAAGCTCCAGCTGTGCATACCCCACGTTCATCCTTCGGACCTGATCCTCCGTCAGAATCTTGGAACGATCGATCCGGATGTCACTCCCCTGCGCAATCGCCAGGACATAGAATTTTACCGGCTGGTCGATCCGGAGCTCCTCATTTGCGCGCGTGGGAAGAAGGACGTTCAGCGAGACGTTCTTCGTGTTAACACCCTCCGTGTACTTCACCTGGGTCAGACGAGCCTGCGTCTGGGGATCCTGGAAGTAGACATTCAGCTGCAGCGGGAGGTTCGCAACTTCCAACCGGAATGTATTCTCCGCGCTGGAGAAGAGCTCCATTCTCATCCGGTAGGTCGCGGTCGAAGCGAGAGGCGCCTCCTGGCTAAACTGCTCTGCCACGATCGCGACGCGATTGGAAGCGGCATCTTTCTGGAAATAGATTTTCTTCTGGTCCTGGTTCTGAGAGTAAATCAGCCGGACTGTCGCGATGTCGACATCCTGGAGGAGCGTGAATTCTATCGTCGGCGGTTCGCCCACCTTGAGCGCTTCGATTTTCGTTTCATACGGCTGGCTGATAATGGCGCCCTGATCGTTCAGGAGAGCGACATAGACGTCGGTGATGACATCGGGCTGGACAAGCGCGTAGAGGCCCTCTTCAATGTTGAGGAGCCGCTTGATCTCGTTCGTCCCGCTCGTCATGTTTGCGAGCGTCAGCTTTACCCGCCGCTGGCCGTTCGGGAGCTGGGACTTGACCGCTTTTTGGATCGATATATACCGCCGCTCATAGATCACTGCCAGGAACGACTGCTGATAGTTCACCTCCGCTTCCCGGAATGTGCGATCAGACCTCTCCAGTTCCGCCTTCGCAGCCATGCCCCGATCGAAGAGCGTTTTCATCCGGTCAAAGTCGGATTTCGCGATGTTGTAAACGTCGAGCGCTCGTTTCAAGCCCAGAAGCTTGTATTGATCGTCCCGGGGATTGTAGTAGGTGCCTTGCTGAGCAAATGCCGCGACCGGAGAGAAGAGAAGGAGAGCGAGTGTAAGAAAGAGAGATTTCATGCCGTTCCGCTGTTGTAAGTGGTCAAAGGGAGAGGCGGAGAGGGTCTGAGAGCACTGACCAAACATCTCATTGGACGCAATACGCGTTCCCAAGTTCCGGTGCATACCGGTGGGTGCTCAAGAATCTACCAAAAAACCTTGAGATTTCCTCACTGAGAGTGGGACCGCTTCTCTGACCACTTGGGGAAAAGTCAGAGGCAGGAGATCGGAAGGGACTCGCATCCAGTTGGCCACAGCAGAAGTCACGCCCGGAACTGGCCTGCCGCCCCGCTGAGCAGCAGGCCGTCATTCCACGAAACTGGCTTGTGCTCCTGACCTTCTACTTTTTTCCGAGCAGTATGCCAATATTCAGCGCGAAGTGGTGGTACGCGTCCCCGTTGGCCATGTAGAGCGTGTAGAGAGGCAGAAACTCGACCGTCCCCGAAAATGCGATCGGCAATCCGACCTGGCCGCCAAAGCCGGTGAGCGTCGAGGTCTGCACCGTCGTCTCGATGTGACCATACGAGTTCGCGGTTCGGTAGTTGATGGCCACCATGATATCGGAAGGACTGATGAACAGAAGTCCTGCTCCCGCCTGTAATGACAGTTGGATAGAGCCCTCGGTTGGCGTCAGAAGGTATTTGATACTCGGCATGAGCTCGATGACGGACTGAGTTCCCGTGGCCTTGTCGAACGTCCATGATCCATAGCCGCCGCTGTAGACATCCTTTGCCCACTCCTCACCATCGATGCCCCAGCTGTGATAAGCGATTCTGCCGCCGACGGAGAATTTCTCGGAGGTCTTGAAAAAACCTGCGACGGCGAAATTGAATCCCATCTTCCATTCATTGATGTCAGAACGCATGTCTTTGGAGATCCCTGCATTCGGAATAATCGAGAATGTCTGAGCTCCCGAGGTTTGTGCGAAAGCAAGAACGATGAGAATGCAAACGAGTGTGCGTTTCATGGCTCGATCCTCAATGGTGAATGGAGATTTCGAATTATTGACTGATGTGTCACGGTGTGAAGGAATGTCGCGTCGAGAAGTTACGACGGAGGAATCCCAATGTCAAATTGTCGCGAGACTCGGGTCGCAGGAGCACCAGGAAGGGTTTTTCGGCCTCATCATTGGAGATTCCGTCGAGCCGAGCGAAATGCGAGGGTTGTTTTTTCGTTGACTTACCGTTATCTTGACAGCGCATACGTCATCAAAACCGCCAAAACGGCCTGCGACGCCGAGCGCCTGCCCGCCGTGTCGGATCAGACGAGGCTGGCGGGAAGTCGAGGCAGAGCAGCCGCCGTTTTGCGCGTCCCGACGCTTTCTGTCGGGATCTGTTCCAGAGTATCAGCGCTTTACCTTTGCACCCATAGCTCAATTGGATAGAGCATCAGACTTCGGATCTGAGGGTTGGGGGTTCGACTCCCTCTGGGTGCACAAAAGAATGTAGAAGGCAGAATGTAGAAGTTAGAATGTTATCCTCACGCTTTTCCCTCTCAATCGAAAATCGGCAATCGACAATTCCATCGCATCTTTGATCCTCGAAGTTTCACCTCGGCCAACTCCAGCCTCCAAGCCCCGACTCCCTCTGGGTGCACAAAGAGAATGTAGATTGCAGAGCGCGGATTGTAGATTTAAGGCCTATTTGGATCGCGGGGTGTTTTGTTTGTCAATCGGAAATCCCACTAAATCAGCGGCTCCCCAAGGCTCGCCTGAGCTCCCCCAGCTTCCAAGCCCCGATTCCCTCTGGGTGCACAAAGGGAATGTAGATTGTAGAGTGCAGATTGTAGAATTAAGACGCGTTTGGATAGCCGGGTGGATAGGAGAACCTAGCTGGAGGGCTCTGCACAACTTCCGTCTGGAAGGACAACTCCTTCTGCAGCCGCAATTTCGTATTCCGTCCTGTTCAGCTTCATGAATCTGGCGGCATGCGAGACGAGGATTGTAGAAGAGCGGCACCGCTAAAAAGCATCCCCCGGACCAAGCATGAGTGTATTCTCTCCCGCATGAAGGACGGCCGCAGAGATGACCGTCCAGAGCGGGTTTTCCCACCAACTCCCCTCGCTGCGAGCCTCGAAAAGCAAACGCACGTTTCAATCCCTCCGCCTGCGCTGCTTACAGTAGTAGCCAACTGGGCAAATCTCAGTAATTGTCAAGGTTTCATGGCCGTGATTCAGTCTGTTGCGAATCTTCGGGGAACCAATCACAGATGTGATTTCTATCATTTGAATTGAAAGCCCATTTTTTGTATCATTTTGTTAGGGTGTTTCCGGGTCTCAAATCCACTGCGTTGTCTCTGGTCGATTTGGCACCGCAATTCGCATAATTATCGGACAAGCTCATACTGTCCCTCAGCGAGTCCGTGACGCTTCGGACCAGGCGGCCGGTTCGGTGAGTGACCATATGACAAGATCCATCAGCGAAAAGGAAAATCAATGAATAGTGGTCAGATCATGTTCGTCCTCGGTGCTTTTGCGCTGCTTTCCATTCTGACGTTGAGTTTCAACCGCACCATGTATGGTTCGCTGGTACTCGGCCTTGAGATGGAAGCCACACTCAATGCACTTTCGATAGGACAATCCATGATAGATGAAATCATGCAGAAGACGTTTGATGAAAAAACCATCGATAGAGTTGCCTATGCGTATTCGGATGTGACCCCCAATAGCAGCTTGGGTCCGGAATCAGGCGAAGCAATAAGCGGCATTGACTCCGCATACACATCCGGAGGCGTTTTCCATGACTACCAGTCAAGATCCAAGTTCGATGACGTGGATGATTACAAATCGTACCATCGGAGAGTTTGGGATCCACGCCTGGGCTGGTTTGATGTCGTCGACTCTATTATGTACGTAAGCGAGTATACTCCGAACAAGGACACGACCAGCGCGACCTTCTACAAGAAGATTGTTGTTGTTGTGCGCCATCCGAATCTTCCAAGGGCATCAGATCGCGATACAGCGAGCCTGCCGATCATTCTGCGCGATGTCAGCGTTTACCGACAGTACTTTTAACGTAAGGGACTTTCTTTATGAGTACTATGCTTGATATGGTCGGGGCAGCAATTCTCTTCGGGGTCCTTCTATTGACGGTGGGTCGTATTCAGGCCAACATCAATTCCACCATGTACCAGAACACGTATAACATGAACGTACAATCGTCAGCCGTGTTCCTTGCCCGTCAGCTCGAATTTGAAGTCCTGAAAGCAGGGTACGGCGTTACCGGAGCCAAGATGAAGATTGCCGATTCCACGTGCATTGCGTTCCTTGGCGCGTTGTCCTTTAGTGGAGCGGCGGATTCCGTTGCGTACTATACTGGTGCGGCAGATTCTACTTCGCTGAATCCTCACGACTTCCGGTTCATACGTCAAGCGAGAAGCGGCGGAACGATTTCTCAACGCCTTGGCATGACGGATTTTAGATTCTCCTTTTATGATACGGCAAATGTGCGGATGGCGACGCCCGTGACAGGTGCCACAGCGCTTGCGGCAATTCGGGCAATCGGGATCAAGTTCCGGCTGGAAAGCTTCGAACCCGTCATCGATCCGGTAACCGGGACAGCCAATTACTATGCGGTCAATTGGGAAAAGATCATCTACCCGAGAAATCTCGGAAAACCTTTCTAGGAGTTCATCATGGGGAGAACGGCTGTTTTACTCGTGCTCGGCCTTGGCATGGCGATGGGGTTCATCGGCCTTCAGATCTTTAAGTCTGGTGAGGCGGCATCTGCCACGCAGTATGCCTACCTGAAGTACATGAATGCCCGCAATCTTGCTCGCGCCGCGGTACACACAGCCCTTCGTACATATGACAGAAACCAGATACCCGCCACAGGGGTGGCGACATCGCTCGGCGGCGGAAGTTTTGAATTAACTTCACTTGTTTCGAGCACAGATGGTGATACACTTCGGATGGCGACCAGAGGTACATATGCTGAATCGACCTACGCCATACGCCTGAGACTCTTTCGAACGACGAGACCGTTCCCAACGGTCAACGGAGCAATATCAATTCGTGCCAAGGGGGTCAACTTCACCGTGAAGGGGAATCCAACAGTTGACGGGCACAACTACGATACGACCGGGACGAGAACCGGAAGTGGAGATCTACCGGGCGTCTCAACGATGGACGGTACGGATTCTGCTAGTGTCAAACAAGCTTTCGCCACGAAAGGAATCCTGGACGGGACCCCTCCAGTGGATGTGGACACCACAACGGTGGATCCCTTGAAGTTCCTTGACATCTACAGGAACAATGCTGACTTCGTCTACAATACAACCGGCGTTTTCCCCGGCCAGACTTGGGGAACTCCTGCGTCTCCCGTAATCGTATACTGCAATCCGGGAGACGATACTTCATTCGCCATAAAGTTCACCGGAGGAGTCACCGGGTATGGCATTCTCGTGGTTCGAGGCAACGTCCAGTTCAATGGAAATCTGAGCTTCAGAGGCCTGGTCGTTGTCGATGGTTTCAATACGACGGTTACGTTCAACGCTGGAGGTACTCCAGCTGTAACTGGCGGGATCATTATTGCCGGTAACAAAGATGCGGCAATCACTCTCAATGGAACCGGAGCTGCAGCAAAATGCGTCTACAGCTCTCAAGCCCTCCGGCAGGCCATGAACATAGGAAAACTACGGTACTATACAATCTTGGATTGGTATGAGTGACGTGCAGAACATTCTCATGCAGCATGAAAAGGGGCTGTCCCAGAAGGGATGGCCCTTTTTGTCTAGAGAAAGACTGTGTGTGGAATGAAGGAGGCGTTTGGAGCGCACCGAGTGAGGCGAAGTCCGTTATGCGAAGCGTGCGGGCTTGCGGGGATCGTTTGCGAGGTTATTGAGGTCGTGTGCTAGGCCGATGAGACCGTATTCTGCTTTGACTTTGTCTTTTCCTCTGAGCAGAAAGTTGTGCTTTGTTTGGGCGAAGACAGTCTCTGGTTCGGTCATTCGTCTGCGGCGCAGTTCGATGCCTAAGGGAGAGTTGAGGCGTTGGCGGACCTGAGCCTTGAAGCGTATCAAGTCATGATTGATCTCGAACCGCCGGTTGTAGGGTGAGGGGCAACAGTCATTGCGGAAGGGACAGGCAGAACAGTCTTGTGCTTGATAGACCCTCCCTGTGGAGAGATAGCCATTGGCCGATCGGCGTGTGCGTGTCTCAACGAAGGTTGCAGCTCGTCCGGCGGGGCAGGTAAACTGATCACCCACCGGGTCGTAGCCAAAGCGCTCAGGATCGAAGCGGTTGTTGCGATAGCTACGCGTTCGTTCTTTGTCGAAGGAAGTATATTTGACAAAGGCCTCGATGTTCTTTGCCTCAAGGTACTACCGCTGCAACAATACGACAAGGCTCCTGCCCGCCACACGATACGAGCTCTGATCGCTCACAAGTGCTTCCCGCCCCTCCTCGGCGACATCGAGAGGAGAGTCAAGAGAAGTATCAAGGAACCGGTGCCATCGCTTGCCAGGAGCACCAGGCGGCAATTCAAAAGTGAGATCGTTTTCGTAAGCATTGAAAACGAGATAGAGATCTGAGTCCATTCCCTCGAACTGAAGCTCCACCGCAATCGATTGAGAATGCCAGGACCAGTCGGGCTGATGCAGCTGGACTCCATGCCAAACGACCTTCGGTACCTGCCGGCTCTCCTGACCAAGAAACTCGTGCTGACTGAACAGCAAATGTCTCTTCCGGAATCCGATGAGATTTTTGAAGAACCTCACAAGCCCCTTGTTCTCCACCGGGCCGGACCAGTCAAGCCAGCTGATCTCATTGTCCTGGCAGTAAGCATTGTTGTTGCCCTTCTGCGTGCGTCCGAATTCGTCGCCGGCGAGGATCATCGGGACCCCTTGCGAGAGCAACAGCGTTCCCGCAAGGTTCTTCATCTGCCGTTGCCGCAGAGCAAGGATTTCCGGATCCGATGTCGGTCCTTCCACACCGCAGTTCCAGCTATCGTTTTCGTTCAGACCATCTTTGTTCCCTTCGCCGTTGGCTTTGTTGTGTTTCGCGTCGTAGGAAACAAGATCGGCAAGCGTAAACCCATCGTGGCTTGTTACAAAATTCACGCTATGGTAGGACGCACGGCCGCTGCCGCGATAGAGATCTTCGCTCCCACACAACCTCGTGCAGAGTGCACTCACCATGTCTGGAGAGCCTTTCCAAAACCGCCGGATATCGTCACGGTAACGCGCATTCCATTCAGCCCAGCGCCCCCAACTCGGGAAGCTTCCAACCTGGTAGAGTCCGGCAGCATCCCACACCTCGGCAATCAACTTGATATTGGCGAGAACGGGCTCCCCGGCGATGTGCTCCAGGAGCGGGGGATTGGACAGAACCCCTCCGTCGGTTCCCCTTCCAAGGATTGAGGCGAGGTCAAACCGAAACCCGTCCACGTGCATCTCTGTTACGAGGTATCGGAGCGAATCGAGGATAAGATCACGAACCACGGGGTGATTGCAGTTCATGGTATTGCCGCATCCCGAAAAGTTGAGATTGCGACCAGTCTCTGGCTCGACGATGTAGTAGACCGCGTTATCAAATCCCCGGAATGACACTGTGGCACCGTTCTCATCCCCCTCGCCGGTGTGATTGTACACCATATCGAGGATGACCTCAATACCCGCATCGTGGAATGCCTTCACCATCGACTTGAATTCGCGTAGTTCGGCCCCCTGTCCAGAGGAGGCAGCATACGACGCCTTCAGAGCGAAGAAACTGATTGGATGGTATCCCCAGAAATTCAGAAGCCGGCGGCCGGTACCCGGATCGAAGACGGTCGAGTCCGTCTCCAGAAAATCTGTCACTGGCATGAGCTCCACAGCAGTGACGCCAAGCTCTTTCAAGTATGGAATTTTTTCCGTCAGACCGAGGAATGTCCCTGGGTGTTCTGCACCGGAGGAAGGATGACGCGTGAAACCGCGAACGTGCAACTCGTAGATCACAGAACCGGCAAGACCGCGGCTCAACGGTTGGTCGTACTCCCAGTCGAACTGCTCGTCCACAACCCTTGAACGCCGAAGGTAAGGCGCCGTACGATCGACACCCTTCCCTCCCCAAGCCTCGCCGCCACTCAGCGACCGGGCATAGGGATCGACAAGAATCTTCGACGGATCAAACCGATGCCACGTAGCCTTCGCATCGTTTTGCCCTCCAACGCGGAAGCCATATTCGATGCCCGGGTCCATTCCTCGGACGAAGGCGTGCCAAATTTCCCCGGTCTTGTTGCAGCGCGGATCAAGCGGTAACTCCGCGACGGGAGCTGAATCCCCGCCGGCGAAGATGACAAGAGCAACATCGGTTGCATTCTTCGAGAACACAGAAAAGTTGATGCCACCGCGCGACACGGTCGCCCCCAACGGAAGTGGGTGACCCCGCGCGATCTCAAACCGTCCGTTGACGGCAGGAATCTTGAAGCGCGCAGGCCTCGATCGTGGCGTTCTTCCGTCCTCAGATCCCTCGGTCTTCAAGAGCGTCCTTTCGTGTGTGCTTACGACGGAAATTTCATCGTCTCTCTTTTTCCCAGCATAGCTCGCGCACCGCCTTCGCTCCGTTCCGGCTTGCAGAGAAGATAAGCAAACGATTCACAAAAGAACAATGACAGTCGGCCGGGGCGCTTGTTCTCGGAGGAATTCCTGAAATTGCTTCCCCCTCAAATTTTCTGCACATTAGGTTGAAAGTCTCCATTGTAGGCAGCTTCCCCTATGGCATCACTGAAGAAGGCCTTCTACAAGGTTTTTCGCCCCGTACGGGATTTCTTCATCAAGCATCCCGCGGTCCTCTCGGGGTACATCATCTATGCTTATTTCTTCATCACCACGATGGGATTCTACAAGGACCTGAAAGAAACGCATTTCAAATCATTCAATGTCATTGAACGGTTCGATGCATTGATCTGGATGTGGCTTCTCGCTGTTGTTCTCGTGAAAGTGATTGAATACCGCCAGCGCTTAACTGAGCAGGAGCGTCTGCGGCTCGAGAAGGAGAAGGAGTTGGAGGTCAGGGGCGCTCAAGTCCTCACGGCCCACCAGATGATCAGGACCCTGCAGCATCAAATCAACAATCCGCTCACGGTTATTCTTCTCTATGTGCAGCGCGCCATGCGCAGGGGGAACCTCGGCCCGGGGATTCAGGAGACGCTAGAAGAAATCCAAAGCAGCGCCGAACGGATCGCGGCGGTTCTGGACGAATTTGCGCACGCAAAGGGAATTGAAACTGTCGGCTCCCCTGTCGGCGATCTCATCACACCAAGCGATCAAGATGACGCAGCACGAACAATGGATGAAACAGGCCCTGCGTGAGGCAACGCTGGCGTACGAGGAAGACGAAGTGCCCGTTGGAGCTGTGGTGGTGTGCAAGGGGACGATCATCGGAAAAGGCCACAACCAGATTGAACGTCTCCAGGATCCGACAGCACACGCCGAGATGATCGCTCTGACAGCCGCCTCCAACCACCTGGAGTCCCGCCGGCTGGAAGGCTGCACGATGTACGTGACACTCGAGCCATGTCCGATGTGTGCAGGAGCCATCGTGCTTGCACGCATCCCCACGCTGGTTTTCTCCGCCTTCGATCCGAAGGCCGGCGCTTGCGGCACACTCTACAACATCACACACGACAAGCGCCTCAACCACACCGTCCACATCGTTTCAGGCGTCTGCGATCGCGAGAGCGAAGAACTTGTGAAGTCATTCTTTGGGAAGGTCCGGAAACTCGTGCCGCGCAGAAGAGAACAGTAGCTCAGGCCTCTGCCTGGAGTTTTTCTGCCCTGTCAGCAACCTGGAGTTTTTCGATCATCTCGTCAAGGTCACCGTCGACGATGCCCGCGAGATTGTAGAGCGTCAGCCCGATGCGGTGATCGGTGACGCGATTTTGGGGAAAGTTGTAGGTGCGGATCTTATCGCTGCGGTCTCCGCTCTTCACCATGGATTTTCGCTGCGCTGCAACCGAGGCAGTCTGCTCCACCATTTTCGCTTCATAGAGTTTCGCGCGGAGCATCTTCATGGCGCGTTCGCGGTTTTGGAACTGTGAGCGCTCCTGTTGACAGGCGACGACAACTCCCGACGGCTTATGCGTAATACGAACAGCCGTCTCGACTTTGTTGACGTTCTGACCGCCTTTGCCACCGGATCGGTAAGTATCTATCTGCAGATCGGCAGGATTGATCTCAATTTCTACATCCTCAACCTCCGGCAGGACAACCACAGACGCCGCCGAAGTATGCACTCTTCCCTGCGCCTCGGTCTCCGGCACACGCTGGACTCGATGGACGCCGCTCTCGTACTTCATCAGGCCGTAGGCGCCCTCGCCCGAAACAGCGAACACAATCTCCTTGAATCCGCCTTTTCCGGTCTCGTTCCAGTCCATCAACTCCACCTTCCAACCTTTGCGCTCAGCGAACCGCGTGTACATGCGATGCAAGTCGGATGCGAACAATGCCGCTTCCTCACCGCCCGTTCCTGCCCGAATCTCCATGATGAAATTCTTGGAATCGTTCGGATCTTCAGGAACGAGAAGAAACTTGAGTTCTTCTTCAAGCTCCGCAACAACTATTTTCAGCTTATCATATTCTTCCTGTGCGAGAGCTTTCAGCTCGGGTTCACTCACGGTCTCCAGGAGTTCTTTGCTCCCTTTGTAATCGTTGCTCGCCTTCATGTAACGCCGGTACGCCGCGACGATCGGCTCGAGGGTGCTCAACTCACGGCCAAGGTCACGAAATCGCTTCTGGTCAGCCACAATTGCGGGATCGGACAATAACTGCTGAATTTCCTGGACCCGCTCAGCAATCTTTTCAAGCTTATCAAACATTTCGTTCCACAGAGTCTAACAATTCATGCTTTCAGGCTGTTCGGAATTTACCGGGTTTCGACGGGCTGCAGGATCTGCGCCGCAGAGGGCTCCCTCAAGGGGTACTTCGCCGGATCATCAAGTCCGAGGGCACATTTCAACGCAACGATCGCCACCTCGGCTTGAGACAGATCCGGCTCCCTGGTAGTGATTCGCTGCAGCCACAGACCGGGAGCGATTAGGAGCTTTCCCCACCACGTCGTAGTGTGCTTTGCCGAGAATTTGATGACCTCGTACGATATCCCGCCGACGACGGGAATGAACGGCAGATGTGTGAGAAGCCTTGTCACAATGGTCAGGTTGCCAAGCAGACCAAGGAGCACCGCATCGAGCAGACTGAACGCGAGAATCGCGACGAACATGACAATCAGCAGAAAGCTCGTGCCGCACCTGGGGTGAAACCGGCTGTGACTCAGAACGACTTGCGGATCGAGCCGATCGGAGAGCTCAAAGGCAAAGACCGTTTTGTGCTCCGCTCCGTGAAACTGGAACAGGCGCTGGATTTCCTTGGAAAGGACTATCGCAGAGAGATAACCGAGCAGGATCGCAATCCGGATCGAACCAGCCGTGAGGTTGAATGCCAGGGCATTCTGTTCAAACTGAAACACCTTCGTGGTCACGACGATCGGGATGACAAAGAAGATTCCGATCCCGAGAGCGAGGGCCAGCACCAGTGTCCCTATGAGGGCCAGTGACGTCTGCCCCTTCTTTTGCGGCTTCCCGTTCTTGCGGTTTTCCTCGGTTTCAAGGTCGTTCATCGCGATTTCCGCGGAATAATTGAGCGTCTTGATGCCGAGATACATCATATCGATCAATCCAACCGCACCTCTCACGACAGGCAACTTCAAGAGCTTGTACTTCTCGACGACGGAGGAGTACGGTTCCTGCTTCACTACGATATCGCCGTTAGCCCGTCGCACTGCCGTCGCCACTGATCCGGGCGCCCGCATCATGACTCCCTCCAACACCGCCTGACCGCCAACTTGCATCGGCTTGGACGGATCATAGAGGGGGTTTGTAGGAACCCAGCTCGATCGTTCATTCTCCATCGGCACAACTTACCTTTCGTTTGTTGAATTCTCTTTTTCAATATACCAAAGAATGATGCTACTATCAATGACGCGCAGACGCTCTTGCTTCCCCCAAAGTCCTTGCTACGGGGTCGGCTCATCTCTTTCAACACAAGCTAGAGCCACTTCTAAAAAGAGATCTTGCGTTTTTGCAGTGAGCCATTACAAAAAGGCAATAGCGCTCGATTCCAATGGCAGTTGCGATCTGGAAAACACAAGAAAACTCCTTGGAAACGGTACTAGAGGGAATTCAGCAGACTTGTGATGCCGGCGAGAAGACTCGGGGGATCGAGCGCGTGAGGCGCGTGGGTCGCGTCGAGGAGATCCAACTGGGCAGCGCACTGAGAAAATTGACCGGCTGCATAATAGCTCTGAGCAAGAAGAACGCGAACGCGTCTCGTGGTGACTTTCGGATCATGGGAAAACGTGTAGGAAGCATTCTCCGTAAGTGCCATGCTCGCGTAGGAGGCCGCTGCGGAGAAATCGTTCAGCGCATAAAGGGCGAAGGCAACGCCAACACGAATGTCGTTCATCACTGCCGGTGCTATGCCGGTGAGCCCATAGGCAAACACGAAGTCAGCCTTCCCCTTCGCGAGATCGCGCCTGTAGGTGTACGCCCATCCGCGGCCGCTGAGAGCTTCGCCTCGCTCTGCGGACGTCGTTGCATTGTTGTAAGCACTCGTGAAGCTCGTCACGGCAGAATCGTACTTCTGCGACTCAAAATTTGACCAGCCAAGCGCAAGATAGTCTTTTTCGACCTGGGCGGGCCCCGGCCCCGTAGACGAATCCTTCGAGCAGGCAAGAAGCGTCAGTGCAAGGATGACGCTAAGTATCCATAATATCTTCATTTGCGGTATTCTCAATTCCACAACCTCATTTCACCAACAGCAATCTCCTGGTTTCACTGAAATTCTTTCCAGAACCCGCTGTTACGGCGCCTGCGTCAAGACGGTAGT
>Ga0315274_10008960_pt1 | contig 14483 bp, 12 predicted proteins | sample YL17G02_20_MG_FD_203700 | JGI IMG/M metagenome (GOLD analysis project Ga0315274, IMG submission 203700) | Sediment microbial communities from Yellowstone Lake, YNP, Wyoming, USA - YL17G02_20 | ecosystem: Environmental > Aquatic > Freshwater > Lake > Sediment | place: USA: Wyoming | collected... | reverse complement strand
AAAATGGACAGCTTTACATTTCTCCTTAAATAGGCCAGAATAATTTCCTCCGGAAAAATAAGCGGGGATAGAAGCAAGATAATATTTGCTATTCGCAACGTTCTTTTTCTCCTCTAAATAGGCAACTATCTGTGTGATTTTTCCTATTTCCTCTTTATCCATATGCCAATCTGTGGAGTATACTTGCTGACTGTCAACACTTCGTATACCCCGATAGCAAGCATCGGGGTTTGTTTTCTGAATATTCGATTCTTGGGTATCCTCAGTGTTGACACTGAGAGTGACAAGCCCTTGTTTTTCTTTTCCGCCTTCGGCGGATCGGCTCTGATTCCCCAAGGTCAAGCCTTGGGGCTTGTCGCCGAATGTGTCAAATATCGGATGAGTATATACGGGTTGGAATTTATGTAAAACCCCTAAACTCTCAACAAGCCCGGCTAAGTCAATAAGCTCGTCTAAGTTCCATGGCGCAAGAACGGTATTGACCGTAATTTTGACTTCCGGGGCGAATTCCTTCATCAGTGCTATTGCCCCTAACGCTTTCCTAAAAGCTCCCTGGACCCCACGTATCTGGTCATGTGTTTTCTCTAACCCATCAATACTTATGGAAAGAGAATCCAGCTCCATCAAATCCTTTGCCATATCTTTATCTAATAAATACCCATTGGTCACTAAATTCACAAAAGGAATATTTTTTTTTGCAAAATCAACATATGATAAAATATTTTCTATTACTAATGGTTCACCTCCTGATAATGATATATATGCGCACCCCAGACGCCTTAAGTCCTTAATTACAGATTTAAAAACTCCCAAATCCAATGTTTGTTTCTGAGGATCTCGCCAGAAAGTGCACATACTGCATTTGAAGTTACAAAGATGGGTGAGTTGAAACGTAGCAATTAACGGTGAATCTTTTCCTAAACAATAACGCTTCAAGTACCACACCAGAATCTTTTTACTTAAAGAGAGTAACTTTTTTCTTTTAGAAATAATCTTATGCACCTGTCATCCACCTAGCGATATGGTAGAAGTAATACTTTATATAGTCATTGCCCCGCGGATGGCCAGATTTAAGAGAAGCAATAATTTCGCTAAGTATTGCTGTCCATCTCGGGACAAATCTAAAATAAGCATACAAATCTTTTCTGGCAACGAATTTACGTATCGACTTAGGCATAAGAGGAGCCAAGGCATAAAATTTCCTCATACTTTTAAACAATTCTAACTCCTCACCCTTCAAAGAACTGCCATAAATGTATAACCTACCCTGGCCATTTTCTATGTGTTCGATATCGTCATCGCTCAATATACCTTTTTGCTTCGCAGACTCAGTGATACTAGTCTTAGGGTAATAAAACAACGCGTAGCAGCAAATCCTATCGGCATTTGTGAGGCTAAAAAATTCTGCGGTTAATTTATAGTCTTTTTCTCCCTCACCAGGAATTCCGAATAAGTGATCAATCGAATAAGAAATACCTAATCTATCACAAATCTGAAGCGCCCGCTCAATATCTTCGCTGTGCTCAAAACTTCTCCTGAGTACATTATTTCTGCTGGGGATACTCATTGTTTGTATACCAAATTGTAACCGCGTGCAACCGGAATCCTTTAAAAGAACACCTATGTCTTGGTCTATCACGTTTGTAGTGGTCATACAGCTATAAGGGACATTTATTGCCTTCTTATATTCGGCGATAAATTCCTTAAACCACCTGGGGTTCACCAAGAATAAATCATCCATAAAGGCAACACTCGTATAGTAATACTGCTCTTTCATTGCCACTAACTCGTTGAGCACATTCCCCACCGTTCTCTGCCTTACGAATTTTCCTTTACCAATGTAGAAATGTTTCAATACGTCATTATAACAGTATGTGCAGGTATAAGGGCAGCCCCGAGAAGTCATAAGCATATATTTGCCGTTTCTCATCAGTATATGCTTTTCAAAGAGCGATTTATCCGGGAGGGGAAGCGTATCCAAATCCGCTATTAGATTCCTTGGGGGATTTTTAATAATTTTGCCGTTACACTTGAACCAGATATTTTCTATACGGCAATCCTTTTGTCCTTTCTCCAGACTATTCACCAATTCTACTATTGCCTCTTCCCCCTCGCCAACACAGACCATATCTATGCCATCATTCTGTAAAACTCTTTCGGGCACCGCGGTGGCATGGATCCCTCCAAAAATGATCGGTAGTTCTTCTCTTCTTTCCTTTACTGCTCTGGCAATATGTAACGCCCAAATATAATTATCCGTCCCCACAGAAAAAGCCACCAAATCGGGCGCGGAAGAAATGATATCATCCACTACTTTTGCCTTGGCATCAAACATCCTGGCTAAAAAAGGAGTGCACAAATATTGTTTGTCATCAAATAAACCGGGATCGAATGATAAATGCGTCTTATGCCCTGCGGCTTTCAGGCAGCTGGACAAATATTCAATCGCCAAGGACTCCGAAGCGACATATACAAACGTTACTTTCATTTATTTTAGCTCTTTCAGAGTGTTACAAACCACTTCAGGATGCAATGAAAAGAAAAAATCATTCTCCACGAGTATGCAGTAGCAACCGTTACAAGAAAACTCAAGGATGCTCTTAAGGGCCTGGCGAAAACCTAACACCAGGCCATTCGGCCATTCTTTATCTTTAAAAATAGGGTAACAAGGCGCAACTTTTCCCGACGGGGTAATCGCACAGTAAAGTTTTGACGCCCAACAGTGCCTTTTATTGTACCTCCAATCAGGATTTCTAATATAATGTAAATAGGCAAACGAATGCGCCACAGGTCCACCGCGTTTTTTTTCTTGGATTAATCTATCAATGAATAAATGGTATTGCTCTTTATCAGGAGACAGTTCGTTAATTTTATTCACCTGGGTTGAATGAGAATAATACCATACCGGCTGATAGATGGTCTTTATCTTAAAAGTATTGGCGAGCCCAAGGATAAAATCAAGACTATCAACATTATGTTTGGTGATGACCGTATTCGTCCAAATGTTTAACCCCGCATCCTTTGCTACCTTTAAGGCCTCTATCACCATATCAAACGACCCCCAAGACCTTTGTGCATCGTGTATGTAACACGGACCATCTAAGCTCATCAACAAAAGATCCACTCCTTTAATTTCCTGTATCTTTTCTGGGACAAAAGAACCGTTAGTAAATAAGGTAACATATAACTTCTTTTTTTTTGCATAGGTAATAATATCGCCAATGTCTTCTCTGAGCAGTGGTTCTCCTCCATTAATACCCAGCCTGCGCATACCCATTGCCACCAATTGGTTAATCATGGAGAATATCTCTGGTGTAGTCATCTCTTTCTCATCACCACTATACACATCACAGTAATGGCATTGAAAGTTACAACGATAAGTAATGATAAAAGTGACAGAAAGGGGGAACCTCCTGTAGAATATTTTTGCCTGTAACATTTTGCTGAATGTTGACAAATTTCTCACGGCGTTTGTAATCTTCATATCATTTCATTCGATAAACATATCAATATTATAATCCCTGCTTGGGCATCGTCTGCACATAGGTATAGAGGTAATATCCCGCAGCGCCTCTTCCCTAAAAGAAACATATTTATGATTATTCCATATATCCATAAAACTCTCGCCGGTGTTTATATTCCCAAAACTATACTTAAAATCCAAATCGCCGCAGCAAGGGGCTACATCTGCGTTCCATAAAATCACCGATGAATCTAATGTCCTTGTGCATCCATTGGAAGGCTTAAAACCTTTATATTTCTCATGGTGTAGGAAAGTATAAAGCACTTTCCTAACCACTGAAAATCGCACCTTTCCCGCCCCTTTGTTTAAATAACGAGGCGGGATCCCGCCTTCAATCTGAATCGCTTGGCGGGAAAGGTTATCGCCGAAGGCGATTTTCTTGAAAAGATATTCTTCCTGCGAAACCAAAAAAGGCAACGCCTCATTGCCGCCGACATAGGTGAATTTCTTTAAAGAAAGCTTATCTACTCCAAGTGAGCGGGCTAATATTTTTATATCATTAATCTCATCGGCGTTATCTTTCATAACAATATACTGAAGCTCTACGAAAGGCAATAGCTGGGCGCATTCCTTCTTTATCTTCATCAACAACCGTAAATTAGCCAATACCTTATTAAAATTCCCTTTGCCGCGAAATAACTCATAGGTTTCTTCTGTTGCGCCATCAAACGAGACAATAAGGTAATCTAAACCGGAATCGAGTAATTGACGGATTTTATCTTCATCTAACGCCAGGCAATTTGTACTTACAACAGTCACAAGCGAATTCTTGCGCGCATAGGCAATCATCGCGCACATATCCGGGTTCAGCAATGGTTCGCCGTAATTCCATAAGGCCAACGCCAATACCCGCGCACCCACTTCATCCACAATTTTGCGAAAGGTATCAAATGGCATCACGCCTGTTGAGCGTTTGGTTTTATTGAGGATAACCGGGCACATCGGACAGGCCATATCGCAACGCGATGAAATCTCCACCATTAAAACTAAAGGGGCTCCCAATACCTTCGGTGCTTTGAGAACCTTAGAAATACAAACTAACAAGGCATTTACTATTTTCTTAGGGCTGAACAAAATTTTCCTAATAAGCAATCTTAGCTTCCAGATTTCCGATAAAGTAAATCTTTGATTTAAAAAGCGTATTCTCATTTTGCCTTAGCCGCTAAATAAAGTTATGATATTGTTGCACAGATTATCACAGATGAAAAGATGCAAGATGATCACAGATTAAAGCGTATAAATTAACCTTTTTATTCCAACTTTAGAAGTACCAAAATTTGCCAGAAGAACAAGTTTATACTTCGTCCCTTTAATGTAGTAGTACACCTGATCTTGCATTGACTTAGTTATCATCGGTGCAACTTTTATCTCTAAAATCACCTTGTCTTCGATTATAAAATCTGGTCTATAAACACCTATCCTCTGGCCTTTGTATTTTACATCAATGGATTTTTCTTCAACAAAATCAATCTTTCTGTCAATCAGCTCTATTGCTACTGCTTTATGGTAGATGATTTCCTTATGGACACTTCCTAATTCCTTATGCACTTCATAAAGCGCCCCTATTATCTTATAAGTCAAATCTTTGTACAAACCAACATCTGCGATCATCTGTGTCTTTCTATCTGTGATCATCTGTGCAATAAGAGTATAAACATCATTTAGAGGATAAAACCCCAAAATCTTTCAGGCGCCTGAGAAGAAAGGGAATCTGGGAAAGCCTGGCATACCTTATAACTTTGAATAATTGCCTTGGCCTAAAGAAAAAACTTCGGAAGGCCTCTGCGGGGGCCTTTTCTAAAATACCTCTTTGGATGGTCGGAGGCACCCATTTTACTTCTTGATAACTGCGCCTATCTTCTGTCGCATCCCAAGCCCCCTCTAACTCCTGCCATAATTGCGAACCTGGTAACGGATCAAAAAGCAAAAACTGTGCCCTATCCAAAGGTATAGCCTTGGCAAAATGAATAGTTTCCTGAATAGTTTCCTCTGTCTCCCCGGGCAGGCCAAAGATAAAAAAACCCTGCGTGAGAATTCCCTCTTTATGGGATAAACGCACGGCACGCTCAACCACGCCCAAGTCTATATCTTTGTGCACAGTATCTAAAATCTGCTGATTTGCTGATTCAATGCCAAAGGCAAGAAAATAACAACCGCTTTTTTTCATTAATCTTATTAAATCAACGGTAAGGGTATCCGCGCGCACCCCATTAGGGGTAGCCCAGCTTATATCCAGATTTCTCTGTATAATAAGATCTGCGATGCGCCCGATGTGTTCTTTTTTCAATGTCAAGTTATCATCCTCAAAATGGATTTCTCTGACCCCGAAATCCCGCACTAAATACTCAATTTCATCCACCACGTTCTCTGGAGAACGAAAGCGTATGGAGTTCTGCCAAAGATAAGGACTGGCGCAGAATGTGCAGCTATAAAGGCAGCCTCTGGTAGTAATGACGGGTGCTGCGGGAAACCTCTTGATAATTGCGCCGTGCGGCGCCTTCCGGTAACAACGGGGGTCTATCTGAGCCCAATCCGGAAACGGCAGGGAATCAAGGTTGGCAATAAAGCCTCTTTTCGTAAGGCCACCCTGCAGGTTCATCAGGCCTTTAATAGCGTGGGTAGAACTATTATTTTCGAGGCAATTAGCTAATTCTAAAAGCGTCTCTTCTCCTTCTCGGGCCACCACGAAATCTGCCCCTGTATCTTGCAGAGACTCCTGCGGCAATGCCGTAACATGAGGGCCTCCCAGCACTACTGGAAGATTTTCTCGCTTCAGCTGCCCCACTAAATCCTTTACTTCTGAATAAAAATCACTCAAGCAGGTTATACCCGCAAGGCCTGCTCCTTTAACCCGTTGCGCTATTTCCTGGTTACTCAAGGTTAAATTGAGGCCGTCTATGATTTCAACTTGATGCTGCGCCTTTTTTAGATATGAGGCTAAATATCCCAAACCTAAAGGCGGAGTAATCAGATGGGTATAATAATGAGGGCGGATTAACGCAATCTTCATAGGATCCCCACGGCATGCCCATCCAGTGACATCCCGACGGCGTATTTCCTCCGCATTCATCCTAAGGCCTAAAGGCCTGTGGCCTTCTGCGGAGTCGGAATAAAAGAATCCGTAGGCTAAAAAGAATCTTGGAGAAAATTCATTAGCGTACCGGCACTTCAGTTATCCATTTTAATCTTTTCAATTAACCTATGTAATTCCTGATAACTTACGGGCTGCCTGATAAAGCTCGCTATCCTAAGCCATTGCCAAAATCTCTCTACCATAGTCCTAAAATCACGGCAAAAATAGCTTATTTCCGGATAACAGGCGTAAAAACATCCGGGACATTTTTCCACGCTTTCCCTGATAGCGTTCTGAAACGATTTCGAATAAAAGGTTCCTAAAAAATCATCATCTAGCATTGACTTAGTGCCTGGCATATCTACGCAGGGCAAAAAATGACCTCCGGGGCTAATGGAAAAATAAAGATACGGGCTGTCACAAGGCCAGTTCACTTTACCGTATTTTAAAAAATTCGGGCTTTCCTTAAGGAATCTGAAAGAATTGTGGATATGGTAATTGTTTTTCTTCATCTGAATAAGTTCTTCATATATCTTATCTATTATACCGGCATCATCTGCATTGAATTTAAATTCAGGGGCATCGGCCCTTACAATAAATCTATTCTGGGTATCGCAGTTTAGATGCACGGGGATAAGAGAACTATAAAAACCAATGCCTGTCACAAACTTTACAATAGAGGGAATTTCCTGGATATTTAGCTTGGATACCACGGTATTCACGCCCGTCATATTGCCTCTTCTGGGTAATACCTTAGAACACACTGCCAGCGCCGAGATTATCTTCTCCCAAGAACCCCGATAGTTATTTATCCTGTCCTGCTTCTGGGGATCCAGCGTATCTAACGATAGGGTCAACTCCCGTAACCCTGCACGCAGTAGCTGGCGCATCTTTTCTTGGGTAAGCAATACACCGTTTGTCTGAAGGCGTACCTGGAGGCCGCGCTGCGTAAATATATCTACTATCTCGGCTAAGTCTTCGCGCAACAATGGTTCGCCGCCTGTAAGAATAATAATCCCTGCTTTTAATTTATTTAAAAGCCCCGCAAGCTTTTTGATTTCAGGGAGGCTTAATTCTCGCTCATCTTTTCTTGCCTGCGCGGCCTCGCACATCCGGCACTGCAAATTGCAAAATTTGCTTACCGCAAACTGCACATAGATAGGCGAGCTTTTCGTCAGCACACCTCTTAACAATGCCAATTCAGTCCTCAATTTCATCGTTCTATATTTGTTTATATCCGGGTTGCGGCATTTTTCTCTATTTCAAACGCCACGGACTCCGAGGCAATGCTAAAAATCCTGGCCTGCAGCCCGCCGTGCAGGATATGTGAAGCGGTCAACAAACCCATCTTTATGGAGTGATCCATATTGTTGTAGCGGTATAACCCCTGCCGGCCTATCGGGATCAGATTATCCATACCTCTCAATAATTCCATTATCCTATCAACCTTTTTTTTATATTCTAAATCGTAAACGGGATAACCGTGCTGAATACGGGCAGTGAAATAATCCTTAATACGCTTTACCTCAAATAATCCTAATTTCTTTAAATCTTTCACGCAGCGTTCGAAAATATCCTTGTCACTGGCATTCCATACCCAATCATCAAAATCACAGGCCATCTCTAGTATCAGCGAGGTCTTTCCTTCCGGGCTGGTAAATCTGCTGTAATTCTTGGGTTCCTGTATCCTAAAGAATAAAAACTCTTTTTCCGGGATATATATCCAGGCATTATCGGTGATAGGTTTACCCTCAATCACGAGGTTAAGAAACCTCACTGCGCGAAACCTTAAATTATTGGCTGTCTCAAGATATCTTTCTGAGATATCCGAATCAAGGCCTTTGACGAAATCAGGCATAGGGATGGTAGAAACGTACCAGTCGCCGGTAATTTCAATATCCTGGCCTTGCTGCTGGTAAATAATTTTTTGAATGAATTCATCTTTTAAGATTATCTTCTTGACCCTGGCATTAAGATGAATATTACCCCCATGTTTTACTACTTCTTGCGCCATCCTTTCGCAAATCCTGCCTATCCCCAATTTGGGATAAGCAAATTCTAAAAAATACGTCCTGGGGCGGTTACTTGCTTTTCCCATCAGCCTTAAGAATACATCCCATAGATTAAGCAGGGATATTCTCTGCGCCGCCCAGTCAGCCGAAATATTCTTCGGCGATATGCCCCATATCTTCTCAGTGTAAACCCCCAAATAGATATCATATAAAGTCCTGCCAAATCTATTTACACACCAATCTTCAAACGAGATATCTTTTTTGTAAAATAGCTTTCTTGCCACAAGGGCATACATATAATCGGCTATAGATTTTAAAAGCAAAGCGCCGTCCATGCGCATCAGGAGATTTTTAAATTCCAACGGGTATTGAAAATATTTCTTACGCAACCTAATCACGCTTTTTCTTGGAGACAACAGCAATTCATCCCCCATAAGTTCTTGTATCTCTTGGCGTAGCGGTTCATCGCTGGTAATAAACCTATGGCCTCCTAAGTCAAAGTAAAAACCATCGTGTTGCAGTGTGCGGCATAGGCCGCCGACCCCGTCTTCTTTTTCTAATACCACTACCTCTTTCTGAGCTTGGGCTAATTTCCATGCTGCCGCCAGGCCCGCGGGGCCCGCCCCCAAAATTATTATCTTCTTCTTATCCACCTCTTCATCCTTTATTTAATCACTACTGAAAAAGTGTCATTTCGCAGATGGGCACAGATTATCCCGCACCAAAATTTAAAGAATCCGACGGGATACCGCTTTGCGGGAAAGAAAACAGATGATCACAGATATTATTTCGTCGATAATCTGTGGTCATCTTGTATCTTTTCATCTGCGCTAATCTGTGTAAACGAGGGTTTTTCAGTACTAAGTAATGAGATTTTCCTCGCAACAGATTAAGAAATACGCTATCCTATACCACACAGGGACATGCCTTTTATGCCCCCTCCAGTAATAGCGCAAGAAATTCCTTATGAACCGGATTTTCTGACTCAGCAATAATGCGATAATCCTCTTGCCGATAAAATATAAAAAGCACTGATACTGAAACAATTGAATTTTCCAAGGAGTTAAGTCTTTCGTGCGCACGCAAGAGCCATGGTGCAGGCAATCAATATGCTGCATTTTTTGCTCCTCTATCATGCCTCCCAGTTCTATCAGCCTTGCCCTTGCCTTTGTCTTCGGCAGAGGTTGATAAATGAAAAATACAGGCCTATCCACGTTTAGAACCTTTGCGAAACTGAATGTCTCCCGTAAGGTATGCCTGTCTTCGCCGGGCCCGCCCAGAATATAATATCCGGTAATGTGCAGGCCATATTTTCTGCAGGTTCTAATCCCATCGATAAATTGTTCATTAGTAATATCTTTATCGTATATATCTTTTCTCAAACGGTAACTCCCGGTCTCAATCCCAATTCTTATTATTTTTCCATTAGCCTTTGCAAAATGCTTAACCCTTTGCTCATCAATTAAATCCCCCCTGCTAAAACAAGAAACCGGCAGTTTCTCGGCCATACCAATCTTTTCGTATTCATCCGCAAACTCTTTCAACCAGCTGACATCAAAGGTAAACACCGGATCAAAGGCGTGCGCCATATGCATATGCCTGTCTTGATACTTTCCATATTGATGCTGTATTTCTCTGGCAAATGCCCTGGGGTCTCTTTTCCTGAAATTTTTCCCAGGAATTCTCTGGCGCACTGCTAACTCTGAACAATACGCACAGGAATAGGGGCAGCCTCTACAGCCAATAAAATAAAGCAAATTGTTAAAAAACAGGTATTCATCAATATCTTCCCATAGATCATAATTGGGGATGGGCAGAGAATCTATATCCTGAATCAAGGGGGCTATCCTGTTTCTGATAATATCGCCTTTTTGTTTTATCCACATCCCGTCTATGCCATCAAAGGGCCTCCTGCCTTCCAATGCATCCATATAAGCCTCTAAAGCGTATTCACCGTCGCCGATACAAGCAGCATCAATTTGTCTTATGCGCAAAGTCTCTTCTGTCTCAAGGGAAGCATGATAGCCGCCGGCCACAATAGGGAGATTAAATTTCTCTTTTATATATTGGGCTATCAATTTCACATAGTGCATGTACAAAGAAGTACAGGTAATGCCTATCAAATCAGGCCTGTGCTTATTTAGCTGCGCATCCATATATCTCTGCCAGTTTTTTCTATGGAAGGTAAAATCAATGATACTGGCCTTATGACGAGTCCTTTCGTTTATATACGTTGCCAAATAGGTGAGCCCTATATCTAAAATAGAGACGTCGCCGCTTAAATTGGGATTAATCAACGCTATGTGCACGTCTTTCCCTGTCTTTCAAAATAGGCGTTCGCTTCGCTCACGCACTATCTGATTACACAGATTTTCGCCACAATACTTGGCGAATCCGCCATGTTCGCCAAAATGATTGGCGAATCCGCCTTGTCTTGTGGCGGACTTTGTGGCGGAAATCTGTGTAATCGACGCTTCTTCCCGCGAAGCGGGATCCCGCTAAATAAAATATCGTTGTGCGGGATAATCGGTGTAATCATAAAAAAATTCAGTTTCTGATATAATAATATTCCAAAAGCCACTGCTTTAAACTTCCTTGAGTATTCTTTTTAAAGTGAGCTTATTCTTTCGCTGTTTCCGAACTCAACATGAATCTCTCTCGTAACTGTTGAGCGATAAAAAATAATACAATAGGAGCTATTTCGGATAGTGTGCGGCTTAAGGAATTACCGATATTCCATTGTAACGTCGGCATCGGTTGTGGCCAAAAGAAATACACTACTACATAGAGAACGCTTTGTAGCGCTATAAAATAAAGCAAAAAAAGATTGCGGGCCTTAAAAGAAAGCAATATGGTCATGACAAATACAAGCCACAGCAGGCTCCACGACCTCACATCGACAACGGGCTGGATGAACAACGTAAGTATCATAGGAAGCCTTCCCATCTCACCCCACCTAAATTTCTCATCGAAGGCATCCCCTAATTTAAGGGCCCAAAAACCTTTAGAGATTCGAAAGATTATCCATGGCAAGTATATCGCAAGCGGAATCGCTATAAGATAAAAAAGGTTTTTTCTAGAAAATGCGATTTTCTTCCTCCACATCAAAAGTAAAAACGATGCCACTACCGCTATCCATTGGCTGGCACCTTCATTCTTAGTCCACATACCGATGCCTAAGAATAAGCAGGCCAATAAAAAATAAGAAAAATCAGCATCCCTCAAATAAAGCCATAGATACAACACCGCAGTAGTGATATAGAAAGCCATGGGGACATCGACATACCCGATAGATGCCGAATGAACTAAAGGGCTCAGGCTTGAAAGGAGAAAGGTAAACCCAAGGGCAAATAACCTTTTGAATACTTTACGCAGCAGGCAATAAAATATCGCAAGCAATGCGATAAAAAATAACGCAGAGAACAACTTCGCGGATGGTTCGTGTATGCTACCTTGGAAAAACCAAATATACGCTTCCGATAAGGGAAAAAGTAAAGGATAATGCGGATTATAACTGCCACCGGTTCGAAAATCCTGAAAAATCCGCTGGTCAATACCTCTCTGAGAAAATATAATTGTCGCCTTATATCCCCACACGCTCCAGCTATCCCATACCGCAAAAGGCATACTTATCGCCTCTAATATAACACTTATGACGGTAAATAATATCAGGAAGAGCAACACTGTTTCCATTGCAGAAGGTTTGGTAATTTTAAATTCATTGTATGAAAAACCTTTTTTAAAGACACGGGAAACCCCTATGATATGCAAAGGGGATTGAAAAAGTAGCAGGCTCCCTATGGAAAATTTAATCTTTAACAGAGACATAATACCCATCTGGAAATTTATAATACCGCATCCTATTCCAAAAGTTAGCGCAATAAGTTCATAGAGTGAGAACTTTTTAAGATCCTTTACAATAAAGGTGAGCAACCAATATCCGCTGGCAGTTATGGTCAATAGTGCGAATAAAAATCTAAGGGGCAACATTGATCTCCTGACCTGGATAATACAAATCCAAGGTAGCTCGAGTGGGGGTTATATTATACACTATCTTATAACTATCTTTCTTAGAATACTCGGTACCTGAAAGAACAAATATCCGGGGGTACAAATAGTAAAGTACTCTATTCTCATCATATACGCTTTTCACCCACTCTGGCGTAAATCGTTTTAAATCTTTAGTATTATTGATAAATACTACCGTGGCGTCTTCGGGAATTTGAGTTCGTAGGAATTTGACATATTTATAAAGCTGACCATCCAACAATGTATATTTCTGTTCGATGCTCAAAGGCAACAGCCGTAGTGAATTTTTTACACTGCGCATCCGGCTGCTGAGATAACTACCACTACAGAGCATCCAGACAAGCAAGAAAATAATAAAGAGGTGCTCTCTGTTTGGAAATTTTGACATCGCTTTAGGATTCAGTCTTTTTTATCTTTTAGGCTGTCACGAAAAGCCGTTCCAGCCTAAGGGCGGCACTTTTGTGACGCCCTATTTTATCTTTACCATTAGAAATGCGCTAAATTAGTCTTTATTTTATCATAATCGCCATCGAGTTACAAAGGAAAAAGTTTTCGTTTGCCCTGCCTCTTATCAACCGCGTAGGTTGTATTTAGTCCGTAGTCGGTAGTCCGTAGTAAAAACCCAGAAACGTCCCTATTTCATACACCCGGCCGTATCGGATCGGCCGGTGTGTCGCTTTATTGGACTAAATAAAATAGTCAACATTTTTTATTGTGGTTGCAGCATTTTTCTCTCTCAAATTACATCTCGTAGGTGGATAGGGTTCTATATAAACAAAAAAGCCGGAGCAAAAATAATTCCGGCTGTAGGTCGCTAAAAAATGGTCGCTGTTGCGTAGGTTCGCATTGCTGATAAGGCCCACCTTGCCTTTAAGGCTACTGCTACTGCCCCGCCACCTAGAATCATATCCTATCAAGAAAGACAAAACCTAGTGTCCCGTCAGGGGTAGGTTTTAGCTAGTCCGTCGATAAAAGGGGAAAATTAGGCAGGCAACTGTCAAAGTTGCGATAATGAATATTTTCTAAGGGCTATTTTAACAGGGGAGAATCTATCTTAGGCACGCTTGAGGAAGGCTTTGACTGCGTTATGGTCACCCACAAACGCAATATTAATTGCCTCGCTGGTTAACTCAAAGATAACCCTGTTTCTTATATCCAGCCTAATCTCCCAGTAGTCTTTATAGACCTTTTTAAGACCTAAGCCCTCTGGCTTTTGGTGGGTCATGATGAAATCTATCAGGCTATCTATAGCAGAGACAGCCTTTTCTTGAACAGGCCTATCCAATTTCTTAAAGGAGCGGTCATAAGATTTGAGGTAATTTATTACCACGGCTTATTATCTTTTGCGCATTAATTTGCGGGAATGCGCCTTTGCCTTTTCCAGATCGCTATAACGAGTATATTGGCCATTTTTTAATTGTTTCCGTACCATTTTGTCAAACCTATCCCACTCACTATCACTCATAAACGCTTCTTCTCCCGGGCGTTTTACGACCAGGTGCCTTAAAATTATTCTATCTTGTTTGAGTGCTTCAAATTCAACCAAGTCTCCAGGATGGATGTGCGCTGATTCCCTTATAGGTTCCGGTATAGTAATTGTGCCTCTTTCAGAAACAATCGCTCTATCTTTCATCATCTACCACCTTTCATATCTATCACCCAATCAATCTTTCTCTACTGTTTTTCTGCAATTCCGTATTTCCGTAAATAAGTATAGCTTATATTTTAATATTTGTCAAGTAGATTTCTGAGGTCTCTGAAAAACTCTTTCTTGAACGCAGATTCTCGCAGATTTAACGCAGATGGTCGCAGATGTATCGTCGGCAAATCTGCGTGTATCTGCGTT
>Ga0315274_10008959_pt1 | contig 14483 bp, 14 predicted proteins | sample YL17G02_20_MG_FD_203700 | JGI IMG/M metagenome (GOLD analysis project Ga0315274, IMG submission 203700) | Sediment microbial communities from Yellowstone Lake, YNP, Wyoming, USA - YL17G02_20 | ecosystem: Environmental > Aquatic > Freshwater > Lake > Sediment | place: USA: Wyoming | collected... | reverse complement strand
ACTGGAAGCGATGCATACCCATGAATCTGAAATTTGCATTGCCGGACAAATTCTGCAGGGGTTGAAGAAACCAAAAGATTGCCCCGCTTTTGCTAAAATTTGTACTCCTGAAAATCCGCTGGGGGCAACCATGGTTTCATCGGAAGGGACATGTGCCGCTTACTACCGCTATGCGCGTGATAAAAAATAGCAATGAAAAATAATTCATTTGAGGGATTAGTTTGCCCTCTCCCATTGAATCATAAAAAGTCCATTGTCATCGGCCATGGCAGCGGTGGGCGGATGACCCATGACCTGATCCGGGACATTTTTCAAAGCTCTTTTGGCAATCCGAACCTTAATACTTTTAATGATTTTGCCGGTGTGAGCCTTCCTTTTGAAGCAAAAATGAAAGGGAAAATCTGCGTTTCCACTGATGCCCATATCATCAACCCCATTATCTTTCCGGGCGGGGACATCGGCCGTCTAGCAATATCGGGAACAGTCAATGACATCAGCATGTCTGGCGGAATACCGCTTTACATCACGTCCTCTTTTATTATTGAAGAAGGATTATCCTTTGATGTTTTAAGAACAATTGCAATCTCAATGAATACCGCCGCATTGGAAGCCAAGGTGCAGATTGTGGCTGGAGATACCAAAGTGGTGGAAAAAGGGAAAGCGGATAAATTATTCATTTCCACCACAGGCATCGGTTGGATTCCAGAAGGCAGGCAGATTGGCGGGGAAATGGCTCAAGAAGGTGATGTGATCATCATCTCCGGGACAATTGGTGATCATGGAATTGCAGTGCTGGCAGCCCGCGGCGATCTAAAATTTTCCACCACCATTCAATCGGATGTGGCTCCTTTAAATCATCTGATCCAGAAAATTCTGGAAGCGGCTCCCCATGTTCATGTCCTGCGCGACCCGACCCGCGGGGGTTTAGCCACATCCCTGAATGAAATTGCCCTGCAAAGCCAGGTGAGCATCAACCTTGAAGAAGACGCCATCCCGGTTAAACCCGAAGTGCAGGCTGCGTGTGAAATGCTTGGATTTGATCCTTTATATGTAGCCAATGAAGGCAAAGTGATCATTATTCTGCCCGCGAATGAAGCGGATGCTGCACTTCAAACTCTGCATGAACGTCCTTTGGGAAAAAATGCAGAAAAAATTGGCGTGGTGAAAAAAGACCCAGCCAAAAGAGTATTAATGCAGACATTGATTGGCGGCACGCGGATCGTAGATATGCTGGCAGGGGAAATGCTCCCCAGGATTTGTTAGGTTATTCCAAGTAATAATTTCATTACTTGACAATGTTTTTTATACCCTTATACTTATTGCAAATTTGACTTTCAGGCGCAAAATGAAAATCAATTATCAGGAAACCACCACTGATCTGATGAAACGAATTGACATCCATAATCAATATGGCGGACGTAATATTGATGAATGGATGTTAAAACTGCTTGGACTCACTCCGGGCATTAAAATTCTGGATGTTGCCTGCGGCGCAGGTAAACAGGTTTTTTCTTTTTACAAAGCACTGAATGGGGATGCGGATATTACGGGTGGAGATGTATCCAAAGAATTACTTGAAAAAGCAAAACAAGAAAGTCAAAAGAATCAAGTCAAGGTCACTTTCGTTGACCTGGATTTTAATAAACCCTTCAAGTTTGCCAATGACCGGTTTGATCTGTTATCCTGCTGTTTTGCCATTTATTATGCCGAAGATATTGCCTTTACCATCCGTGAAATGCACCGTGTGCTTAAACCCGGCGGCAGATTATTCACAACCGGCCCAATGCCGCAAAACAAACAAATCTTTTATGAGGTGATCAAGGAAGCCACAAACAGCAAACCCATTCCAGCCATGCCCGGCAGTTCCCGCTACGGAAGTGAGATTTTAGAGACTATTAAGAAGCAATTTGCCAATGTAGAAGTTCACATCTTTGAAAATCCCCTGACTTTCACCAAAGCTGAACCTTTCCTGGAGTACACCCGCGCCTCTCTTTCCGAAGACCGGAAATTATGGGGTGATTTTTTCAAGGGAAAGCAGGATTTCGAACACATCTTGAGCCAGATTGAACGAGTCACCCGCGAGAGGATCGCCAGGGATGGCGAATTGGTGATGACTAAAGTGGTGGGTGGTTTCATCGCCACCAAGTAGGTAAAAATGAATCAGAGTCTTCTTTTTTACGGCAAACGAATTTTTTTTCTGGGCGCACATCCGGATGATATTGAACTGGGCTGCGGTGCTCTGATTGCCCACATTGCCAATAAATCAGATATCCGCTGCGTAACTCTTTCCGATAATCAAAAAAACCCCACCCTTAAAAATCTGGTTGACGAACATTATCGCAGCATGGACTTGCTTGGAGTCCCCAAAGAAAAGATTATTCTGGGATCATTTGAAACACGGCGTTTTCCTCAGTCCCGGCAGGAAATTTTGGAATATTTATTTGACCTGAATCACAAATTTGAACCGGAGATTGTTTTTGTGCATACCCGGGCTGACCTGCACCAGGACCATGCCACTGTGACAGAAGAAGCCCTGCGCGCTTTCCGCGGCACCAGCATTTTTGGCTACGACGTCATTCGCAGCAGTTACGGCTTCTTCCCTTCTTTTCTCGTAGAAGTGGATGAACGGGACGTGGAATTAAAGATTAAAGCTCTGGCGGAATATGATACATACGCCAATAAGTACTACTTCAAACCGGAAGTTACCCGGGCAACCCTCATCCGCCATGGCGCCATCGCCGAGCGCAATTATGCCGAAGCCTTTGATATTTTGCGCATTATTGGCGCTTTTGGGAAATTGACCGATTAATGTAAAAGCTCCCGATAGGGAGCTTTTGATTTATTCAACCAGTTTATCATTGGCTTCAGTCAGCTTGTAGACCGCCGCTTTTACCACTTTTAAAGGTAACAGTGCGCATTTTAATCGCACCGGACTTAATTCAATCCCCAACAGGTCAAGAACATCCTGTTTATTCAGCCTTTTTACTTCATCCAGGGTTTTACCGCGAATTGCATCCAGCAGAAGGTCAGCAGATGCCTGAGAAATTGCGCAGCCGTGACCGCTAAAAACTGCATCCTTAACCTTTTGGTTCTCATCCAGGGTCAAATCCACATGGATAAAATCCCCGCAAAGTGGGTTTTCATCCTCAAATGAATAATCCTTTTGCTCCAGCTGACCACGATGAGACGGGTTTTTATAATGATCGATAATAATTTCTCGGTAAAAATCATCCATTTGGTTCAATAACCCTTAGGCAAATATTTGTCTGACCTTATTCAATCCAATGACTAATTTATCCACTTCCTGTTTGGTGTTATATAAATAGAAGCTGGCCCGGCTGGATGCCGGAATTCCCAGTTTCTGATGAAGAGGCATGGCACAATGATGACCAGCTCGAATTGCAATCCCCTCACTATCCAGCACCTGGGCTACATCATGCGGGTGAATTCCTTCAACCACAAATGAAACCACCCCTCCCTTGTATTCAAGAGATGGACCGATCACCTGCACCCATTTCAGATTGGACAGGCATTCCAGGGCATAACGCGTGATTTCTTTTTCATGTTCCGCAATGGAATCCATCCCAATTTGGGATAAATAATCAACAGCAGCGCCAAATCCAATCGCCTCAGCGATTGCCGGCGTACCCGCTTCAAATTTGTAAGGGATCTCGTTGGGGATGAAACCTTCGAAAGTAACTTTTTTTATCATATCCCCGCCGCCAAGGAAAGGATCCATCTTCTCCAGCATGGCTTCCCGCCCAAAAAGAATCCCAATCCCTGTCGGTCCGCACATCTTGTGAGCAGAAAAAGCCAGAAAATCCACTTCGAGATAATTGACATTCACCGGGAAATGAGGCACGGATTGGGCAGCATCCACAAGAACTGCAGCCCCAACTCGATGCGCCATCTCCACCATTGGCTTAACTGGATTGATGGTACCCAAAACATTGGACATCTGGGTAAAAGCCACAAGTTTTGGTCCCTTTTGCAGAAGTTGTTGATATTTATCCAGGTCCAACAATCCCTGGGATGTCAACGGAATATATTCAATGCGAATGCCCTTTTCTTTGGCCAGCATAAACCATGGGACTAAGTTGGAATGATGTTCCATCTCGGTAAGAAGGATCAGATCTCCTGCGTTCAGGAATATTTTTGCCCAGGCGTGCGCTACTAGATTAATCGACTCAGTAGTGTTGCGGGTGAAAATTATCTCTCTTGGAGAACGTGCGCCAATGAAATTGGCTATCTTTAAACGCGCTTGTTCATAGAGCGCAGTCGCTTCTTCAGCCAAAACGTGTATTCCACGGTGGATATTAGCATTGGAAGTACGATAGAAAGAATCCATGCTTTCAATTACCGCTACCGGTTTTTGAGAGGTTGCGCTCGAATCGAGATAAACCAGCGGTTTACCCGGGTGGACATCTCGGCTCAGGATTGGAAAATCAGCTCTAATTTTTTGAAGGTTAATCATAGAATTTGGTTTAATAATCCATTAATATGTTTTTCTCCACATGTCCTTTTTTCTTGCGCAGGTGGGGAGAATGATGAAGAAACCATAATATATGGTCGGGCACCTTCCAGCCATCAGTAAGATAAACGTTGCTTCTAAATTGCACAGCCACCATCTTCGTATCTACCTGTACAACTATGCCCTTTAACCAGCCCTTGATACGTTCACTGCCTTTTTCATGGTCGCAGAAAGCTTCCACCACATCTCCGACCTGATAATGGTCATCCGCATCCGGCGGTCTCATATAAGGAACTGTCATTCATTTCTCCAATTCAAAAACTTTAACCTATAGATTTTAGCATAACCAAAACATTTTTTCTACCCACAGAATAATACGCCGAGTTTATTTTTGATTCTGGCATAAATTTTTTCTCTAACAACTTCATTCGATATTCTGTTTAGTGAAGAGCTCAGGAATCCTTCAGCAATCAATTGTTTAGCTTCCCCCTCAGGAATTCCGCGGCTGGTCAAATAAAATACTTGATCAGCATCAATTTCACCGACAGTAACCCCGTGCGAGCAGCGTACGTCATCCGCCAGGATTTCCAATCCAGGAATGGATTCCACATGCGGAGATCCACACAATAACAAATTTTTATTTGCCTGGTATCCATCCGTCTTTAATGCACTCTTCTCAACTTTGATCATGCCTGACCAGACTGAGCGGCTGTTATTTGCCATTGCATTTTTGAAGAGAAGGTCGCTTTTGGTGTTTTCAGCCGAGTGCTGCTGATATGTGTCAAAATCTATCTGGGTATTGATTGTATTCAGGCTGATACCGGTCATTTCTGTGCGGGCGTTTTCACCTATTAAATTAACGCCTAGAAAGCTTCTTGAATAATAGCTCCCGTCCGCATAAATCATCCAATTTAAGTGACTGTTTTTTAGAAGCTCTGCTCGTTCGTGCAAAATACTCCACCAGGCGTCACTCCATGTTTGAATTTCAACAAAATTTAGCTCAGCTCCTTCGCCAACCTTCACCTCAACAACTCCGGAATGCAAATTTGCTGCTTGCTCATTCCCCAGCCCAACCCATTCCTGTATAAAAGTTACCGAAGCTTCTTCTTCAAGATAGATTAATAAATGAAAAGAACGGACTTGATGATCTCCTTCAGCCACATAAACACTCTGGATCGGTTTTTGAATCTTTATTCCCTTCGGAACATAAAAAAGAACTCCATCGGTGTCTAATGACTGAGTAAGAGCTGAGAATTTGCTTTCATCAGCTGAAACAATCCTACCAATAAGAGATTCAATGATTTTAGGGTGTACCTCTTCAGCAGTTTTTAAGTTGCATAATAAAACACCTTGATCCTCAAGATTTTTATTCAGTTCAACTTCAGTTTTTCCATTGGAAGTTAAGATTATTAAACCAGCTAGATCAGTCTTAGGTATTATTGTCTGCTTGATATCGAAAATACCAGTTGATTTATGATGCCTGGTTGGACCAATTAGGAATTTTTCGGGAAAGAATTTATCCAGCCCTGATTTGCGCCATGCTCTGATTTTTCTGGATGGCATTGGCAGCTGCTGATAGATATTATAGGCAGCCAATCGTCGAGAAAAGCCGGTCTCATTTGGACTATTTCTTCTGATCAGGTCTTTATCGAAAATGAATTCGAGATGGTCGGATTTTATTTCTGGGATTTTCATATTGTTCGTGGTCATGAATTTTTCATTACCCAACCGAGTTTTCCATTTGGTATTGGATCAATCGGTTCATTTCCACTGCATATTCCATTGGCAGTTCTTTCACCAACGGTTCAATAAAACCTGAAACCACCATGGTGGTCGCCTCTTCTTCGTTCAAACCGCGGCTTTTCAGATAAAAAAGCTGTTCTTCATTAATTTTCGAAACCGAGGCCTCATGCCCAATGGTTGCCTTGCCTTCATTCACATCGATATTTGGATAGGTGTCTGACCTGGATTGGGGATCCAGGATCAAGGCATCGCAAGCAACACTCGACCTTGCACCTTCAGCCCCTTTTTGCACGTAAACCAGCCCGCGGAAAGATGACCTTCCACCTCCGCGGCTGATGGATTTTGAGTTAACCTTGCTGGTGGTGTTCCTGGCTAGGTGAAGCATTTTCCCTCCAGTGTCCTGCTGCTGACCTGTCCCGGCAAAAGCCATTGAGAGAATCTCACCATGCGCCCCTGCACCCAGCAGGTAACAGGCGGGGTATTTCATGGTCGCTTTCGATCCCAAATTACAGTCGACCCACTCCATCGTACCGCCCTCATGCACATGCGCCCGTTGTGTCACAAGGTTGTAGACGTTTGTCGACCAATTTTGAATAGTGGTATAACGTATACGAGCATCTTTTTTAACGATGATCTCAATCACCCCGCTATGAAATGAATTACGGGTATAGGTGGGAGCTGTGCAGCCCTCTACATAATGAACTTGTGAACCCTCGTCTGCAATGATGATACTGCGTTCAAATTGTCCGATGCTGGCCATATTCAAACGAAAATATGCCTGCAATGGCAGATCAACTTTAATCCCCCTGGGAATATACACAAAAGAACCGCCAGACCATACTGCACTGTTTAATGCCGCAAATTTATTATCGTTGTATGGTACGACCCTTCCAAAATACTCACGAAAGAGATCGGGATACTGGCGCAGGCCTTCCTCAATACTCAGGAAAATCACCCCGATTTTTTGTAGTTTTTCCTGGATGCTGTGATATACCATTTCAGATTCATACTGAGCCCCTACTCCAGAAAGGAATTTTTGCTCGGCTTCCGGGATACCCAGCCGGTTAAAGGTTTTTTTAATATTCTCTGGCACATCATCCCAGGATTTCCCTTCCTGTTCGGCGGGTTTTACGTAATAGTAAAGATCGTTCAGGTCTAAACCGCTGAGATCCACTCCCCAGGACGGCATGGGCATGGTCAGGTAATGATCCAGTGCTTTCAACCTGAATTCGAGCATCCAGTCCGGTTCTTTTTTCATCGCGGAAATCTTTTCAACCACCTTGCGGTCCAAGCCTTTGCCGGATTTATAGATGTAATTCTCGGGATCTTTAAATTCAGATTTGTGTTGCCCGATATTTTTAAATAAGTCAGATTGTTTGGAATTTACCATTAGCTTTAGCCGAAAACTTAATCGTTGGAGTGGTTATCACCCCGGATCCAATCGTAGCCCTTTTCCTCAAGTGTCAAAGCCAGCTCCGCTCCACCGGATTCAACCACCTTTCCATCGATCATCACATGCACAAAATCCGGTTTTAGATAATTCAGCATACGTTGATAATGAGTGATGACGAGGATACCCAAATTCGGTCCACGCAGTGCGTTAATGCCTTCAGATACAATCCTTAACGCATCAATATCAAGCCCCGAATCGGTTTCATCCAGAATCGCCATACGTGGATTTAACATTGCCATCTGCAGAATCTCCACCCGCTTTTTTTCACCACCGGAGAACCCCTCGTTCAAATATCTGCCAGCCATGCTCTGATCCATTTCCAACAGTTTCATCTTCTCCAACATCTGTTTACGGAACTCGGGGATGGGGATGCCTTTATCATCTATTATTTTCCCTTTGCGCTGTGCGTTGATTGCAGTCCGCAGGAAATTGGCAACCGTCACGCCCGGGATGGCTACCGGATACTGAAAAGCCAGGAACATGCCTGCCCTGGCTCTTTCCTCGGTTTTCATTTTCAAAATGCTTTTCCCATCCAGGGTTATTTCACCCCGGGTAACATGGTAATTGGGATGTCCCAATAAGGTATAAGCCAAAGTGGATTTTCCGGTGGCGTTTGGCCCCATAATGGCATGCACTTCTCCCTGGGGAATGGTTAAATTTAGACCCTTTAGGATTTCTTTCCCGGATACTTCCACATGAAGGTCACGAATGATCAATTTAGCCATACCAATTCCTGTTTCCTTCTAATTTTGGGTAAGTATATCACTTTCAAAAGGATTGGTCAATATTTATTATAATAATCATTAATATTGACAGTTTGACTGTCTCCATGATATACTGCGTTTAATAATAAAACTGAGAATAAATTATGAAAACCACCCGCGAACGAGTTTTGCAAACGCTCTCCAGCCATCCCCATTCAACCATCCTTGAGATTGCGGCGGAGGTTGGGATCAACGCCATTTCTGTCCGCCATCATCTCACCAATCTGCAGGCCAATGGATTGGTGACAACCGAAGAAGAACGGCACGGGGTTGGCCGCCCGCGCATGCTTTATCTCCTTACCGAAAATGGCATGGAGCATTTCCCTACCGGGTATTTGCGCCTAACCAGCAACCTGCTTGATCACCTTAAACAGTCCGTCAGTCCGGATGAACTGAATGGTATTTTTAAGAGCATCGCGGATAAATTAACCAGCGAATATAAACCTTCACTCTCCCGCCTTAATCTTGAGCAAAAGCTGGAATTGCTCACCCAGGTGATGGCCAAAGAAGGTTTCAATATTCAATGGAAACGTTCCGGCAGCAGCCAATACGAAATTCGTGAGATTTCCTGTCCTTTCTACCGCATCGGTAAGAATCATCCCGAGGTTTGCTTGTTTGACCGCACACTCATTTCCAATATCTTATCCATCCCCCCGGAAAAGATCCAAACCCAGCATTTGGCTGATGCCCTGTGCACTTTTGTTGTTTCAGATTAATAACCAACCATGGAAAACAGTGTAAATAAGCGCCCTGTCTGGCAGGCAGAAGCGCACAATCCGGAAACCTGTGAAAAATTACGCCAGGCATTGCGTGATATCAAAGACCCTGAACTTGGTCTTGACATCATTCAGCTTGGCATGGTGCGCGATGTTGAAATCAAATCCGACCAGGCAAATATCAAAATGATCCTTACCACCCCTTTTTGCCCTTTTGGTCCCTCCATGCTGGGCGCTGCACAAAAAAAAGCAGCAGAATCGCTGGGTATCCCGGTCCAAATTGAAATGACAGATGAAGTCTGGGATATGAGCATGATGGAGGAAGGCGCCAGTCCGGATTGGGGTCTCTATCGATAATATTCCAAAATCAATTCCGTCTCAAGTTTTACAAATCCCCTATCTTTTTTAACTTGATGGTTTTCCTTCTTGACAAATATATAAGTTAGTAATATATTAAAGTGTTTTTAACTATTCAGAAAGGTTAACCAATGAATACCGATGATCCATTTATCTCCACACTCAAGATATGGACAGAAATTTTTATGCGCCGCTCGATGCACAACTTCATCCGCTATTCCAAAGAAAGCGGCCTATCCATGTCGCAGATTGGCGCCCTTTTCCGCATCCACAGGGGTACAAGGGGCGTTTCAGATTTGGGCGATAACCTGGACATCACCAAAGCGGCTGCCAGCCAGATGCTGGAGCGCCTGGTTCAGCAGAAATTAATCCTGCGCACCGAAGATCCGTATGACCGGCGCAGCAAACATATCGTTCTCACAGAAAAGGGCTGCCGGACTCTCCAGGAAAGTATGGACGCCCGCCAGGAATGGCTGAACGATCTGGCTACCACTTTTTCTACCAGTGAAAAAGAGCAGATCATTTCTGCACTGAAAATTCTGATAGAAAAAGCCAAACAAATTGATACCCACGCAGAACAATAATAAAATCTTTGATATCTTCTTAAGGAGTACCCGAAAGTATGTTGCGTTTAATTAAATACTTAAAACCCTATCTTTCTTTGATCCTTATCGCCGTCATCCTGTTATTTGTCCAGGCCAATAGTGACCTGGCGCTGCCGGATTACATGTCCAAGATTGTCAATAATGGCATCCAGCAGGGCGGCGTGGAAAACGCTATACCGATTGCCATCCGCCAGAGCGAAATGAACAAAGTGGCAACTTTTTTAAGCGCTGAAAATAAAGCGCTTGTACTCAGGGATTACGACCTGGTAGATAAAAGTTCAGTAGATTACGATAAATATGTTCCGCAATTTCCTGCCCTTGCCAAAGAGCCCATTTACGTTTTAAAAAGCATTGATAACGTAGAAATCAATCTGCTTAAGCAAGTGATAAGTAAAGCTTTGGTCATTGTCTCTTTCATTCAGCAAGCAATCGCAGACCCGGCTAAAGCGACCGCCATGGGTCAGGGTCTCGGTTTAGATATTTCCAAGATTCCGACCGGTACAGATATTTTCACCATGTTGAGCAAGCTGCCCCCCGCCCAGTTAGCGATGATGACCAATGCCATCGATCAGAAATTCACCACCCTGGGTGAAAGCATGATCACCCAAATGGCTATTGCGTTTGTCAAGACTGAATACGCCACGCTGGGCATGGATACCGCCATGCTGCAAACGAATTACATCATTCGCATTGGTATTTTAATGCTTCTCTTAACCCTTCTTTCCGTGGCTTGTACGATCGTGGTTGGCTGGCTTTCTGCCAGAACTGCCGCCGGGCTTTCCCGGGACCTGCGCAGAAATGTCTTCCAGAGAGTAGGGAGCTTTTCCAATGCTGAATTTGATAAGTTTTCCACCGCTTCGCTGATTACGCGCACTACTAATGATGTCACCCAGATTCAAATGGTGGTGATCATGATGATGCGTATGGTCATTTACGCACCCATCATTGGCGTAGGCGGTGTTATCCGTGCCATCGGTAAAAGCACCTCCATGTGGTGGCTGATCGGGTTGGCGGTTATCGTGCTGCTGGGCTTGGTCCTGACCATTTTTACAATTTCCCTGCCCAAATTCAAGATCATGCAGAAACTTATCGACCGCCTCAACCTAGTGACCCGTGAAAACCTTTCCGGCATGATGGTTATCCGCGCTTTCAACATGCAGTCCTTCGAGGAAGACCGTTTTGATAGAGCCAATAAGGACCTTACCAGTACCAGCCTGTTCGTTAACCGCATCATGGTATTAATGATGCCGGTGATGATGCTGGTGATGAACGGCCTGACCCTGTTGATCATTTGGGTTGGCTCGCACCAGGTGGCACAATCGATCATGCAGGTGGGCGATATGATGGCGTTCATGCAGTATGCCTTGCAGATCGTCTTTGCCTTCCTGATGATGTCCCTTATGTTCATCATTCTGCCCAGAGCTTCTGTATCGGCTGACCGCATCGCGGACGTGCTGGAAACCGAACCGGTGATTAAGGATCCCGAAAGCCCGAAACTCTTCAGCGAACCGTTTAAAAGTACTATTGAGTTCCAAAATGTAAGTTTCCGATACCCCGGCGCTGAAGAGGACAATCTGCACGATATCAGCTTTATCGCCAAGCCAGGGCAGACTACGGCATTTATTGGCACGACCGGCTCAGGCAAATCCACAATTGTCAGCCTGATCCCGCGCTTCTATGATGTTACTGGCGGCGCAGTGCGGATCGACGGAATTGATATCCGTGAAGTAACCCAGTATGACCTGCGGGATAAAATCGGCTACGTTCCACAAAAGAGCAATCTCTTCTCAGGCACAATTGAAAGCAACCTGCGCTATGCCGATGAGAACGCTAGCGAAGAAGAATTGAAACTGGCCGCTGATATTGCCCAAGCCAGTGAATTTATCACCACCACACCAGAAGGAATGCAGGGCGCCATCGCCCAGGGTGGAACCAACGTCTCCGGAGGTCAGAAGCAGCGCCTTGCCATTGCGCGCGCCCTGGTGAAGAAAGCTCCCATCTATATCTTTGATGACAGCTTTTCAGCCCTGGACTTTAAGACCGATTCGGCTTTACGCAAGGCGCTCAAACAACATACCGGCGCCAGTACATTACTGATTGTTACGCAACGGATTTCCACGATTAAGAATGCCGAACAAATCATTGTGCTCGATGAAGGCAGGATTGCTGGTAAAGGCACCCATCAAGAATTGATGCAAACCTGCGAAGTTTATCGCGGGATTGCTTTAGCACAGCTTAGCGCGGAGGAATTAGCATGATGCACGGAATGAACCCAACACCAACTTCAGGGCAGGCACGCAGAAGAGGCCCGCTGGGACGGGGTGGCCCCATGGGGGGTGGTCCGATGGCAATGATGAAAGGCGAAAAAGCGCGTGACTTCAAAGGCACGATGATCAAACTGCTGCACTACCTTGGCTCTTACAAAGCCGCCATCCTGGTGGTGATGATCTTTGCAGTTGCCTCCACCATCTTTTCCATTGCCGGCCCCAAGATACTGGGTAAAGCCACCACCAAACTATTTGAAGGCGTGATGGCCCAAATCGCCGGAAACGGATCCATCGATTTCGGCTATATCGGTCAGATCATCCTCATTACCCTCGTCCTCTACCTTATCTCCGCCCTGTTCAGTTATATCCAGGGCTGGGTGATGTCCGGCATTTCGATGAAGATCACCTATCGTTTTCGCCAGGACATTTCTCATAAGATTAATTGCATGCCGCTCGGCTACTTTGACACTACCAGCCATGGCGAGGTGCTCTCGCGTGTCACCAATGATGTGGATACGGTCAGCCAGACCCTCAACCAAAGCCTGACCCAGGTGATTACTTCCGTCACAACCGTGATTGGGGTGCTGGTAATGATGCTCACCATCAGCTGGCAAATGACCTTGGTGGCTCTGATCATACTGCCGCTGTCCTTCCTGATCATCAGCCTCATCGTCAGTAAGTCCCAGGTGTTCTTCAAGCGTCAGCAGGATTACCTCGGACACGTCAACGGCCATGTAGAGGAAATGTACGGCGGGCATGCGGTGATCAAGGCTTTCAACGGCGAAAAGAAAAGCAATGAGCAGTTCAGTGCGCTTAATGACAACCTGTACGACTCTGCCTGGAGATCCCAGTTCCTATCCGGACTGATGTTCCCCATTATGAACTTTGTCGGCAACCTGGGTTATGTCGCCATCGTTATCCTGGGCGGCTACTTGGCCACCCGCGGCATTGTCACCATTGGCGATATCCAGGCCTTCATGCAATACGTGCGCTCCTTCACCCAACCCATCACCCAGATCGCCAATATCTCCAACATCTTCCAGCAAACGGCTGCGGCGGCTGAGCGCGTGTTTGAATTTTTGGCTGAAAGCGATGAAGTACCTGAAACCGCCAACCCGGTCAAGCTGGAAAAGGTGGAAGGGCGTGTTGAATTTAAGGACGTGCACTTTGGTTACAATCCCGAGAAGGTCATCATTAATGATTTCTGCGCGGTGGTCAATCCTGGGCAGAAAATCGCCATCGTCGGTCCCACTGGTGCTGGTAAGACCACCATGGTCAAGCTGCTGATGCGCTTCTATGATGTCAACAGCGGCGCCATCCTGGTGGACGGCCACGATATCCGCGATTTTACCCGCGGCGACTTGCGCTGCATGTTCGCCATGGTGCTGCAGGATACCTGGCTTTACAACGATACCATGATGGAGAATATCCGTTATGGGCGCATCAATGCTACAGACGAGGAAGTGATCGAGGCTGCCAAGGCTGCCCACGTTGACCACTTCATCCGCACCCTGCCGGAAGGCTACAAAATGGTGCTCAACGAGGAAACCACCAACGTTTCCCAGGGACAGATGCAGCTGCTCACCATCGCCCGTGCCATCCTGGTCAATCCCAGCATCCTCATTTTGGACGAAGCCACCAGCGCGGTGGACACCCATACCGAGGTGCTCATCCAGAAAGCCATGGATACCCTCATGAAAGGCCGCACCAGCTTCATCATCGCGCACCGCCTGTCCACCATCCGCGATGCCGACCTGATCCTGGTGATGAACAACGGCGATATTGTGGAACAGGGCAAACACGAAGAGCTGCTATCCAAGGGCGGCTTTTATGCCGAGCTGTATAACAGCCAGTTCGAGAACGCTCTGGTTGATTAAAAGAAGTAATTGTCTATTTAAATCCGATTTAATAAAATATCCAGCTCCCGGCAATTGTATGCCCAGGGTTGGATATTTTTTATTCCTGTACTTATTTTGTAGATAAATCCCCACCCTGCCTCCTTACAGTATGCTGCGCGATCTCTACGAGATGCTATGCGATCCCCCTAAAAAATAGGGGGAAAAGTAAGAACCCCCACTAACCTATCCCTGAAGAGATGTACTGACTA
>Ga0315274_10008958_pt1 | contig 14483 bp, 12 predicted proteins | sample YL17G02_20_MG_FD_203700 | JGI IMG/M metagenome (GOLD analysis project Ga0315274, IMG submission 203700) | Sediment microbial communities from Yellowstone Lake, YNP, Wyoming, USA - YL17G02_20 | ecosystem: Environmental > Aquatic > Freshwater > Lake > Sediment | place: USA: Wyoming | collected... | reverse complement strand
CCCTGGCGACCCGGGCCCTGCTGCGGCTGGGCTTCCGGTGGCTGCGCGAGCAGGGGTACAACGCCCGGTTCGTCGTCATCGTGGGGGCGGGGCCACGCGGCCAGGCGTTTGCGCGGAAGCTCGCGGAGCATCCCGAGCTCGGCCTCAACGTCCTCGGGTTCGTGGATGAGGCAGGGGTGGAGATGCCCGCCGGCAGGACGCTCCTGGGCCCGCTCGCGGACCTCCCCACGATCCTCCACGAGCGCGTCGTCGACGAGGTGGTGATCTGCCTCCCGTTCAGCCAGTGGAACCTCGTCGACGCGATCGCCCGGATCTGCGAGGACGAGGGCAAGATCGTCCGGGTGCCGATGGACGTCCTGGACCACGCCTTCGCGGCCGGGAAGGTCGAAGACCTCGACGGGGTTCCGGTCTTCTCGCTGGTGTCCGGGCCCGATCGCACCCTTGCCCTGGCCGTCAAGCGGGTCGTGGACGTTGTCAGTTCGCTCTCTGGGCTGTTGATCCTGAGCCCGCTCTTCGCGGTGGTTGCCATCCTGGTCCGGCGCGAGGACGGGGGAGCCGTCTTCTTCCGCCAGGGGCGGGTGGGCGTGCACGGCCGTCCGTTCGAGGTCGTCAAGTTCCGCTCCATGGTCCCGGATGCGGAGGGCCTCCGGGCGGACCTGGCGGCGCGCAACGAGGTGAACGGGCCGGCCTTCAAGGTCACAGCGGACCCGAGGGTCACTCGAACGGGCCGCTGGCTACGACGCTCCTCTATCGACGAGCTGCCCCAGCTCTGGAACGTCCTGCGCGGCGAGATGAGCCTGGTCGGCCCGCGGCCGCCGCTCCCGCAGGAAGTTGCGGCCTACGACGTCTGGCATCGGCGCCGACTCTCGATGAAGCCGGGCATGACCGGTCTGTGGCAAGTCCGGGCACGGCGCGAGCCGGAATTCGACCGCTGGGTCTCCGCCGACCTGGAGTACATCGACCGCTGGTCGCTTTGGCTGGACCTCAAGATCCTGGCCCGGACGATCCCGGCCGCCCTGGAGGGCCGATGACCAGCATCCGCGGACGCGTGACGAGTGCGGTCAGCCGCCTGTATCAGATCCGGGATGGCGATGTTCGGTCGGTTCGGGCGAGACTGCGCTCGATGGGTGGCGAAGGAACGGACGTCAGCGGCCTTCTACCTCCCCACGAGGGCCGGGGGCGCGCCGATGATTGGCTCGTGGATCTGGCTCTGAGGCTCATTCCTCGGTCGCGGCTTGCGCCCCTCCTGATGCTCGAGCAGCGCGGTGCTCCCGCATGGGTGAGCATGTGGCCCGGGGAGCACTATCGGCTCCTCGCCGGACTCATGCTTGAGCTGCAACCTCGACGGGTCGTGGAGATCGGCACGTTCACAGGGCTGAGTGCCATCGCCATGATTCCCTTCCTTCCGGCCGGAGGCGAGTTGGTAACGTTCGATGTCATTCCCTGGGCAGCGATCCCCGACACCTACCTGCGTCGCGAGGACTTTGACGACGGTCGGCTCCGACAGATTCTCGGAGATCTCGGCGATCGCGCAGTAGCTCGGCATTCCGTAGAGCTACCGCGCGACGCCGACTTGATCTTCCTCGATGCAGCGAAAGACGGACGCCTCGAACGCGAGATCCTGTCCCGATTCGAGGAGGTGGGACTCAAGCCGGACGCCTTGGTCGTGCTTGACGACATCCGGGTGTGGAACATGCTCACGACGTGGCGTGACATACCACGCCCCAAGCTCGATCTGACAAGCTTCGGTCACTACTCAGGGACGGGGCTCATCCACTGGACGGTGCCGGATGCCTGAGCTGCAAGGAGGCGGGTCGTCGAGCGCTCGGCCGACGATCTCCGCAGTCATCAACACATTCAACGAGGCGGCGAACCTGCCGTACGCCCTTCGCTCCTTGAGGCCGTGGGTCGACGAGATCGTCGTCGTCGACATGGAGAGCACCGACGCTACCACCGAGATCGCGCGGAGCTTCGGCGCGACCGTCCTGTCGCACCCGAATGTCGGATTCGCGGACCCAGCACGAGAGTTCGCGGTATCACACGCGACGGGCGAGTGGATCCTTGTGCTCGACGCCGACGAGCTCGTCCCTCCCACCCTCGGCCGGCGCCTTACCTCGGTCGCGCGAGCGAATGAAGCCGACGTGGTACTGATTCCCAGGCTCAACTACCTCTTGGGGGCTCCACTCAGGCACACCGGCTGGGGACCAGGCCAGAACAGACACCCCCGCTTCTTCCGCAAGGGGCACATGCAGTTCAGCGACGCGATCCACGCCTTCATGGCCCCCGCGTCGGGATCGAGGGTCCTTGAGCTTCCGGCTGAGGACGCGCTCTGCATCGTGCATTTCAACTACCTGGACGCCGCCCAGTTCATCGACAGACTCAACCGCTACACCGCTATTGAAGCTCGCCAGGCCCTCGAACGCGGCAAACGATTGTCCCGGATGGGCGCGGTAGCAAGATCTGGATGGGAGTTCGTGCGGCGGTTCGTCGTGTATCAGGGCTTCCGGGACGGGTGGAGGGGCTTCTACCTGGCTGGGCTGATGGCCTTCTATCGACTGGCCACGGCTGCCAAACTCGCGGAGCTCGAAGCTGGAATGGGGCCTGACGTGGCCGCCTCGCTATTCCAGGCTGAGGCCGAGCGACTCCTCGCGGCCTCGGGGGACAAGGGCGTCATCGAGTCAACGATCGTGGATGCGCCCTCAGCCTCGGGGGAAGGGATCGTCCCGGATCCCTAGCGTCGGAGGGCGCTCCTTACGGCCCCGACGTCTTCGCGCACCTTGCCTGCCGACGCCAGCATCCACGTCGCAACATAGGCGGCCACCACGACGGCCGCGAGCACCAGCGGACCCAGGCCCTCGCCCAATCGAGGGTCAACCGAGAGCAAGCCGAGCTCCGCGCCGGCCGCGACCGCGGATGCGAGAGCGACGATCCAGATGCTCGGCCAGATCGAAATCGATATCGCTGTCTGGACTCTACGGAAGAACCAAGGGTTCGTGAGTTGGACGAGAGCGTTGGCCACGCCGAATCCGACGTAGCCCAGGATCATCACGGCTGGCACCGTGAAGATCCAGGTGGTCGCCATCCACAGCGATGTGAAGAAGAGGGCCTCTCCGCTGCGGCCGAAGGCGTTGAGAATGGCGAGCCCGGGAGAGGCGGCGGCACCGAGCGGAATACCGAGTGCGCAGAGGAAGAGCAGCGGGACCCCCGGGAGCCATTGTTCGCCGAAGATCGTAGCGGTCCAGTAGCGCGCCATCAGGAGATACGGCAAGGCGACGCCGACGGCCACGAACACGTTCCACCGAATGATGGCCTCCGCGAAGGGCCGGAGGGCTTCGGGGCGGTCCTGCAGCCGAGAGAAGACCGGGAAGTAGAGTCGGTTCAGGACAGCGACGAAGATCACCGGATAGGCGATAACGAGAGTTGCCCAGTTCACGTATCCAACCGCCACGGCACCGAGGATCACCCCGACAAACACGGGGTTCACCGCTTCTTTGAAGAACGAGATCAGGCCGGCACCCTGATAGGGAAGTCCGAACCTCAGCAGGTTCCGAAGCAGGGCGCCATCCCACGCCAGCCCAGGCCGCCAAGGCGCCAGGACATTTGCGACTATCGTGCCGCTGACCGTGCCGAGCACCGCCGCAATGCCGAAGCTCCAGGGACCGAGGTGGTTCAGCGCCAGCATGATTGCCACCACCTGGAAGACGACAGCTTGGGTAGCGTCAGCGAGACTGAGTCGGCCGAATTCCAGCGCGCGCTCCAGGCGAAGCTCGGGGATAGTGCGCAAGCCGGACGCGAACAATCCGACAACGAGCAGGCGCATCAGCCAGACGGTTTCCTCGCCGAGCCGATAGGCGTCTGCCAGGAGAGGAGCGAGAAGGAGCAGTGCCGCGCTGGCCACCAAGAGGATGAGCGTCTGCGCGGTGAAAACCACCCGGAGAACTCGGTCGGTCGGTTCGCCCGTCTGCTGGATGAGGGCGGCACCAAGCCCGGCGCCACCCACCAGGGTGAAGAAGGCCACAACGAAGCTGACAATCGCGTACACGCCGAAGTCCGCGGGTGTGAGCAGTCGCGCCAGCACGATGCCACCGGCCACCTGCACGGCCTTGACGAATCCTTGGCGGATCAGCAGTGCAAACGCACCGACGACGACCTTCCGGCGTATCCCCGTACCCGGGTCACCGTGCGTCAAGCGGGTACGACCTGGGACCTCACAGGCCTCCTAATCTCTGCGACATTGGGCCACGCCCTCGTGGCGCCATCAGTATCCGGCGCACCGAGGATGGCCCGCGACGGCCTATTCTATGGTCGTGGGTTGCTGCGCTCGACAACCTGTCAGCTGGAGGTCCTCCTGACGAACGCCGCGACCGACCGAGCCGACCGAACCTACTCGACTGATCCTTGCGCCGTCATCGCCGTCCTAACCTGGCGAGGCTACGAGACGACTCGGTCCTGCCTCGCCAGCCTCTCCAGGCTTGCCGCATGGCCAGTGCCCACCCTCGTCATCGACAATGATTCCGGCACCGGCGAAGCTGAGAGGCTGGCTCGCGAGTTCGGCCCTCCGGTCAGCGCCCTGACCCTGGCTTCGAACGGTGGCGTTCCGGCCGGCTACAACGCCGGAATGACGTGGGCAGCCTCTCAGGCTGCAACTCACGTGCTGCTCCTCAACAACGACACCCTCGTGGAGGATCCCGACCTTCTCGACCGGCTGTTGGCGGCTGCCGCCCCAGACATCGCCGCCGTCGGCCCGATGACACGAGAGGCGGACGGCTCGATCTTCTCGCTCGGTGGGAGCCTCAACTGGACTATCGCCGAAGGCATTCAGCTGCGAAGGCCTCCCGAGGGAAGCAGCGGACCCTACGAGGTGGAGTGGCTCGATGGATCGTGCCTACTGGTCTCGCTCGGTAGCGCACGCCGGATCGGGGGCTTCGCCCCTGAGTACTTCATGTACTGGGAAGAACTCGACTGGTGCATCCGCGCCAGGCGAGCTGGCTACCGATGCGTCGTGGAGCCGAGGGCATCCATCAAGCACTTGCGGGCTACCTTCAGCCCAACTTGGATGGTGCGGCGCTTGATGTTGAGAAACGCGATCCTCTTCATGCGTAGGAACGGTTCGGCCCGGCAGAACGCCACGACCCTCGCCTATCTGCTGGTTTGTCGGGCGCCGGCCCTCTTGATCCGGAAGGCCTGGCCGCCCACCGATCTGGCCATAGCCCTCCGGACAATCGCACACGCCGTCTCGTGGAACATCCTCGATGCGGCCCGTCGTGGCCGCTGGCGGTACCCTGCTACCGGACCGTCCATCGAGCCCGATCTGAGTCGCGCCATCGGGCCCACCCGCACGGAGGCGACCTCATGAGCCTGGTCATCCTCAAGAGCCGCGCAGAGATGGAGTCCGCCAGCCGGAGCCTGCGCTCGCGCGGCCTTGGCCCATCCCGCTTTCCAGATGGCTACGCTCGTGGGGTCGCATACGTGATCCGAACCCGGTCGCGACTCCCGCCGCCGGAGTGGAGAAAGGCCTGGGACCTCGAGAAGACGATCAGCCTGATCGAGAGCGCGGTCCCTCAGGACGCGACCGTCCTCGATCTCGGGGCGTTCAACTCGGCGGTTATCCCCGCGTTGGCACGTCTCGGGTACACGAACATCGTCGGTATCGACCTCGACCCACGCGTCCGATGCGGCGCGCGTCGCGACGTGGTTCGCTACGTCGTCGCCGATTTCCACGAGACGGGCTTGATCGATGGCTCGTGCGACGTCGTCACGGCGATGTCGACGATCGAGCACGGATGGCAGGGCAACAGGCTGCTCTCGGAGGTCTCACGCCTCCTGAGGCCCGGCGGGTTGTTCATTGCCTCGACCGACTATTGGCCTGACAAGATCGACACGAGCGGCGTCATGGCCTTCGGACTGCCTTGGATCATCTTCTCGGAACAGGAGATGCGCGGCTTGATCGCTGCGGCCGCCACTCACAACCTGCTGCCTGCTGGCGTGCTCGACTTCAGCGCTGTTGAGCCAGTCATAAGTTGGAGTGGACGAACCTATACGTTCGCCCATCTGGTGCTCAAACGCGTTTGAGTTCGGTCCGTTTGACCTTCGATCGATTCAGCTGGAAGGCGACCCGCGATAGGATGCGACATGAGCGTGAGCAACATCACGCCAGCCGTCGGCCACGTCGTGGGGGGCCCTGCGTGGATGCGACCGGGCCTCGAGGATCGCACGGGCCAAGCCCGCGGCGTCGCCGGGCGAGACGAAGGTCGTGTTTGAATCCGGGTCGTAGCCGACACGCTCTTCGCTCGTCGTCACCACATAGAGGCCGTGAGCCACAGCGCCGTGGTACGTGGTTCTGTTTGCGGCGAGGCCGTCCACGAACGGAAGTGCACAGACATCGAGCGACAGGAGCGTCGCCGACAAGTCCTCTTCAGTCTGCCAGCCCGTGAACATCACGCTTCCCGCGTGCGGCGATCCGCGGACACATTTCTTCACGTGTTCGACGAAGCCTGCGTCCGGCCCTGGGTCACCTGCAAAGACGAGTCGTGATGTCCGGGCAGCCGCCACCATTCCGAATGCGTCGAGCAGGACGTCTATCCCCTTGTCCGGCCGCATGAAGCCCCACGTTCCCACGACGAGATCGTGGTCTGAATCGCCAGCGGGCGCGAGTTCGCGCGCGCTCGATGCGACGGGGCCGATGTTGGCCGCGATGGGAATCTCCACGATCCGTGGCCGAAGCCTGCCCATTGGGGAGACCAGGGCATCGATCTGTGGTCGATCGGGCGTCACCACGAGATTAGCCGCGAGGGAAGCGGCGCGGACCAGCAGGCGATGGCGAGTGGAGAAGCGATTGAACTCGTGCAGCGTCAACACCACCCGAACGCGGGGGGCCAGAACACGGACGAGCGCAAGAAACAGCAACGGTGCCGTCCCCCGCCGGTAGCCGACTGTTGGGTATTGCACGTGCACAACTTGCGGCCCCGTTCTCAGCACTGTGCGCAGGACGAACGCGCTTCTCCAAGCGGACCAGCCTCCCTGGATTCCGACGCTGGAGTAGGAGTCGGCGGCTCTGACGCGAGGGTCAGCGGAAGTGACGACGGTTACGGCGGCACCGGCCTCGGCCAATGCGTCGGCGAGGCGGTGTGTGTAATCGCCGACTCCACAAGGCATGTCGGGGGCCGATCCGGAGACGAGCGTGACACGGATTCCGTGGTCGACGGAGTCAGATCCCCTGCGTCTAGCCACCGATGAGGCGCCCGTAGACGTCGGCAACGGCACGAGCGGTTGAGGGCCAATCGAAATGCCGCGCCTGACCGATGGAGCGACGTGCCACATCGAGACGTTCGGACTCGGGCAAGCTCATTGCCTCAAGAAGACCGCGCGCGATGTCCTCGGGATCAGTGGGGTCGACCAGGAATCCAGCCTCTCCGGCCACCTCGGGCATCGAGGAGCAATTGGACGTCACTGTGGGTGCGCCGCAGGCCATAGCCTCGACCACTGGCAAGCCGAACCCCTCAGAGAGCGACACGTACGCGACTGCTCGAGCGCCCGTCAGGAGGGCGGGCAAAGCGTCGCCGGGCACGTATCCAGGGACCCTGATCCGGCTTGAGACCGGCGACGTGGCGATGGCGGCCATCACGCTCTGATGGCCCCAGCCCGGCTGGCCGGCGATCGCGAGCACGATGTCATCATCGATCTCACCGCGTCTAGCGAGTGCCTCGAATGCTGATATCAGCCTGAGGTGGTTCTTGCGCGGCTCAATTGTCCCGAGGGCCAATATGTACCGGCCCTCGACGAGGTCGTATGGGCGCAAAACCCCGGCGATCGTTGCCTTCTCCGCCGGCATGACCCCGTGCTGGGGCGCGTACGGGATCACCTCGACGCGGTTCGCGGGGACACCGCAGAGACGCATCACCTCGTCCGCCGTTGCACGTGACGGGACGATCACGAGGTCGGCGAGGCGCGGCGACAGTAATGCGAACGGGATCCTCGCGTACCTGGGCCACGAATGCGTCCTTCGCTGCCGCACGACCGACATGTCGTGGACGGCCAAGACGGTCCGGCCGTGTCGGACGATTGGGACGAGCCCATCGGCGTAGTGCACGATGTCAGCGCCCGCCAACTTCGCATCATGTGCCGACCGAAGCCCGATCCACGCCGGGTACGGGAGGCGCGCGGATCTCGAACTCGCCGGCACGGCTCCGGGCAGGCCAGCGGCGTCCGGTCGGCGGCCGATCAAGCGGAGCGCCCCGGGCGGCAGCGCCTCTTCAAGCGCGTTCGCCATCGCGGTGGCGTAGAGCCCGACGCCGGCCGGTCGATCTCGCACCGGGCCAACATCAAAGGCCACGATCATCGGGTCATCGTGCGTGCGCCGCGGACCTCCACTGCATTCCGATCTGCCCGTATCGTACGAGGTGCGAACGTACAGGGAGACCCGAGCGAATGGATCGACCGCGAGCCGCGCTCGTCCACGACTTCCTTGTCGCTGAGGGTGGCGCCGAAGCATGCGCGGTCGAGTTCGCCGGCATGCTCCCGGGAGCGCGTCTCTACACCAGCTTCTTCGATGCCGCGCGCTTCGGCGACCGGATCGACCCGAACCGTGTGCGCGCGTGGCCGATCCAGCGGCTGGTTGAGCCGACCGCGCGGTTTCGGGCGTTCCTTCCGCTCTACCCCATCTACTTCTCGACGCTCAATCTCCGTCGCTTCGAGCTCGTGGTGAGCAGTTCCAGCGCATTCACCCATGCAGTCCGGACTCGCCCGGGGGCGCTCCACGTGAGCTACGTCTACACGCCGATGCGCTACGCCTGGGATCTCGATGCCTACCTCTCACGGTCGAGCTTTTCGCGTGGCTCGCGGCTCGCTGCCCGGGCGATCCGGCCGATCCTCCAGCAATGGGACCGGTTGACCGCCCGGCGACCGGACGTGATCGTCGCCATCTCCGAGACGGTCCGCGAGCGGGTGCGCCGACTCTGGCGCCGAGAATCGGAACTGATCTACCCGCCGGTCGATGTCAACGAGATCGGCCTCTCTGCCCGCGACGACGGGTACCTCCTCGTCGCCGCCCGGATGCTCGCGTACCGGCGGCTTGATCTCGCCGTCGAGGCGGCCACGCGACTGGGCCGGGAGCTCGTCGTTGTCGGCGATGGTCCGGAGCGACCCCAACTGGAGGCTCTCGCTGGGCACTCGGTCCGGTTCCTCGGTCGAGTCGACCGCCCGACCCTCGTCGATCTCTTCGCTCGATCTCACGCTTACCTCGTCCCGGGTGTCGAGGACTTCGGGATCGCACCGGTCGAGGCAATGGCGGCCGGGAAGCCGGTCGTGGCGTTCCGTGGCGGCGGCGTGACCGAGACGGTGATCGACGGGCGGACCGGCACATTCTTCGACGAGCCCACCGCCGAGTCGCTCGTCGAGGCGATCGGTCGCCTCGAGACGCTGACCCTCGACCCGGCCGTCATCCGCGCCCGAGCGGAGGAATTCGACGTCGCCGTGTTCCGGGCCCGCTGGCGCGACCTCTTCGCCAGATTGGGTGTCGATCCGTCCCTATACTCGCCCGCATGAGCGACACCGCCCTCATCACCGGGATCACGGGCCAGGACGGCTCCTACCTCGCCGAGCTCCTCCTCGAGAAGGGCTACTCGGTCGTGGGGATGACTCGCCGGTCCAGCACCGCGACGTACGAGCGGATCGCCCACCTGGCCGGCCGCCTGGAGCTGATCCAGGGGGACCTGCTTGACCAGGCCTCGCTGGTGGCGGCCCTCAGGGACGTCAGGCCGACGGAGGTCTACAACCTCGCGGCGCAGAGCTTCGTGCCAACGTCATGGAACCAGCCGGTCCTCACCGGGGAGTTCACCGGCCTCGGCGTGACCAGGATGCTCGAGGCGGTTCGGCAGGTGGACCCGTCGCTCCGCTTCTACCAGGCGTCCTCGAGCGAGATGTTCGGGAAGGTCCGCGAGGAGCCGCAGACGGAACTGACGCCGTTCCATCCGCGCAGCCCGTACGGGGTGGCCAAGGCCTACGGCCACTTCCTCACGGTCAACTACCGAGAGAGCTACGGGCTCTTCGCGGTCTCGGGGATCCTGTTCAACCACGAGTCGCCGCGGCGAGGGCTGGAGTTCGTCTCGCGCAAGGTCACCGACGGCGCTGCGCGGATCGCGCTGGGCCTCTCGACGACGCTGGCGATGGGGAACCTGGACGCGCGCCGGGACTGGGGCTTCGCCGGCGACTTCGTCCGGGCGATGTGGCTGATGCTGCAGCAGCCGGAGCCGCGCGACTACGTCGTGGCGACCGGGGTCACACACTCGGTCCGCGACCTCTGTCGGATCGCCTTCGAGCGGGTCGGCCTCGACTACGAGAGGCACGTGGTCATCGACCCGGCGCTCATTCGACCGGCCGAGGTCGACCATCTTCGCGGAGATCCCTCCAGGGCACGTGCAGAGCTCGGATGGGCGCCGACGGTCGATTTCCGCAGCCTGGTGGAGATGATGGTGGACGCGGACATGGCACGGATCCAGCGCCAGATCGACACGGGTGCGTTCACGGGGCAACCCCTAGCCTCGCGATGAAGGTCCTTGTCACCGGCGGGTTGGGCTTCGCAGGCCGGTGGCTTCTGCGGGAGCTGGCGGACGCCGGACACGATGCCGTCCCCGCGCCACCCGAGGCCTCGTTGGACGTGACCGAAGCGGACGCGGTCGCGCGGCTCGTGGCCGAAGTCCGCCCCGACGCGGTCGCCCATCTCGCGGCTGTGGCCTTCGGACCCGACGCGGCCGCGGACCCTGGGCGGGCGCTCCGGACCGCGGTGATCGGAACCCAGGCGATGTTCGAGGGGGTCCGGGCCGCGGGCCTCCGCTGCGCGATCCTGGTCTCGGGCTCGTCCGAGGTGTACGGGGACCCGGTGCCCGGCGACCTGCCGCTGCGCGAGGACGCTCCGCTCCGCGCCACCCGCCCATATGGCCTGGTCAAGCTGGCCCAGGAGGCCGTGGCGCTGGCAGCCGGAGCGCGGTACCGCATCCCGGTGGTCGTGACGCGCTCGTTCAACCATGTCGGCCCGGGGCAACGGCCCGAATTCGCCGTGCCGGCGTTCGCGCGTCGGGTGCTTGCGCTGCGTGACGGCGCGGCCTCGGAGATCCCTGTTGGCAACCTCGATGTGCGGCGCGACCTGAGCGACGTGCGCGACGTCGTTCGGGCCTACCGCCTGCTGCTGGAGCGGGCGGCGGCGGGCCTGGAGGCGCCGTCCGTGGTCAACGTGGCATCAGGTCGGTCGGTCTCGATCCGGGAGGTCGTCGAACGCCTCTGCCGAATCGCGGGCGTGGAAGCGCGGGTGCGGGTGGACCCGGATCTCGTCCGGCCGGGGGAGCCCGCCGACATCGTCGGCAGCCCGGCGCTGCTCGTGGGCCTGACGCGATGGCGAGCAGAGATCCCCCTGGACCGGTCACTGGCCGATGTGTTCGCCGAGGTCGCCGGGGCCCCCGCCGCCTGATCCCGGAGCGGCCACTCAGCTCCGTCGCCGCGCCACCCGGCGGTGCAGGAAGGGCGTCCGAAAGAGATCCCAGGCGACGCGCAGGCCCAGGCGCAGCCCCGGGTGCATCCGCGAGCCGTGCTTGTCCGACCAGACGATCGGCACCACGGCCAGCCGGTAGGCGCGCCGGCGGGCGAGGTAGATCAGCTCCACGTCGAAGACGATGCTGGTGATCTTCTGCTGGGCGAAGAGGTCCTGGGCCGCCTCGCGGGTGAAGCCCTTGAACCCGCACTGGGTGTCCTGCACGTGGCCGACGGCCCAGACCGAGGCGAGGGCGTGGAACGCCCGGCCGATCGCCCGGCGGAAGCCGGGCTGGGTTAGGCGCATGTCGCTCCCGTCGGGCTGGATCCGGCTGCCCAGGGCCAGGTCGTGGTCGCGAAGCGCCTCCACGAGGAGCGGCAGCTGGTCGGGCGGGGTCGCCAAGTCGGCGTCGGTGAAGATGACGAGGTCGGTCTCGGCGGCGAGCATCCCGGCCTTCACCGCGGCGCCCTTGCCGCCGTGGGGCGCCGCCAGCAGCCCAAGGAGCGGCGCACCGGAGACCGTGGTGGCCGCCGTCTCCGGGCGAGCCCGAACCAGGTCGGCGGTCCCGTCGGCGCTGCCGTCGTCGACCACCAGGACGCGGACGTCATCCGGCAGGCGGGCGGCGCCCGGCGCGCCGTCTCGCCCCTGCTCGCCGTGCCGGCGCAGGTACCCGAACAGCTCGTCGAGGGCCGGGCCCAGGCGGGCCTCCTCGTTGTAGGCGGGCAGGACGATGGTCAGGGTCGAGGCGGTCATCGGGCGGAGTCTACGAGACGAGGAGAGATCGAAGTAGGTACCCGGGGTTGCCTGATCCAACCGCGGATGGGAAGGTGCGCGTTGTGAGTGATCGACTGAGGGCCACCGGCGGCGCAATCCTCGTGCCCGGTTCGCGGGCCAACAACCTTCTGCGGTTCGGTCTCCTCGTGATCGTCGGCCTCGTGAGTGCGTGGGCGTTCACCTGGAACCACGGGGCATACAACTTCGCGCGCGATTTTGACATCCCGCTCCAGGCAGCGGACCGCTGGCTCGTCGGCACCACGCCGTACGTCGCGAGCGACTTCGGTCCCGACGCCCCGCTGCCACCGTTCATGTACCCGCCCTTCGTTCTTCCGCTCGTGGCGCCGTTGAGTCTCCTGCCTCGGATGGTCGTGGACGTCGCCTGGGTGGCGCTGCTCGTCGTGGCCGGCTGCTGGACGCTGCGAACGCTCGGCATCCGGGTCATCGGCTGGCCGCTCGTATTCGTCTGGCCGCCCCTCGCCGAAGCGGTGTTTGCCGGCAATGTCCAGGTGCTGCTGGTGGGCGGGCTCGTCGCCCTCTACTACCGCCGGCCAGCGGTTCCTCGCGAGGTTGCCGACCCCCGGGCGAGCCCAGGCCGGATCGCCCTGCTCTCGACGGTCCTGCCCGTGATCAAGGTCGGCCAGTTCCACGCCTGGCTGCACGTCCTCCGGCAGCGACCGCGCACCGCGCTCCTGGGGGCGGCGGTCGTGGTCGCAGTCGCCGCGGCGACGCTGCCGCTCCTGGGGGCCTCCGCGTGGATGGAGTGGCTGGCCCAGCTGCGCAGGGCGAGCGACCCCGCCTGGCTCTTTGGCGGCTTCAGCCTGGTCCGCCTGCTGCCGACACTCGGGTACGCCCTGGTGGTCTCGGCTTGCCTGGCGGTCCTCTTCGTCAAGGGTCCCCGCGCCGGTGCGCTTGTCGGGGCTCTGATGATCGTGGGCGCCCCCTCGCTCTACCTGTCGGGCACGCTGATGCTGCTCCCTGCGCTGGTCACGATCAGGCGCGAGATCGCGCTGGTCGGCGCGGCGCTGATCGCCACCTCGACCTACGCCGGGGCCTGGCTTGGGATCTGCATCGTCGCGGTCGCGATCGCGGCGGCCGAGCGTGTTCCGGGCCTCCGAGAGCCGCCGTCGGGCGCGTAGAGCTGGGCCCCGCAGAGGGGCGATGCGCAGAGCCGCCCGTCTCAGGGGGCTGGCGCCGATGAGCTCCGGCGAGGGGGCCCGGCCGGCCACCGGTCGGCCGGCACCAGGACGGCCAGGAAGAGCACGGCGCCGACCCAGGCCGGGAAGGCAACCACCAGGGCGACCGGCGCGGTGACGGCCAGCGCAAGCACAGCGCGGGGAGCGGCACGCGCGGCGGCGGGGACTCCCACGAGCAGAAGGCCGGCCGCGTAGATGAGGGTGTACGGCGCCATCAGCAGGCCGACGCAGATCCCGGCGATGAGGCCCGGCCAGTAGCCGCGCCGGAGGGCAAGAACGAACGCGCCAACGGCGGCCACGGCGCCACCGAGTGCGAGCGGCGGAGACAGGGACCAGAGAGCGAGGTTGATGACCTGGTCGCCGCGGAGGTACCGGGGCGCCCGGAGCGCGTCCAGCCACGCTGCGTACGCCGCAGGCCCGGCGAATGCCAGGCCGGCGAGCGTGGCGAGGGCCGCCGTCCCGACGGCGCCGGCGAGCGCACGCCGATGCACCAGGGCGAGCCATATGAGCACGGGGATGAGCTGGGGTTTGGGGGCAGTCGCGAGGACCAGCCCCAAGGGAATCCCCGTCGCGATGCGGTCCGGCATCCATGCGGCAACGGCCACGGCTGCGAGGACGATCACGGTGACATTCCCCAGCTCGAGGTCGTAGATGATCGGGAGGAAGCAGATCACCGCGACCCCCGCGAGAAGGCGGTCTGCCTGCTCGCGGCCCCGGGTTGCGACGGCCGTCCCGACCGCGAGCACGGAGAGCTCGAGCGCCAGCCACGCGAAGACGGCAACGTCCGTCGGGACGGCGAGGGCGGGCATGGTCAGCGCTGCCGCCAGCGGCGAGTAGAGGTAGTCCTCCACCGACCCGAATGTGCCGTTCGCCAGGGCGAGGGCGGCCGCCAGGTTCCGTTCTGCGTCCGCGGCCCACACGTTTTCGGCTGCCCGCACCACGGCGAAGGCACCGATGATGGCCGACACGACGGCCAGCCCGACCAGGGCCGG
>Ga0315274_10008955_pt1 | contig 14493 bp, 9 predicted proteins | sample YL17G02_20_MG_FD_203700 | JGI IMG/M metagenome (GOLD analysis project Ga0315274, IMG submission 203700) | Sediment microbial communities from Yellowstone Lake, YNP, Wyoming, USA - YL17G02_20 | ecosystem: Environmental > Aquatic > Freshwater > Lake > Sediment | place: USA: Wyoming | collected... | reverse complement strand
GCCCTGCTGATGAAGTCCAGGTAGTTCTGGAGCAAGTAGCCCGGCATCTCCTTTGCCGGGAATAAATTGGTGGCAATCCAGGACCCGGCAAAGGAAATGCCGGGCTACGGAACTGAAACAGCCGTGTAAGTGAGCGGTCCTAAGGGGGGTTAGCCCAGCTCGACCATTTGTCTGCGGCGGGTGCCGACGCCTAGGAGTGTTATCGGGACGCCCACGGCCCTGCTGATGAAGTCCAGGTAGTTCTGGAGGGCCTCGGGGAGCACGTCGCCGGTGGCCAGACTGCTCGTGTTGATGAGCCAGCCAGGGAGGGATTTGTAGACAGGTTTGAGCCTGGCGAGGAGTGCAGGGCTGGTCGGGAGGCGGGTGGTTATTTCGCCGTCGATTTCGTACGCCACGGCGATCCGTATCTCGGGGATATCGTCAAGAACATCCACCTTGGTGAAGGCGATGTTGGTGAGACCGTTGATGATGGCGGAGTAACGAAGGAGGACGAGGTCGAGCCAGCCTACGCGCCTGGGACGTCCGGTCGCGGTCCCGTACTCGCTTCCGCGATCGCGTATCTGCACCCCGAGCTCGTCCTTGAGCTCGGTGGGGAAGGGGCCCTCGCCGACCCTCGAAATATACGCCTTGACCACGCCATAGACACTGTCGATTCGAGTCGGCGCCAGGCCGGTTCCCAGACACATCCCGCCCGTCACCGGATGCGAGCTTGTGAGAAATGGATACTGGATGCCGTAGTCGATGTCCAGAAGCGTGCCCTGGGCCCCCTCGAACAGCATGTTCTTGCCGCTTTCGAGGCCCGTGATGACCGCGTCGACGGCATCCCCGATGTACTGAGCCAGTTTGCCTCCGGCTTCCAGGTATTCGTCGGCCACTTTCCCCGGATCCAGGGGCTCGACCTTGTAGAGGCCGGTCAGAAGGACATTCTTTTCCTCGCAGACGTAGGCGACCCGCTCGCGAAAGGTCCTGGAGTCGGCGAGATCGGCGACTCTCAGGCCGCTTCTGGACATCTTATCGGCGAAGACGGGACCGATGCCGCGCTTAGTGGTGCCGATGATGCCCCTGGAGTCGCGCGACTGCCGGCGATTCTCCTCAAGCTCGTCGATCAGCATGTGCCAGGGCATGATGAGGTGGGCGTTGTGGCTTATGAGCAAGTTGGTGCACGGGATACCCCTGGCTTTGAGACCATCGATCTCGTCCAGGAGTCGTACGGGATTCAGAGCCATTCCGCTCGCGATGATGCTGGTTTTCTCGGGATGGAGAATGCCGCAGGGAAGATGGTAGAGGCGAAACACCTCCTCCTCCACCGTCACCGTGTGACCGGCGTTGTTGCCTCCCTGGCTTCGCACGACAATGTCGGCGTCACGGGCGAGGAAATCGACTACCTTGCCCTTCCCTTCATCGCCCCATTGGGTTCCGACAACTACAGTGGTCGGCATCGGCAGGCTCCTTCCAGCAAAGGCGGGGACTAAGCACCAAGAGATGAAGTGTACGTGCGACTCGAGCGCGCGTCAAGCCCCGTTGCATGCGCGTCCCGCGCATGGTTCTTGTTTCAGCGTAAATGTGAAGAACCACGCGCCGGAGGCGCGTGCCACGTACGGTCGACTTGTGATATACTCCAGCGGATTGGCAGGTTATTGAAACAGCGAAAAACGGAGTGGACAACGTGGGAGGATTCGCAGCAGTCATAGTATTGATCGTTGTGCTTGTGGTGCTGATCTTCTGGTTCGTCGGCATCTATAACCGTCTGGTTGGCCTGAGGAACCGGGTGGACACCCAGTGGGCGCAGATCGATGTGGAGCTGAAGCGTCGGTACGACCTGATCCCCAACCTGGTGGAGACGGTAAAGGGATACGCGGCGCATGAGCGCCAGACGCTCCAGAATGTCGTAGAGGCGAGGCAGGTGGCGATAGACACGAAGACGGTGGAGGAGCAGGGCGCCGCAGAGAACGTTCTGACACGGGCGCTGAGGAGCATATTCGCGCTCGCCGAGGCATACCCGGACCTCAAAGCCAACCAGAATTTCCTTCAGTTGCAGGGCCAGTTGTCCGAAATAGAAGGAGTGATAGCAACTGCAAGGGCGGCGTTTAACGAGTCGGTGCTTCAGTACAACAACACGGTCCAGATGTTCCCGTCGAATGTCGTGGCGGGGATGAGCGGTTTCGGGCTGAGGGAGTTCTTCGAGGTCACCGATCCCGAGGTGCGCGAAGTTCCGAAAGTCCAGTTTTGACAGGCGGAATTGCGGTGGTATAATTCCCGCCTGGAGGCTGAATCAGAAGGCGGGAAAAGAGATCCAGAGAGATCACAACCCAAGGGGTTCCATAGCAGACCCGCAAAGGAAGTGAGACGTGGAACGGGATCAATTCGACCTTTTTCTTGAGCGGTGCGCGCGGGAAGTGGACCTCGGCGCCGAATTCGGCAAGGAGGGCGCGAAGGAGATATCGGAAGGAATCTGTCCGACGTGCTTCAGCTCGGTTGCCAAGGGAAGCCGCCATTGTCCGCATTGCGGGGAGTTTCAGTCGATCCCCGAAGGCGTGTCATGCACCTTCAAGCCGAAGACGATCATAAAGCGACACCTCGCGGTGACTCTCCTTTCGATTGAGGGCGGCGCGGAGATCGACGGGCGCACATACACGCGGGCGCATCTGAAAATCCAGAATCTGTCGCCGAAACGCGTGCATATCTCGCTCACTTATGTGGACAGCGTGCTCGTGGACGTGACGGGAAGGCAGTACTCGCCTGTGGATGCCGACGAGTTCAACGAGGACCCGGGCGAGAAGCTCTTCCCCACCTGGTTCTACATCTATCCGGATGCGTACCGCGACGGGGTGCTTCTGTTCCGCGAGAGCCCGGTGCAACTGCAGAAGGCGATTGTCTGCGCCATGCACCAGGAGAATGAAGACGAGTTGTTTGTGTTCGATCTGAACGTCTCGCCCAAGATGACCGAATAGACCGTGCGAGACTCTCTCCGATCCCGATGTGAAAAGATGCCGCCGAGCAGGCGGCTTTTCTGTTGTCCCCTCTCCGCCCGGTTAAAAAAAAGGCCGTCTCGAGGGAAACCCCAAGACGGCCTTGGTTGCTGCTGATTGGGCCCGTTAGTTACCGGCGTGCGAGATATTCTGTCTCTGTACCTCGACGCCCTTCTCAATGACCTGGCCCTGAAGCTGCACGGCCTTGTCACTGACTGTTGAAACGGACGGGCTCTTAGCCAGGGTGGCCACTCCCCAGGTCAGGAGACCGGCGAGGACCAGCAGTAGAAGAACCTTTTTGATGATCTTGGACATCGTCAAGTCTCCTTTCTAAGGCGTATAGTTGAACACTGTGGCCTCAATAGTTCCGCCGTTATCGGCGAGTACGTGAATGGTGAAGTTGTAGCCGTCCACGTCCAGCGCCAGCGGAGTCCCGTCGATGGGATCCGTGGTGTCGATGGTCGTGAGCTCTGAACCCGTTTCGGCTGTCCAGTTGACCTCATATATGCGGACGACGTACTGTCCACCGGTATCGTAGAGGACTGCGCACCAGTTCCAGCCCTGCTCCGTGTCCTGCTCGTACAGGTAGGTGACCGTGGGCAGCATTTCGAGGTCCACCGCGGTGGCGCCCTCAACGTACAGCTCATCGGTTGTGCGAATCTTAAGCGAGTTTCCCAGCCCGATATAGTAGAACTGACTGCCTGCCCAGTCGACCTGATAGCCGGAACCGTAGAAGTTCCCCAGGCTGTCGAGCATGTAGGTCATCACGGCAAGGCCATCGAGGTCTGAGCTGAAAGTGAGGTAGCTGTCGGTATCGGCGGCCATGCGGCACTTGCCCGGGTCGTTGACATCGAACGCCAGGAACAAAGGCGGATCGAGGTCTGTTGTGTACTCGGGGAACGGGAGCCTGTAGATGCCGCCGGTGAGGAACGGGTACTGCCAGAAACCGATCTGGAGGTCTCCCGGAGTATCCGGGACAGGGGCGCCGGCCTCGTGTGAGTAGCACATGAGCCATGTCAGGGAATCCTGCTGGTCGTCGCCCTGCCAGCCCGGCAAACCGCCCGAAACGTCGCACGTGTGGAACCACGGCACCGCGTCGGGATCGTCGCCGGGAGGATCGCCTTCGCCCTGATCGCCCCACATGACTGTGAGGAGATCGCCCGCAACAGCCGTCTCATCGTCCTTGAGGTAGCTTATGTACCAGATGGCGGTGAGGGGGTCGTTTACCACGGGCGGGTCCATCTGCATGGGATTGGCGGAGCAACCGGCAATGACGATGCCGTTCGAGCTCACGTCATGTCGGTTGAACGGTGCGAAGTTGAAGTTGAACCCTGACGGATATGCATTGCCGCCCGGTCCGGACCAGTCGAGGAGGTAATTGTAGAATAACGGGGACCCGTCAGCGACTCCGCCCTCCTGGTCGACCATCCATGCGCCCTCTCCACCGGCATCGTCATTCTGGATTCCGAGATCCGGAGAGACCGTGCTCTGGTTGGGGGCGGGATTGTCGGCAGGCATCTGAGTCTTGCCGGGAACGGGGTTCCAGCCCTGCTCCCCGGTTGCGGCGATTGTGAAGTTGTTGTTGGACTCATCCTGCGCCAGAGGTGACGCAGCGGCATCCGTAATCCGCACCTTGGCGGTCGTGGTCGGAGTATCCGGGACCGGGTCCCAGATGTAGCTGCCGTCGCTGGGTGTCGTCGGGACGATCACGTTCGGGTAAGTGGTGCCGCCGTCCGTGGAGTACTCGATCACGACGTCGGTGATCATATACGAGGTCCACTTGATCTCGTATGTTGAACCGATGATCGCAGTCTCTCCGCCGTTCGGGTCGGTAACAATGATGGACGGGATTGGCTCGCCCGAGGGGAGAATACCGGCTCCGAAGAGCTGGTATGCAGCCAGGGGCTGGCTCGGATAGAGGAACCCGGACAACGGAGGCTCGTATGTCGTTGGATCAGCGCTCACAACTGTGATGAACAACTCCTGGTCTTCCTGGGACGTGGGCGTCACACTGCTGAGAGTGCCCGAATAGATAATCGAATTCGGGCTGGAGCCTGCGCTCTCGGTCCAGGATGCCTTGATCTCAACCTTGTCACCCTGGTTGCTGAGGAGAGTCGGGCTCTCAAGCCAGATTGCCGAGATCTCGTCCGCCGCGTTGCCGTCGGCTTGCCAGTCCCAGATCTCGATGCTGAGAATCAGGTCGCCCCCGAAAGTCTGATCATCGTTATCGTAGTACGCGGTCGACGCCGGATCCTGCGTGACGACGATCTGGTAGGCTTCCTGCTGGTTCGCTGTAGCAGGGAACTGGCTGACATTGGTCGGCGGACTGGTGGTTGGAGTATCCCAACTGGCGGAGATGGAGTACTTGAACTTGAATGGCTTCGGCGTGCCCTGGGGGAACTGCAGAAGCATCTGTCGAGTGACGGAGCCGCTGGCGAAGTTCCCGCGACTCACGTCGGTCGGATTCGGCGGAACCTGCGTGGCGGGTATGCCCGGCGCGAAGTACTTGTAGCCGTTGACGGTGGCGAAGTTCAGGGTGAAGTTCTTGGGCGCGAGAGCGCCTTCGGTGTAGCCGAAGATTTTCTCAAATGGCCCGAACTCATCGCGGTTCCACCATCTCGTGTACCCGTCGGCGTTGACCAGCCTGAGCTCACTGGGGGTCGCATAGCGCACCGTTGTGTCGTTCTTGCCGGTCGTGCTGCCGCCCCCGATGATGATGACCCGAACGTCGAATCCCCAGTAGTCGGTACCCGGGAAGGGGTGGCTGATTGTCGTGTCGACATCGACATACGCGTTGGGGATGTCGCAGTTGGGCAGGTCGAAGGCAACCTGCAGGTTCGCAAGGCTGCCCGCGGGGGGCTGCATGAATTTCACGATGTTAAGAGTGAATTCGGCCGTTCGAAGCGGTACGACCGTCGCTTCGAGTTCCTCGGTGTCGAGGATTACCTCGCCTGATTCCCAGATGTAGCTGTTGCCTGCAGCAGAATGGTCCACGTTGGCCGTGAACTGACTGTCGCCGGCGCCGGGGGCTGTTGGGGTCTGTCCCCCGCCTCCCGAGCAGCCAAACACCAGGGCTAAGATGACGAGGTAGATAAGAATCGAGGTCCTATGGGGAAAGACCATCTCAAACCTCCTGGTTCGAATTTGTTATTTTCGCCGCCCTCAGGACGGCAAGATACGCGATTTAGAGCGCCCATGTCAACATCCGAGGACCGTAGTCCTGATGCCGCGGGGTCAAGTAACCTTGAGCCCCGCGCGAGAGTCCGACCGGAATGGTAAGCTCGCATGCAATGCTGACCGTTGAGCGGGTCTAATCGCTGATATCAAAGGATATCATTTTTTTCGGTCTCCTGTCAATGCAGCCGGGGGATGGGAACTCCGGTGAAGCTCTTTGTGGGCTGATTCTTAACTGCAGTGACCTATCCCGCAACGGTCGATCGAGAGGGCGGCTCGGAATCGCAAACCGTGCCCCGGCAGCACCCGACTCATGCGAAGGAGCACCGCAGGTACCTCCGGGCGACGATGGCGGGATGCTATATTCGGGATATTGTCCACGACGCTCAAGGCGTGTATACTTCATTGCACTTGGTGATGGACCGTGCCGAAGTAGCTCAGTGGTAGAGCAGCTGATTCGTAATCAGCTGGTCAGGGGTTCGACTCCCCTCTTCGGCTCCAGATTAAAGGATTCCGGCGCCGTCGGCGCCGGTTCGAGTTTTGAGACGTAGTTGACGCGGTCGCGCTGGGTCATGTCGAATGCGGAACGCAACTCAAGCAGGGCTCATCCCCCGACAAGCCTGGAGGATTGGCTCCAGTTGCCTGAAAAGGCCGACGTGACGCAGGAGGATGGCGAGCCCGCTGAGACGGGCGATGCGCCGGTAGCAGCCGAGTTCCCGGGTCTGAACGCTTCGGGAAACGCGCAAGAGGGTGCTGAGGCCGCGGATGCCGGGACGATCCCGCTTTTTTCCCATGCCGACCGAGTGAGTGATGGAAACTTGGAGAGTTCGGAGGAGCCGGAAGAGGTCAGGGATATCGAACAGGAACCGGACGGGGCAGGCGATGAGAACGCCGAAGAGATCCGGAAGCTGGAGAATATACTCGTCACCGAATTCAGTGATACATTAGCCGGTCCTAACGCGGCAACTCTTTCAATCGGGATCGGATTGCTCGTAGCGGCGGTCCTCGCCTGGTTCCTGGGGCCGATTCTCGCGCTCCTGCGCGGCTCTGGAATTTCGGGCGGTTACGCGGATGTGTCGAAGATTATCGGAGTCGTGCTGGCCCTTGCCGGTGTGCACCTGGTTTTCTACTGGACGATTCACCGTGTTTCAAACGCGGTGAAATCGAGGGAGCTCGACAGGCTGCTCGAGGAGCGTCGGACGAAGTATCCCTGCAAGCACCTTGACTGCAGGGAAATGACGAAATCGGATGACCCGGTGGACAAGGTCGAAAACGCTGAAATGGAGGGGCCGAGGGACGATGACCTTGTCTGGCAGTGCAGTCTGTTCAGCTTGAGCCTGGAGGGAAATCCGCTATGCGCCGTGTGTGACCGATATGAGAGGCCGGAGTTTTCGGTTGAGCGGGAGGAATATGTCGAGGGTTGAACGCTCGGGCACCTGGCATTTCGGGATTGCCAAGAGGGATTAAATCTGTTAGGATAGCAGTCTACTTTCCGGGTCGAGCCCGGCTGGCGATATGACTATCAGGATTGGAGGACGCCTCTAAATGCGTCGATACCTTTTTCTTTTACTTGCTGCGGTGCTGTTGATTCTGCTGGCAGGCTGCGGCGGCAATGGTCCGATATGGCCAGGCGACCCTAAGCCGCCGGTGACGCCTCCTCCCGGTCCGAATCCCGGTGGCGCCGCCTACCAGTTGCAGGTCTATATCGGCCTCTCCAAGACGACCGGCAACGCACCGATGCCGGTGAATATGTGGGCCAACGTGAAAGGCGGGAAGGGGCCGTACTATTACAGGTGGGACGTCAATGGCGACGGATTGTGGGACTACGGCGGGATCGGCGTGAGCGAAGTGGGCATCCACTATGCGTCCGCCGGCCTGTACCATATCCTCCTCGAAGTGGAGGATTCTCTCGGGCAGGCGTACCGCGCGACCGGCCTGGTCCAGGTGAAACCCTCCGGTCCCGCGGCTTCACCCGCTGCGATCCCGGGCGTGGGCGTCGCGCCGATCATGGTGACGCTGGACGGGTCGGGATCGTACGACATTGACGGCGATGTCGTGTACTGGGAGTGGGATTTCGAGTCTGACGGCGTCTGGGACTACGAGTCCGACACGAGCGGTGTTACGACCGCGGTATACGAGCTTCCGGGCACTTACAACGCATCGTTGCGTGTCACCGACGATGACGAGCTTACCGACATAGCGTCAGTGCAGATAATCGCGCTTTAGGTTTGCAGAATAGGTAAGGCCAGCGAAAGGATCAGCCCCCGTATCTCTCGGGGGCTTTTTTTTTTGCGAAAGCCGCACCGCCGGAGAGACCGGATGGGTTGGCCGCCGGAAGCACCGATGATGGTTTACTGAGAAACTATCTCCGGCGAGTCTGCATGGCTCCCGTTTGCGTGGTCTGCGCCCGCGATCTCTCGGGGCAGTCGAGCACAGGATCGCGGGAAGTCGCGGCGGGGAAAAGCTCGGCTCAGAACACTGCTTCGTCTTCGCCTGAATCGTCCTCGGAGTCGGTTCCCTCGTCGCCGGATTGGCCTTCGTCGGCCCCGGCGCTGTCGTCTGACGGAAGCTCTGCGGCGGTCTCATCTTCATCTCCGTCATCCTGCCTGAGGTTGCCGAAGACATCGCCCTGGGCGGCCATGGCCCTGAGTTGCTCGAGGGAATAATCTTCGGGGTCGACTCCGAGCTGCTTTGCGAGGGTCTGGATTTCCTGCTCGGTCTGGAGGTCGGCCTGGGAGGTCGAGTCCATGGCTTTGGTCTGACGCGGTCGGAAGCCTGCGGGGAACGTCTCGTCGGGCATATCCGCGAGGACTTTCGCCATGTAGTCGTGCCAGATCAGGGCGGGATATCGTCCGCCCGTGACCTTGGACATGGGAGAATTGTCGCGGTTACCTGTCCACACGCCGGTGACGATGGAGGGGGTGAAGCCGATGAACCACGCGTCGCGCCATTCGTCCGTGGTGCCGGTCTTGCCTGCGATGTGGTGACCCGAGATACGCGCATGCGTGCCCGTCCCGCTTGTGACCACAGTCTCCATCATGTTGACGAGCAGGCGGATGGGATTCGAGTCGACCACCCGCTGGGGCGATCCGGCATGACTGTAGAGGACGTTGCCGCGGGAATCGGTGATGCGCTCGATCGCGTAGGGCTCGTTCCTTACGCCGTCGTTGGCGAATGTGCCGTAGGCCGACGTGTGCTCGAGGAGCGTGACCTCGCTCGTGCCGATGCCCATCGACAGGGACGGGCGGATTTCGGACTTGATCCCGCATGTGTGGGCGACATCGGCGACATCCTGCGCGCCCACGATGTCGACGATTCTGACGGCGGGGACATTGCGGCTTGCCGCGATAGCGCTTCTAAGGCTGATTACGCCGCGAAACCCGTTGTCGTAGTTCTTCGGTCGATACGTGCCCCATCCGGCCAGGTGGAACTCGACCGGCTCGTCACGCACCAGGCTGTCCGGCGAATAACCGTCCATCATGGCACGCAGATACACGTAGGGCTTGAAGCTGGAGCCCGGTTGTCTCTTGGCCTGCCAGGCGCAGTTGAACTCGCTCGAGTCGAAATCGACGCCCCCGACCATCGCGCGTATCGCCCCCGTGCGTACATCGAGGGTGACCAGAGCGCCTTCGCTCACTCTGGCGCTTTTGAACGATGCAACCTTCTCGGAGACAACCTTTTCGGCCTCGGCCTGCCATTCGTGGTTGACCGTCGTGTAGATTCTCAGACCGTCGGTGTACAGCCGTCGGAGTCCGAATTTCTCCTGGACCTCGTTGATGACGTAGGTGCAGAAGTACGGGTGCTGGAGTCCGGAGAAACCGACATCGCGCCGTCCGGCGAGGACGATCTCGGCCTCGTCGGCCTGGTCGAATTCCTCCTGGGTGATGTGACCTTCCTCAAGCATGCGGTTAAGCACGTGGGTACGTCGCGCCCTGGCGGCATCCATGCTGGCGTATGGCGAGAGTCGACTGGGGGCCTGCGGCAGGCCTGCCAGAAGAGCGCATTCCGCAAGATCGCATTCGGAGACCGATTTCCCGAAGTACGTCTGAGCGGCCGCCTCGACTCCGTACGCGTTCGAGCCGAAGTAAACCTGGTTGAGGTAGAACGTGAGGATCTCGTCCTTGGAGTATTTCTGTTCGATTTTGACGGCCAGGATGATCTCGGCGATCTTCCGCTGGAAAGTCGCCTGGGGGGTCAGGTAAAGCGCCCGTACGAGCTGCTGAGTGAGAGTGCTCGCGCCCTGACCCTTTATGTCGCCGGAAGCGAGGTTCTCCTTGACGGCACGAGCGATGCCCCTGACATCGAAGCCCGGGTGACTGTAGAAATCCTTGTCCTCGGTGGCGACAATGGCGTCGCGAAGGTCCTGGGGAATCTGGTGCCAGCCCACCAGGACCCGGTTTTCCTCCCCGAAAACGTCCCCGAGAAGAGTGCCGTCGGACGCGTAAATCTTGCTTGTCATGGCAAGATCGGGCACCCCCAGGCTCTCGATCATCGGCATGTCCTTGACTACTTCGGACAGGAAGCCGTTCACGAAGGCCGTCAGGCATAGAAGGAAAAATACCAGGAGGAAAAGGAGGACTTTCAGCACGGCAAACAGCTTGAGGAAAAACCACTGGATTGCTCTGAACACGATCATGGCTTTAGGGGCTCTTGTGCGACACAATAATGTCTCATAAAATTCACACAATATGTTACCACGTGCGGGCTCGGAAGACTAAAGGCACGAAAGGTTCCAAACCCGGACATGAGATGGGGGAACTTGGAGCGAGGTTCAGGGGAAGGGGTCGGCGCAAGCGATCTCGGGACCGACAAAGCCAATTTTCTTTGAACCTGGATGCGGAGGATGAGTCTAATGTCAACGGGACTGAGGGGACTGGCGAGGTCGTGGAGATGGACAGAGCCTGGCAAGGCGGCCTTCCCAATCCTCCCGGTTAAAACGATAATATTTGCGCAATCGACCAGAGGTGAAAAACCATGGATCCACGCACAGCGAGTCAACGCAGGGGAGCGGTGCTGCTTGTAGTGTTCTTCGCGCTTCTGCTCGGGATAATGAGCGGAGTGCTGCTGGCCACGGGGCTGGATTGGGTGCCTCACACGCAGGCGACGGACGGGCAGAACGCCGATCTGAAACCGAGCGAATTTCTGACCAACACCCAGGAGAGCTTCCGGGACCTCGTGGCTGCGGTTCGCCCCGCGGTGGTGAGTATCCAGGCGGAGGGCCAGAGCACGGCGGTCTCGATGATGCCGTTCGACATGCAGGATCCCTTCAAGATGTTCGGCATGCCGAGCCCGTTCGATAACAGGGGCCAGGGACAGGGCAACGGACAGGAACAGGGGCCGGATCAGTACATGATTCCCGAGGTCGCGGCAGGCAGCGGATTCATCGTCGACCCCAAGGGATATATCCTCACTAACAACCATGTCGTGGCGAACGCCGATAAGGTGAAGGTAGTGCTGGACAGCGGGAAGGAGTACCAGGCTCAGATCGTCTGGAATGACCCGGACACGGATGTGGCGGTGCTGAAGATAGAGGACCAGGATCCGCTTCCCTACGTTGAGCTCGGCGACTCGGACGCGCTCCAGGTCGGCGACTGGGTGATGGCGATAGGCAACCCCTTTGGATATCTTGCCGGAACCGTGACGATCGGGATTGTGTCCGCCACGAACAGGGAATACCTGCAGCTGCCGGGGGACACCTACTACCAGAATTTCATTCAGACCGACGCTGCGATCAATCTTGGGAACTCCGGCGGTCCGCTTGTGGATATCTACGGCCACGTAGTCGGCATTAACACGGCTATAGCGGCACAGGGCAGCGGAATCGGGTTTGCGACGCCGATCAACATGGCCAAGTTCGTATATGACAGTTACATGCAGAACGGCGAGGTCGTGAGGGGATGGATCGGGGTGACAATTCAGAACCTGGACGGGGACCTCGCCAAGACCATGGGTCTGGGCGACACCCGCGGCTCACTCGTGGCCGAGGTCCGCCCCGGCGAGCCCGCGGATAAGGCTGGTCTGAAGGCTGAAGACGTGATACTCGAAGTCGGCGGGCAGAAGGTCGTGAGCACCCAGACCGCGTCACGGTTGATAGCCGCTCTTCCCGTCGGCAAACCCGCGGACATGAAAATCTGGCGCGACGGTCGGGAGATGACGATAACGGTTACTCCGGTGCGACGGGAAGTTGCCGCCACGGCACAGCCAACGGGTGGCGAGGAGAAGGATCAGGGCACCGGCAAAACCCCGAAAAACGAGGAATACCTCGGACTGCAAGTCGAGGAACTCAACAGCGATATCATCAGGGAGTACGATCTTCCCGAGGGAACCGCAGGCGTTGTTGTGACCGGTGTCGAGCCCGGCAGCTCTGCATATGCGAAGGGTCTCGGGGAAGGTGTCGTGATTGTGGCGATCAATCGCCAGGATATCGACAGCCTGGACACGTACGAGCGCCTCATGTCCGAGGCCCACGATGCATGGAAGAAAGACGGTTCGAACGTGCTGATCCGCTTCCTCCTGTACGACCAGCAAACCGGCTGGACGCGTCAATTCATGGCACTTCCGTTTGAGTGACGATAGTGGCAGGACTGGGTTTCTGGAAAAAGCCCCCGGCTGAGTCCGGGGGCTTTTCCTGTACCACGCGCATGCTAAGTACCACGCGCATGCTAAGTACCACGCGCATCTTGCGCGTGGTTCTTCTCATTCGGAAAACCTAAGAACCATGCGCGGGACGCGCATGTTACGTACCACGCGCATGCTAAGTACCACGCGCATCTTGCGCGTGGTTCTTCTCATTCGGAAAACCTAAGAACCATGCGCGGGACGCGCATGTTACGTAGCGCGCATCCCAATGTACCACGCGCATCCTGCGCGTGGTTCTTCTGTTCATCCGGAAAACCCAAGAACCATGCGCGGGACGCGCATGTTACGTACCACGCGCATGCTAAGTACCACGCGCATCTTGCGCGTGGTTCTTCTCATTCGGAAAACCTAAGAACCATGCGCGGGACGCGCATGTTACGTACCACGCGCATGCTAAGTACCACGCGCATCTTGCGCGTGGTTCTTCTCATTCGGAAAACCTAAGAACCATGCGCGGGACGCGCATGTTACGTACCACGCGCATGCTAAGTACCACGCGCATCTTGCGCGTGGTTCTTCTGTTCATCCGGAAAACCCAAGAACCATGCGCGGGACGCGCATGTTACGTACCACGCGCATGCTAAGTACCACGCGCATCTTGCGCGTGGTTCTTCTGTTCATCCGGAAAACCCAAGAACCATGCGCGGGACGCGCATGTTACGTATCACGCGCATGCTAAGTACCACGCGCATCCTGCGCGTGGTTCTTCTGTTCATTCGGAAAACCCAAGAACCATGCGCGGGACGCGCATGTTACGTATCACGCGCATGCTAAGTACCACGCGCATCCTGCGCGTGGTTCTTCTGTTCATCCGGAAAACCCAAGAACCATGCGCGGGACGCGCATGTTACGTACCACGCGCATGCTAAGTACCACGCGCATCTTGCGCGTGGTTCTTCTGTTCATTCGGAAAACCTAAGAACCATGCGCGGGACGCGCATGTTACGCAGCGCGCATCTTGCGCGTGGTTCTTCATCTTGCAAACGGAGTAGTCAAGATAGTACTCTGGCGTTGCATGGGCAAAGAGGAGCGTCTGATCAACTTCGAGAAAGCCCGGCCGCTCGGGATCGGGCGCCTGACCGCGTGCGTTCATTCCACTCAGAAGCGTAAGGGTCTTTTGATCGGGAGCACGAAGGGTCTCTATCATATGAGCCATCCGAAATCGAAAGTGCGTCGCATCAGGAGTTGGCCGGTGGGATATCTTCTGTCGGGTGAAGACGGAGTGGTGTGCTACGAGGAGGCAGGGGGACATGGGAGAATAGCCGTGCTGGACGCTGACCTTGAGGAGCGCATGGTTGATGATGGTCTGGCGAGAGAAATCAACCCGAAAGCGTATGCGTGCCGAGGCCTGCTGATTCTGCACCGCGACGGGATCGAGCACATGGACGTGTCGACGCTGGAGCGACGGAGGCTTGCGGAGTATGAGCCGTGCATTACCGTGGGGCCGTTCGCGAGCGTGAAGGGCGGCTATGAATTCCTGGCTGTGCATCGGGGGGCGCACTGGCCGACCTGGCTGTACAGGCTCGATATCAGGGGCGAACGTTGCGAGGAAGCTGTCCTGAGCAGAATCGCACAGGCTGAGGACCCGATTTTTCCGCGAGTCTTCCTGCCGCTTCCCACCGGCGACTATTTCATCGTTCCGCAGGGGCAGTCTGTGTTCCAGACCTACCGCCTCTTTCCCGGCGCGAGGCCGGAGCTGAAGACATGGTCG
>Ga0315274_10008954_pt1 | contig 14493 bp, 12 predicted proteins | sample YL17G02_20_MG_FD_203700 | JGI IMG/M metagenome (GOLD analysis project Ga0315274, IMG submission 203700) | Sediment microbial communities from Yellowstone Lake, YNP, Wyoming, USA - YL17G02_20 | ecosystem: Environmental > Aquatic > Freshwater > Lake > Sediment | place: USA: Wyoming | collected... | reverse complement strand
GTATTTCACTATGATGACCCATTAGAGTATTTAAAAGATAACCCGGAAAGCGTGGTAATAACACTTAGAGGTATAGAAAAATGTTATGAAAATGGAATAACAGGATTTCTTAGAGATTATGATAGTGGTGTATTAAAAGAGAATATTGAAAAAAAGGATAAAAAAGAATAACTTGATACTATTTATAAGTAACATCAACAAAGGATGATTTTATATGGCAGACTTACTAAACAGCAACGAAATTTTTTGGACGGCATATGAGCCAAAAACTCAAAACCGTTTCATTATGTACATTGATGGTATTCCATCATTTTTACTAAGAAAAACCGACAGACCTAAGATTGTCCAAGAGCGTAAAGCATTGGACCATATCAACCTTCAAAGATACTACAAAGGTAAGTCTATTTGGCAAGAAGTTGCCATGGAGCTTTACGATGCTATTGTTCCTTCCGGCGCACAGGCGGTAATGGAATGGATTCGTCTATCACACGAATCGGTGACGGGTCGTGACGGATATATGGATTTCTATAAGAAAAACATCACCGTCAATGTTCTTGGTCCTGTGGGTGATAAAGTCGAAGAATGGACGCTTATAGGCGCATTTGTCACCAATGGCGATTTTCAGGCGGTTGACTGGACTAACACCGGCGACCCACTATCAGTTAACATCACAGTTAGTTACGATTACGCAATTCTACAGTATTAATTATACTTACCAAATCATCCTTTATTTATTACAAAATCCTCAGTCAGCAATGGCTGGGGATTTTTGTTGTTATGGGGGATACTTCAATATTTATACTTACAATGAAACGGTCTGAACTTAAAATCTTGGTCAGAGAGATATTAAATGAAGTAAAATCTTCTGTTAGTAGAATTTCCAACAATCAGGTGTACACAGGGAAAACTTCTTTTGGTGGATATGGTCACGGCGCAGTAAGTGATTATAGTGACGTTCAACTTGAACGGGACCCTCTTAATGACCCACGACTGACAGGAAAGAAACCTTTCAAAGAGAGCACATTCAAGTTCAAAGATTTTAATTGGATGAAAAGAGGGGATGGTTTTGGTATGCCTATAGACGTTTATTACGGTACTATATTAATAGGCGTGATAACTACAGAACCAGGTTATTATGAAGTATCATTGATAAAAGGACCTACGAAACACGACGATGTTCCTATAAAAAAAGACAAAAGAAATCAGTTCAAAACAAAAGAATTGGCTGCAAGAGCTGTTCATCTTATGTGGAAGTTACAAAGAAGCCAACCATCAGAACAAACATAATATATGAAACTAATAGGCATTTACCCAGGTAATTTTCAACCACCAACTAAAGCACATTTTGAATCATACAAAAGATTGAGACAGGTAGTAGGTCCAGATACTTTTGTTACAATTACTGACAGGACACCAACACCAGAGGCACCGTTAAATGCTGGAGACAAGGAACAAATCTTGGTAAGGCATGGTGTTCCTGCTAGTAACATACAAAGAATACAAGATTGGAAGCAACCCGATGAAATTTTTCACAAGTTTTCGTCCGGTCACACAGGCGTAGTATTTGCTTTGAATCAGATAGAAACAGATAAAATATCCAAAAGGAAAGTAAAAAGTAGTCAGATTAAATTTGGACAGGAAATAGATAAACAAACTCCTGGACTTAATGAACTAGCTGTTACTCCCACTCCTGAACAAGATAAAGAAATTTGGGTGGAAGGTGATGGAACACTCAATTATTTTCAGCCATATAAAGGTAACGAAGATTCTATGAAACCACTCAAAGAACACGGATATGTATTGATAATAGATGATACTAAAGTTGATGGACATCCGATTTCTACGCAAAACATTCGTCAATATTTGGGTTCTTCGTTATACACCGATGATAAAAAGAAAACATTCTTCCGCCTTATATTTGGTTGGTTTGATATCGGATTATATACACTTATATCATCCAAATTTAAACAAGGTTATCAGGTTGCTTCACCTAACGTAGAGAAGTCATCAGAAGAAATGCCTGCTGTATCAAGAGGTAGAAATCAACCAATAACAGTTCCACAAGCAAGAGTTCCCTCCACCGCATTCAAAGAAAATATCACAAAATTGGTTCATGAAATATTAAGAGAAATAATGGATGAGGATTATTCTTCTGATATGAGTGACACATTAGATACTTCTACTACAAGTATGGCAACTTCTCTTGATAAAAAAGCATCACCAGCACAACAAAGGTCTGACCAACTGAAAAAGAAACAGGATTTGGTAAAACAAAAACAACAAACTGAGAGAGATTTAGATGGTCTGGGTAAAGATTTAAAATGGAAACAGTCGGACATTTTGAGAAAGAGGAAAGATGAACTTCCTGCCAAAAGACAAGAATTGGACGCAATAAATCAACAAATAGCTCATCCTGATAATTCAATTACAGCTCTTAGTTAATGGTTATACTCCTTTTAATAATAGCCGGTATTCTACTGGAACTTATTGTTCTTGTGGGTGGTGTGTATCTTTGTTTAAAATATTTCAGAAAACCAACTGTTACATCAGATAAGATTGAAGTAAAAGTCACAGGTAGAAATATAACATCTGAGGTAATACGTGATGGTGTTAAGGAAGCTATTAGAGAAATTTCCTATGAAGATGAACAGGAAAAGTTAATTGCTGAGAAGAATAAAATTCCAGAGAGTGTGTATAGTAGTGTGAAACAAGATAGTCCTGTTAGAAAGTCAGGTGGTAATCTAATTCCTTATGGCTTAACAGAAAGCGAAAGAAAAGCATTAGAAATGTTCTACGGTAATGAGGATGATTAAAAAATCCAAAAATCTAACTGACTTACTATATATCTCCATGAAAGGCTAATATAGTTATGACAGAAAACAACAATCAAATTCCAATTAGGCGTCCCACTGTAAATGTCCCAGACTTCGTTGTTAAGGCAGCATCCGACGTTCCACAACCGAAAGATAATAAATATCCATCAGAAGTTATTCCACTCCCAACTAAAGGGTGGTTTTATCCAGAAACAAGCCCATTAGCATCAGGTGAAATAGAAATAAAACAAATGACAGCAAGAGAAGAAGATTTACTTGCTAACCAAGAACTAATTAAAAAGGGTAAAGTTCTTGATAAATTGATGGAATCTGTAGTTGTAAACAAGTCAATTCGTATCGAAGATATTCTTATTCCCGATAAAAATGCTATATTTATAGCCATTCGTCGTCTTGCTTATGGTGACGATTATAATGTTAGTGTGACATGTCCTAATTGTGGAGAAAATAATAGAGTAAAAATCAATTTGGCCGAACTTTCATACAAAACATTCGATTTCACTACACACCCACGGGGTCAAAACAGTTTCTCATTCAAGTTACTAACATCGGGTGTAACCGTCACATATAAGTTGCTTAATCAAATAGATGAATCATCTATTGATGCTGAATTAAATCAGATTAAAAAGATTTCAAAAGAAAATACAGCAGAAGTAACAACTAGGATGAAGTATGTTCTTACTTCTATTGACGGCAATCCCGATAGGGCTGGTGTCCGAAGATTCGTAGAAGAAAAACTCTCAGCTAGAGACAGTCTGGCTCTTAGAAGACATATGAGGGAACACAATCCTGATGTTGATATGATGTTTAATTTTAAATGTTCTGGATGTGATTTTGAAAGGAGGATTGATGTGCCATTGGGCGCTTCCTTTCTATTCCCTGACCTTGACGCCTGAGGATAAACTTAGGGTCCATACGGAGATTTTCAATCTAATTTACGGTACCAATGGTGGTATCACTCACGATGAGGCATACTCAATGCCTGTTACTTTGCGGTATTTCTATCTAAAAATGTTAATAGAACAAAAAGAGAGAGAAAGCAAGGCAGGCGAAGAAAATCCACAGGACAATGTGGTTCAAAAGAAAACTCCTGCTAGACCTTTTGCATACAAACCTTTCTAAATCCCTCCTTTTGATACTATTTATAATCAGTGTGTAAATAATATATCAATATGCCATCATCACCAATAAATTCAGAAACAGAGATCTTGAAGGAGAATCTTAATATTCATAAACAAATATATGAGATGATCGCAAAGCAAGTGACTACAAAGGCCAACAGAGATGCGTTGGACTTAATGAATTTAAGTATTCAGAAAAAAATAGGAAAGGCTGTAAAAGACAAAACGACAGAAGAATATAGAAGTTTTAAGTTACAAGGGGGTATTAATGAACAGTTAAAAAAGATCAATGATAAACTTGCCGCTGGAGTTTTTAGTAGAAGAGATTGGGTAGCGGCAGAAAAGAAAATATTTGAATTACAGAGAGATTATATACGGGAAAATCAGGCCGCACAAAATGCTCAGGCTCTATCAAGTGCAGCAATAATGTTAGCCAATAAATCCGGGTTAGGAAAAATGGTGGAATTCAGTAAAGAAATTAATTCATTGTGGAAAAGTACCGAAAGTGTAGCTGTGAGGTTTGTAATAATAACAGCTAAAATATTATCAGATATAGTTGATATATTTAATCAGTTGGATGTGTCTGCTATGGAGTTCCGTAAAGAGTTGTGGTTCACAAGAAAGTTTACGGGAGATATAGACACTATGGCTAGGTCGGTAGCCGTAGAATTTGCTAAAATTGGAGTATCAGGTAAAGATGCTTATGATGCTGTTGTCGGTATTTCAACTCAATTATTTTCATCTTTATCAATTACTCCTGATTTAGTAAAAAATATATCCATAATGTCAGCTCAGTTGGGTATTAGTGCTTATTCTACCGCTGAGTTGTATAGGAATTTAGGTATAGCTGGTAGGTCGTCTGCATCAGCGCAAAAGGACACGGTATTATTTGCTACTGCTCTATCTGAGGCTGCCGGTACTCCACTAAAAGATGTGATGAGTGATATTAGTACTGCTACAAAAACCGCGTACCAATTTATCACAAGGTCGAGTGTAGCAATGATAAAAACTGCCGTAGAAGCTAGAAGGATGGGAACTAGTATAGAATCTGCTACAAAGACTGCTGGTGGTTTGTTGAACTTTACTCAGAACGTTAAAGATGAAATGGAAGCCAGTGTTTTGCTTGGAAAATCCATGAATCTTCAAAAAGCTCGTGAATTGGCTTACAATAAAGACATTAGAGGATTAAACAAGGAAATTCTCAATATTATTAAAGAAACCGATTTTGAAAATCTTGACCCGTTCCAACAAAAGGCGGTTGCTGCAGCACTTGGCAAAGAGGCCGGTGAATTAGCCAACATGGCGCAAGCAGAGAGAGAAAGACAAAACATGTTAAAGGCCATGACTCCTGAACAAAAGAAACAATATGACCTTTATAGACAAATGGAGGAATCGAGCGCAAATCAGGTTAAAGATTATGCCAAAATTGCGGAAGAAACTTTGAGACAAGAAGGTAATCAGACAAGAATTAAAAACATAGCAAATTCTTGGCAATCAATAATGATGCGATTATCTGAAAAGTTTTTACCAATCATTGATGTGACTTTGAAGTTTATAGCAGACCATTTTGATACAATATTGGGGATGGCTACTGGGACATTTGCGATTATTAAATTCATTGTTCCTCTTGTTAGAGCGATAGTAGCCGATATAAAACTTATGTCGGTTTATGCTAGTAAGATATTACCTCTCTTTACTAGAATTAGTGCTGTTTTGAAACCGGTGGGTGCATTTTTCAAATCTATAATTACTCCTATAATTAATTTTGGAAAATTAATTATAAGTCCTTTTGTTAAACTTTTTGGTTGGCTTGGTAAGATATTCCCGTCTGTAGCTAAACTTTTTGCGGGACTTAAAACTCTTGTTCCTATTGCTGGATGGATAGGTAGAATTGGAATCTTTTTTGGAAAGTGGTTAACTCCTATCGGTTGGGTGATAACTGCTATTATGTTCATTGTTAATTTGTTTAAGAGATTTTCGGGTATTTCAAAAGAACTGGACGGAACGTGGAAGGGAGTTGGCAAAGCTATATGGTTTGGTATTAAAGCGGTAGCATTGGCAATTTATGATACGTTACTCGGCCCGTTTGTTGATGCAGCTAAATGGATATGGAAAAAACTTTGTGGCAAGTCTCCATCGGAACTTGGATTAGGAATCGTTGAAGGAATTAAAGCAGTAGGTGGAATGCTATTGAATGCTCTATTATTTCCATATAAGGCTGCTTGGGGAAGTATCAAACAAATCGGCGCATATATATCGGACCTTTTTGGAAGCAAACTTGGTTCAAATATTTTGAATGGAATAAAAACCGTAAGTGGAGCTATATTGGATGCTTTACTTTTCCCATATAAGATGGCTTGGGAACTTATTAAAAAGATACCATTTGTATCAAAGATGTTCGGAAACAAGGATATTGGTGTAAATGTAACTCCTGAAGCAAGGGCTACGGCAAACGCTGAAAGAGCCAAACCGGAAGTAGATGTTAAGCGAGTTTCTAGAGAGTCAGATAACACCACCACCGTCACCGACGTATTAGCAAAGAAGATAACTGAAATTGTTGACGCTATTAATTCTTTGCGCACAGACATGAAAAATGGCGTTCTAACAGCCAATGTATATTTAGATTCTCAGAAATTAGATTCTAATATGGCAAGAAGAATGACGTTTACTGGAAACCTTGTTTAATACTTATTAATATATGCCAAATCCAGCAACACAAGTAATCAAACTCTCAGGGTTTCCTCCCAAGGTTCCTAATGTACCACCAAATTATCCTGTTGGTAAGTCACAGCCTGGTGATATAGAAAAGTTGCTTCGAGCAAATTCTAGTTATTACTATCACCAGTTTAGTCCCTTCACTAATTATCACGATAGTATTTTGTCTCCAATTCTATCAAATAAACAACCGTTCGTTTACACATATATTGATGAAGCTCAAAATTCTACATTTGCTAATTTACCAGTAAGTGTTCAAGGATTAGCACAGATAGCACAAATAACACCAGGTACACTTAACGATGTAGTTAGAGTATCGAAATTTTTAATTTCATCGTGGGGTGTTCAATTCCTAATTACCCAAGCTGCGGTTCAAAGATTGGCACCATTTGATGAAACGAGAATATACAACCCACTATCACCTATATTAGCTACTGTTGCGCCAATGACTTTGGGTATAGGAAATATGCCTATAAGACATATTGAAGGTGGTTTGCTTGGATTAGCAGGTTCGGTAACATCAACGGTAGGTATTAATTTACAGAGTGGGTTTCAGACACCAAGTAGCACGGTTGGAGATTCTGCTTTACCAAAAGATAATAAAGGTCAAGGTAAAGGTTTAATTCGTGGTGGCACCGCAGGTAAAGGAAAAGCGCAACTTCAAATGAAGTGGCCAGTTTCCGATACACAGGTTAGTGCTGGTGGAGGATTGGGTGCTGGTTTAAGTTCGATGGTGTCAGCAATGGGTGCGGCTGCTGGACAGATGTTTGGAATAACAAAAGTTAGACAACCATCTGGTACACAAGTAAGAGCTGATGAAGCTACCCAATTAATGATGGCGTTGAGTTATAAAATGCCAAAACAGGCGTGGCATCCTAGTTCAAAGATAACTACTACAGGTGGCGCTCCGGTTTCTACAACACCAAGCGTTCTTTCGGGTCTTAATACTGCAATTAACGCTGTAACGTCGTTTGCTGCGAATCCAATAGGCAGCCTACTTGGTGGTGCTAGTTCCCTATTAAATGGTCTTGGTGCGTCTCCAGGCGGTAATCAAGCTCTAAGTAGGGTAATATGGTTATCAAACCCGGATGGCACCTTCAAACCAATACCGATGGATTCTGGTCTAAAAGGTGAAACGATTAATGGAAAACCTACCGGTTATGACGTTAAAGATGGTGACAAGTATGGAAAGGCTGTAGGACCAGCCCCATCCGATGATACATTCACCAATTCGGATGTGTTGGTTCAATACAGTTATTATCTGAATGAAAAAAATAATTATCCGACAAAAGTTGCTGATAAAGATAGAACTGATAAGTTAAACGCTGGTCTTCAAAAGATTGTCAACAAAATTAATGCAACGGGTCTATATTCTGTTATACAATCGCCATCCTCATTCTTGTTACCTAGTGGTGGTGGTAGTAACACATACATCAAATATGACAATTGGACAGCAAAATCAAAACAAACACTTGATAATACTTTTGTAAATGGTGAATACAATACAGTCAGTAATAAACCAAAAGCACTAGATATATCAGTAGCAAAAGAATCAAAGGATACTATTAGAATGGCAACATCATTTGCATCCGATGGTATGAACTCTTTGGGTGTTCTTGGTAAGGATAAAAAGATAACCGGTGATAATTCATCTATAGCCAGTATCTATAGTGATTGGAAGGTATTAGGATGGAGGCCGTATGAAGATGATTTGATAGCTTTCTATTTCTATGATGTAGTCAACGAAAAATATATACCATTTCGAGCCACAGTTAAAGGAATATCAGAAGGTGCTACAGCGTTCTGGGATGAACTTCGTTTCATTGGTCGTGCCGACCAATTGTATTCATACAACGGGTTCAGTAGAACACTCAATTTTTCATTTAATGTGGTGATTAATAGCGTGACTGAGTTGATGCCTTCTTGGAAGAAAATCAATTATATGGTTAGCGCGGTTAAACCATCTAATTATACTACAGGTCAGCAACAGAATCAGAAATTTAACAGGTTTATTGTTCCACCTATGTTTATGTTGACTATTGGTGATTTATACAAGTTTCAACCAATTGTAATTACGTCAATTACGGTTAACATTCCAGAAGATGCTTCTTGGGAAACACTAAACGAAGATAATTCAAGATTTGGGTGGAGTTATTTGAACGGTCTTATCACATCCCCACAGGTTAAGAAAAATTACGGACAGCTTCCGAGAGAATGTGAAATAGCCGTGGTTTGTAACTTACTTGAAAAAGAAAGAGCCATTGTTGGTGGTTCTAATTTTGGCCACCAACCAAGAACCGACGAAGGTAACAAAGAATTTTACACTGATACGAGTGTTGAATTTTTACCTGATATTACCGATTTACATAAGGGATTTGTTGAATGGAATATGCCTGCCATAACACCAAATCCGAGCACACAAACTCCTGGTCCAAATATACAAACACTTCCAAGAGCAACACAAGGTATCAATAGAGGCGGTCAGACATATCCTATAAACGACCCGACCAAGACACCTAGTAAATCCGGTAATGATGCTAATGGTGTTCCACAACTTGAATCGCCTGTGCTTCCACCTGTACAGCAGGTTCCAGCACCAGCGATAATAGTTCCCTACACTCCAATAACATAAAATATGAAAAGGTATGAATCAACGCCAGTAGTTCAAAGATGGGACGGTAAGAGAGTCTATCTTACTACTCGATATCCTATTATAGAACCAAATCAGGACGATGCTATAATTATAACAAATGAAACAGACTACTTAGATACTCTTGCTTATAGGTATTATAAAGACCCTACATTGTGGTGGGTCATAGCATTAGCTAACAATCTTGGTAAAGGAAAAATGAGTGTACCGTCAGGTCTTCAAATAAGGATACCAGCTAACATCAATAATATTTTGGTTCAGTTTAACAGTATAAATTCTCAATAAGTTATATGCCCGCACCAATCGTTCCATGGCAACCCTGTAACATTCCTCAAGAAATTCAAGAGGAATTGAATAGAAGGAAAATAAACCGAAGTTATAAGTTCGTTCAAAACGAACAGGCTAATTGGGACATTGATAGTTCAGGAAACAGTAGTTGGAAATCCTATAGAGGGCCGATGGTTTCTTGGGTTAGACTGTGTTCAAATGGTGCGGGCCATCCAAAAACCAAACCACCAAAGGAAAGATTTGTATTGTTTAGTGGTAAAGGATTTTATCAGACGTATGGGTTTAAACCACCAACATCACCCGGAGGTTCAAAATATCAGGTTATTGGATATACGCCAAGTGGTGAAGAACATGTAATTGAAAATTCTTTAACAACCCCAACAAATGAACCTGTGAATTATCCAATTCATGTGCCACCTCCTGAAATTTCAAAAATTGAAGTACTTGTTCAAAAGGAACTTTTTAGGAGAGCTACAATAGAGTGGGTGTGTTTTTCCTGGAAACAGCTCGTTTATATGACACCATACTTTTTGGTACCAGGTATAACTTGTACATTAGAGTGGGGATGGAACCATTATAACGTAAAATCCCTTATTGACCTTCCTAACATAAATAAGATGTGCGAATTATGGGATAATGCTTATCCTCTTTATTTTAACAACATCTTGCATTCTAATGGAAATTATGATGTTCTTTATGGAATTGTTACAAATTTTAACTGGAGTATCGAAGGTAATAAAATCATTTGTTCTACAGAAATAACATCTAAAGACCGACTTTATTCTGGCATTGCAAAAGATTACGCATTGTCTATATCGGATGGTAAAGGTAAATCAAAAGATGAAGGAGGCGATATATTTCAATCTATAAAAGATTTTTTTACAAAAGACGATGCGGCAAAAAGTCTCAGAACCCTTGTGAGTACTCCAAATGTTGAAGGAGAAAAAGCTACATTGGTTGGAACTAGTGTTACTGGTGGTAAATCGTGGTATGATATTCTCACACCTTTACAAAACGATGGGACATCAGAAGTAAAAATAATGAGGCGTCCATACATTTACGGACTGTTCTCCGGAAGAGACAATACAATGAATCCTGCGTTAGGATGGCCGAAGAATAAAGATTGGGATTATAAAATGGGAGCTGAAAGTCCGACTAACATTTGGATTAATATGGGGATGATATGTCAGATTCTAAATTATTTTTCTGCGTTGGATAGTGGGGCTGGAAAAAAACAAAACGCATATTATGTTGATATTCAAAATACAGTTATAGGCGCTCATCCAAATATAATTTCTTGTGACCCCCGTGTTTTGATACCAAATTCTAATTCACCTAAATTTCAGTGGGGTACCATAGGTCAACAGACTAATGCTAAAGACCACCAATATCAAGAACAATACGTTGCCCCAATAAGTTTCAATAGAAATGATAAATCTCAAATACCTAACAAGGTTTTAGCTAAAACTTTTTATCAAGGTATATCAACCTGTTATAGAAATGATATTGATGGGGTTATAAACTATTATAGATATAAATATGGAGGAAATAGTCCTGCTGGTTTTGCTTTTCCATCGGATGTTACTCAAGAGTTGCCTGAAACGTATAGGGGATTGAGAAAAAATAAAGTAGAAAAGGACCGTTCTGGTTTATTGTCGAACATTTATATAAGATATGACCTTTTTAAAGAAGCTATAGATGAACAGGGCTCTAAGTCGTCTAGTTATCCTGATATTTATACTTACCTTTTTAAGAGAATGCAAGATGCTGTTGATGGATTTTGGGAATTGGCATTGGTTGATGCTGGTGCTGCAATGACAATCACAGATAGAAAATATATAGGAAAATATGCTTTAGACCATAGTATTGATAGCAACGGTGCCGATAGTAACGACCCCGTAGCAAAAACAGTGTATTCTTTTGATTATTATGATGCTGATAGCATTATCAAATCTATAAAATTCAAACCACAGCTTGCTGACGCGCAGGCTACAAGAACAATTTTCGGAGAGGTTAACAATAAAGATTCAAAGTATAAATATTTGGATAAAAACGATGTTTTAGATTATGTGTTTCGTGACGCGGTGATAGGCCCACATCAACAAAAAACAAGTGGTGACCCAGGGGCCGAATTAGCTAAAAGAATTAGTTCTCACCAAGAACATAGAGATATGGTAAAAAAGGTTCAGACAATAAGTAATGAAACAAACGACCCCTCATTACAAATGTCATTAGTAACAGATGGTGGTTCCGACGAAAAACCAAACGTAGTTAAATTGGTATTACCAGACCAGCAGTTATTGAGGATGATGCTTAATGATGGTGATGAAGAAAGTAATGGTAGATATTGTGCTGTTCAACCTAATATTATTCTTGAGTTGGTAATTTTAGGCATTGGTGGCCTTAGAACATTCCAATATTTTGTTATTAAGAACTTACCAGAACCATACAGTGACAGAAATATCGTATTCCGTATAACCGACGTTCATCAAACACTTGAGGCTGGTAATTGGGAAACCACAATTCGTGCTCAACCATTGCCTCTTCGTGCTTACGTTAAACGCCGATTGAGAGGCCCAATCACAGATTCTAATACACCAAATGATAATGGGTGGGTAAGGGATACTACGAACACAGATTCAACACCTGTTCCTAATACTCCACCAGTTTTTACTCCACCAGTTTCGCCTGGTGTTAACATAACATAAAAACTAAACGGATTGACAATTTGACTTTGGACTTCTATTATGTCCATTGTGTTAGATTATAAAAATCCAATCATCCTCTGGGCAATTTCTTCCGATGAATCCCTTCATCCTTGTGCCACGGATATTTCTGCTGTTTTTATAAAAGATACGGTTAGTATGAAAACCGACATTTTTGGATTCGGCCACCCTGACTTGAAATACACCGATAAATCAGTTTTCATAGACGAATTGAATGAGTTGGATATTAAAAAGTGGGTTTTTGATAAAAAATCCTTTATTCAACTTTTACCTGTAAAAAATTTGTTAGACTTCAATCTATATAACCACATCGAAAATGGTAGAATCGCAGAAAAATACTCTTATGAGACAAATGCACATAAATTTGTGTATAGAACAAAGAGAGGGTACGGCGATTTAAACAATGTTGTGCCAATTCTGAAACATAAAGAGGTATTTGAAAGTCTGTGTTATGAATTCTTCTCTATTGATACAGAAACTATTGATACTGGATACAAAATGGAGAATGAGATAGTAATTGATACTCTTGCGGAAATGGAATTGAACGGAATTTATGTTAACGCTGAGTGTTTTTCCAAACATTTTGATGCTAAAATACAACCTAATGGTTTGGTGTATAGTCAGTATAACGTCTATACCAGCACAGGAAGACCAAGTAATCACTTCGATGGCGTAAACTACGCTGCTCTGAATAAAGAAAATGGTGTAAGAAAGTGTTTTGTTTCAAGACATGGTGAAGATGGTATGATGGTGTTAGTTGATTATTCGGCGTTCCACCCAAGAATCATCTGTAACCTTGTAAACTTCCCCATGAGTATTGATGAAGATATTTACAAGTATTTGGGTGAGTTATATTTCAAAAGGAAGGTTACGGAGTATGACATGGAAGAAATCAAAAGCATAACGATGCGCCAGTTGTATGGTGGTGTTGAAAAGAAGTATGAACACATCAAATATCTCAACAACCTGAAAAAATTCATTGATGAAAATTGGGGATACTTCAATAGGAACGGTTATGTGTTAACACCTGTATTTTTAAGGAAGATTACAAAGGACCATTTACACGACGCAAATCCTGCTAAATTGTTCAATTACATCCTTCAAGCCACAGAAACGGAAACTGCGTTGTCTGCTGTTCAGTGGGTAAATAAATATTTGAGGGATAAAAAGACTAAAGCCATCCTATACACGTATGACTCTGTATTGTTCGATTTCTATAGAAATGACGGACCATCGGTGCTTGGAGATATTATAAAGATTATGAAGATTGGTAATAGATTTCCTGTTAAAGTCTATTCAGGTGATTCATATGACTCTGTAGTTCAGATTTATCCGTAATCTTTGAGATTTCTGAGAATATTTATAGTATATGAGTGATATATTAACGGCGGGGAAATTAAATAAAATAGTAAAAGATGGTTATGTTTCTTATTTTGATACTGATAACGTAATTGTAAAGATGAAAAATTATGGTCCATCTGCTTATTATCATTACTATTTCGAAGGAGATGTTATTTTCGATTATATATTAAAAAGATATCTTGTACATCAAAGATTTGCTTTTTATAAAATTCCCCCTAAATCATTTCCTAATTTAGATTATACTAAAAAAAAACCTGTAAAAGTTTTTTCTAAAGTACCATCAGTTAATCCTGAAACGGGTGAGGTTAAACCCGCCGGTTGGCAAACTTTTAGTGATAGTCGTGGTGGTACATCAATGTATAAATTCTATAAATTATTAAAATATTTAGAGAAATTTCCAAAAGTAAAGTCAACTGAAAAAGATTTTAAAACAAGAAGCGTGCAAAGAGAGTTTACGGCTAATGTTATTGAGTTAAATCCACCAAAATTTAAAATTTCAGATGGTGTGTTTTTAGGAGGAAATTATAAGGGGGCATTTGATAATATAATAAATGTATTGGGCGGTGCAAGCCATCATACTATAGTTCCTCCATTTTATTCTTTTTTGGATTTGTTGAAATATGTAAAATCAATAATTGATAAAACCGGTGGTTTAAGTTCAGATTATGTTGATTCACCAACAACGCCTGTTTTTCCATCGAAAAAAGTGATGGTTCCAGTTTAAGAATATGAATAAAAGAATACTAGATAAGATTTTAAATGAGGTTTCGTTGGATAATAGGGTAAAAGATGGTGTTTTT
>Ga0315274_10008951_pt1 | contig 14499 bp, 20 predicted proteins | sample YL17G02_20_MG_FD_203700 | JGI IMG/M metagenome (GOLD analysis project Ga0315274, IMG submission 203700) | Sediment microbial communities from Yellowstone Lake, YNP, Wyoming, USA - YL17G02_20 | ecosystem: Environmental > Aquatic > Freshwater > Lake > Sediment | place: USA: Wyoming | collected... | reverse complement strand
ATCAATTTAGGCATACAACCACAACTCAAGCTCTACAACGACACCAGCAGTCGCACAGGATACGAAAATGGAACCTATGCTTCTGTTCGGTATCGTATCTTCCGACAATGTGTTTCCGCTTGCTATGGTCATGTATGTCGAGGCCGTAGGCTCATAGCTGTACAATATATCGAAAGCCCCCCTGGCTTTCATCATCCACGTTACCGTATTAAAAGGAAACTTTATTTCATACCATGTGCTGGCTACCGTCAGCGCAACGTTCATTATATGGGGTATCCTTGGCACGGCTTCTGCCGTAATAGCCGCCTGACTTGCGCTCGGCCTGAAATCCAGGCTTTGGGTTGGACTCATTTGTGCCATATTTATACTCCTCATTTTTTATTTAAATACCCGTCTGGAACTGGTCATTGAAACCCAGCCTTTTCTTCGCAACTGCACAGAAGCTCATGTTCGCTTCGCACCCCTTAAACCTCCTGTTTAGCTCCTTACACGCCAATGCTGTAGTGCCAGAGCCAAGGAAGAAGTCTATCACGAGGTCGCCTTCCTTCGTGAAATGGCTTATCAGGTTCTTGAGCAATTCAACGGGCTTCTGGGCCTCTGGCGGGAACCCCTCTACTGGCTCTCCGTCTTCGTAATCCCCGCCTTCAAAAAGGCCGCCCTTCCATTCCCCTTTCGACGCTATTATGCATGGTTCCATTCCCCCTGTTTTCTTATTCATCCTTTCTATCGTCTGCATATGCCTGAATCCCACGCCTTCCACCTGTTCTATGAACTTATTAAGCGTCGGCGGGCTGCAAAAAGAGCATAATATCCCTCCATCTTTAAGGAGTTCAAAGCAATGTTTTAGCCATTCATGGTTGTATTCGCCACTATATGTGGTCATCGGGTCGGTCAAAACCATGTCTACTTTTCCCCCGTCTTCCTTCATGCTGTTAAGCAAATACAGTGCGTCACAGCAGTATATCTTCAACATTGAGCACCACTCTCCCTATCCTATGCTGGTTCGGTTCCGCCTTCCTGATGCCAGTAAAATATATTATCATGTTTTTGCCCGTTAATATAGGCTCTGGATGCACTATCCCCCTGTTATTCCATTTTCCTGGTTCTATGACAAATTCCTGCCCAGTATTAAGGCATACTGGCTTCCAGTTCATTCCATTCTCGCTCTCGAACAGCTTAGTCCTGAACTTCTCGTCAATGGTGTTATATCCATGCATGGTTGCCAATAATTTCCCGTTGTAATTCAGCAAACCAGAAAGAGCCACGCAGCCGTTGCACCACTCCCTGTCCGCCTTTATCAACGGGTTGTCTTTACGCTTGTCCCATTCTATGCCGTCGTTGCTTTCCGCCAACCCCACCTGCCATACACTCCCTTTCCCCATGTAATACATGAGGTATTTGCCCCTGAAGAAGATAACGTGGGGGTCCGCAACATGGGTGCTCTCCCAATAGGCATCACCTATGTCAAGTATGGGTTCTGGGTGCTTCTTCCATTCAATCAGGTCCTCGGATTCGGCGAATCCCACCCTCCAGTTTCCATCATACCCGCAATAATACATCCTCCACCTTCCCCCCACCCTTATTACGCTATGCGCTTCTATCATTTGGTCATCCCAGCTTCCGAAGCTCGGATGCAGGACTACTTGCTTCCCTACGACGAATTTTTCCCCGTCTTCGCTCAAAGCAAGGCTTGTGAACTGGGGGGTGGGGCCGCTTGGTGCCATCCCACTGTTATAAAACATATAGAACTTACCGTCGTTGTATATCATTGCCGTCCAATGCAGGTCGTTCCTGCCTCCCCCGTCGAATATGTTGTCATTGCGCTTCAAATTCACACCTCAGACATAGTTCATTCGGGCTTGGTTTCAGGTTATCGTCATCTAACGTCCCGATTATATACTTCCCGTCGAAGTCATGGCAGCAGTTGGATACCCTGCCGTCCCATAGCACGGTAACGGCAGAATTTCTTAAGTTGAAGCAATTTATGTTTGCCTTTATGAAAGGCAGTTGGACCTGGCTGGACCATGTATGTGGGACTATATGCACAACTCTCCATCCTTCTGGCAGGGGCCTCGTTTTTTCTGGATATTCGACGTAATAAACCACTATTTCAATCTTTTTGGAGTATTCGTCATAAAACTCTTTCAGCTTACCTTTCACAACATCGAAGTAGGGCCTTATGGAAACCCACATTAAGTCAAGCCCTGATTCTACCAGCTTGTCCATCACGTCAATGCTTAACAAAATCCCGTTTGTGCTGAACCTTGTCCTTAACCCCTGTTCGTGAGCCATCCTTACGAAATCAAATATCTTCGGGTGGAGCAGGGGTTCCCCGAATCCGTGCAGTTCCACGAATTTAAGCTCCTGTTTTTTCAGCACCTTCTCATAGGTTTCCATTGTCATAAATCCCTTTTTCCGTGTCATGTTTGGGTGCGGGCAGTATTTGCATTTGGCGGTGCAGTGATTCGTGACTTCAACATTGTAGATATTCATGCTTTCACCATTATTGCATAGTATTCGTCCCAATTCTTTAGCCGTCCGCAGTCCTTATTCATGCTCTCGAATATTATCTTGAACTTGCTCCCAAACAGTTTTTGGACTGTTTCCTTGCTGAATACCTGGTAGTGCGCTGGGCTTGTGTATCTGTCAAAATTTACCTCCAGATAAAGCGTTCCGTCGTCTTTCATAACCCTATGCATCTCTGACACCATCTTCTCTGGCTCTGACGTATGGTCTATCGTATTCAGGCATAATACCGTATCGAATGACTTATCCTCCAATCCAGATGTGGATTTTCTTGCCTCAAACGCTTCAGAAGGCGACAGATGGCAGTAATCATCTATCAATGGGTCAACCTCTACCTTCCTGCCGTCGATTTTTATAAATTCAAATATTGACATCAAACCCGTGCCTATATTGATTATGTCCCCTTTCGGCACGAATTTCCCGTTAAACATCGGAATAATATCAAAAAAATAGTTTTCCCTGTCTTTCTTGTATTCCTCTGTCCCCAGGTCCTTGGTCCTTTTCGCCCACCAGTTAAATTCAACCAATCTTGCAATTTTTTCCCATTTTTCGTCCATGCTACCTCCTGAATACTAGTATTGTTCGGTATGGCCTGAAACTGCTAACCTCCGTTTTTAGGAAATAACCGTTTTCCGACGCAAACCTCATCAGCATTTCCTTGCTGAACCGCAGATGGCCTCCCATCCTACCACCCGATAGCTTGATTGGCTCGCCCATTTCTATCGTAGCTCTGCCCCTTAACGACAGGTCATGCGGCATTTCAACCTCGAATATCGCTATTTTTGCCTTTGCGAATATCTTTCTTAACACATGGAACGGGCTTCTGAGGTGGTGCAGGGTATTCAGCAGCAATATGACATCGACGGGAGGAATATCATCATTTTCTATGTCTAGAACCTTGAACGTAATGTCTGACTGCTTCATGTCCCTTATTTTCCTCGCCACCTTTATGGCATCCGCATCTACATCTGCCCCAACCACCTTATCGGCACCTTCTCCTTTAATTTGGAAGCAGAAGTATCCCCAGTAGCATCCAACGTCAAGCACCGTTTTCCCCTTCCAGTCCAGCAATGGCTTTATTTGCCTCCAGCTTGCTTCGCAATCCGTATATCCCTTAGTAGTGTGTCCGAAAGGCAATTCTATGTTCTGGTAGTGCTCCTTATCCGTTATTTCTTTTAGCAGCTTCGTCACTTCAGCTTCCGTTGCGTCTTTACTCCTCTTTTCATATTCGTCCCACAACATTGGGTTGCACTCAAAGTCCGAATTGTCCAATATTTCGTATTCTTGTATTATTTCACATTCTTGTATTGCTTTCAACGCCTTTTCCGCCCTAGACCAGGATAAATCTATGTTTTTTTTCTCGCCAAACTCTGGCTTTTTTTTGCATCTTTCAAACGACATCCATTTAGGTATGAACAAGAAAACCCATTCTATTTTGTCGCCAAATTCACCATTCATGCGTTTTACTGATTCAACTTCGTCTTCTTCCCATGCAAACCACCCGTCAATGACAACGCCATTCTTTTCGCTTTTAATCCTTGCAATCATATAATCCAATAACGGGCCAGCATTCCATTTTAAAAGACTAAAAACCTTATCGAATGATATGAACGCATATCCCTTTTCCTCTGCCAATTGCTCTGCGTATACCGTTTTACCCGCGCCCATCACGCCTATCACGATTATTATTTCTTGCATACCGCCACCAAGTAACTGTTGCAGCTTGCCCTGTTTTCCAACTCGAACATAACCCCCGAATCTATCTCGTCGACCATTACTGAACTGAACCCCGCGTCGACCACAGCCTTATTAAATTCCTCCTTGTTCGGCTTCCACAGGTGCAATGTGCTGTCCCAGTTTTCTACTGGCTTGTAACCTGGGTTTTTGTAATCTGATGGTATGCAGATTACTACCGTTCCACCCTTCTTAACGACCCTGAACATCTCCGCTATCGCTTTTTTGGGCGTGTGCGAATGCTCCAGCGTGTTATTGGCATAGACGCAGTCAAAAAATCCAGCTTTGAACCTCAAATTATGCATATCCATTATCCTTGCGTCAATGCCCAGGGATTTGGCCTTTTCGATAAATTCCCTGCCTATATCTATCCCTTTGACTCGCCTGTTTTCGTTTTGTATGGATATGCATTCATACCCCGTATTGCACCCTATTTCAAGAACAACCCCTTTCGGCGGTATAAATGCCCTGAGATACTTCATCAGCCCCATATAGCCAGGAGTAGAAAGGGCATACCCTTCCGTTAATTTATGCCCATCTATCTGTTTTTTATGGTACTCTTTCATATCTTTTTTATCAAATCCTTCCATTCCCCGCTCCATCTTTCAATCGTATATCCGTTGTCAATCACCCACTTCCTGGGCTTCAGCTTCTTCCCGCCATCAAGCATCATTTTTATTGCCTTTTCGTACGGCTTTACCTGCCACTGGTTCACAATCAAGCCATATGGCCTTTCCGTTATTTCGTCTTCAATGCTTCTGTCCCATACGAAACCAGTGTTATTGAGCACACACGGTATGCCGCAAGACATGGCTTCCAACGGCGCAAGGCCGAAGCTCTCCACAATCGAGGGGTTTATGCATAAGTCGCCTAGATTATAGAACTCCGCCATCCTTTCCCTCTCCATCGGCTGCACTATCTTCACGTTTTTCGCCTTTGGCCTGTAACTTTGCCCGCTCTTGAAATTCAGCACCCAGAATACGTCGCTGAACTTCCTTATCAGTTGGGATAGTATGTGGAACCCCGCGACTGGGTGGAAATCCTTGCTCCATACTATTACTGGCATGTCGTTTGGTATTCCGTACTTTACCCTTATTTCTTCCCTTTTCATCGGCTTGAATAATTCAGTATCCACTCCATGCCGTATCGTCCTATCTGGCGTTATGCCTATTTTCATCATTTCGTTTGCCATAAACTCCGATACGGCTATGTTTTTTGCGCCTTCCGCGCCGCCCTCTTGCATTAAAGCGCATATGTTTCCGTATTTGTTGTAGGTCTTCAGCCCGTATAAGCCCCATTTCAGCAGGCCGTTGACAATGGCCCTGTACGGGTCATTGAATATGTTTATGGTGTTCGGCTTCTTGTACCAGAAGTTCGTCACCCCCGCATTTGATATTATCCTCGTCTCTGGGAACAGTTTCATGTAATGCGAGCAATACCTGTCTATCATATGCGATGCTTCCACCTCAAAAAACTTCATGTCGTCCCTTTCAATCCCCCCGCCTATTATGTCTTTTACGCTGTTGAACGATACTGACTTCGTCTCGTGCCCCATTCCAGTCAATATTGTGCCCAAATCGGAGAATACCGCTTCACACCCCCCTTTCAAATCCTTCGATGTCGTCCAGTTGACCAGCAGGAACTTCATTTTGTCCCCCCCCACCAATTCAGGCAATTTTTGACTATCCTGCTCGCGTTTTCGTCTATCTTGTTCCACTTCTTTTCCGTGACCATGTTTTCGTGGTTCCTGTATTTCACCAATGGCAACGGCACAAGCTTGTACTGAAAATGCTTCATCGATTTCAGGAGGAAGTCCAAATCCTCCCCGAACCTTATATCCTTGTCGAAATTCACCTTTTTGAATACCTCCCTGGGTATCAATAAGCACGAAAAGTTCACGAACATCGTATTCCTCATCGCCGATTCCAGGCAAGAAACGCAGAAATCGTCGTGATTGTCGAATTGCTTAGGTTCAAACTTGTCTATGACATTCCCGATTGCGTTCATCGTCAAGAACCCGCAATAGATTATCTTTCCCTGGCTCTTCTTCGCCTCTTCCAGCAATTTCAATACGAAATCGTTGCTCAAAACGTCGTCCGCCGAGCAGAATGCTATGTAGTCCCCCCTGGCCTCTTTGGCTATTCTCCACCTGCCATACCCAATCCCCATATTCTGCTTGTTCCTGAAATACCTTATTTCATTGCCAAACGATTTGCATACGTTTGCCGTTTCATCCGTTGATGCGTCATCAATTACGATTACTTCGGTGTTCTTGTACGTCTGCACCAGCGCGGATGTTATCGCGCAGTAGATATACTTTTCCGCATTATAGACTGGTATTCCAATCGAAACCAATGGCTCTTTTGTCATACGAACACCTTATGTTGGACATCCGACAGCAGTATCTTCAGTGCCTCATTATACTCGTTGTAATAGCAGCGCGAGCATACGCTTCCGTCGAAGGGTTTTTGCTCCTCGTAAAACCTGCTTATGTCCTTCGCCTCGCCCATCCTCATCGTTTTTTCATAATCCCTTCCTGGCTTCTCTAAAGCATACTGGGTCCCGCAGCATGGATAGATGAAACCGTCTGCGCCTATCACTGGCTTCAACAGGCTTATGTAGCACTTTTTCGCGCCTTTGGAGTACTGCTTCCTGCCCTGGTAGATAACCATCTTATCGTCCACGCCAGCATCCTGGAGCTTCTTCTTTATCACGCCCATGTCCCTTGCCGCGTCAAGGTCCAGAAGGTCGGAAACTATCCTCACATGCGTAAATGCGTGTTCATTTGCGAATTTAACCAATTCCCTTATCGTTTCATAATTCGGCTTTCTCGTCACTACATGCGAAAACGACCAGTCAACGCTTCTTCCCCTTTCAACCGCATCCTCTATTGTTTTTCTGTACATTTCTGGGAATCTCCTATGGTCCCCCGATGAAATCCTAATCCACGTTATCCTGCTGAACACTTCCGAAGGCACTTTTTCAAGGAGCAGCCCATTTGTCACAAGACCTATTTTTATCCCCGTGCCATTTATGCCCCTTATCACATCGAATATCCTGTGGTGGAGCAGGGGTTCCCCGCCGCCCGTGATTGTCACGCTCTGGCACCCCGCCATTCTTGCTTTCACCATCATCTCCATTATATCACCGTGGGAAAGTTCAAGCCTCTTGTCCCTTGCAGAGCACGAGCAGAATGGGCAGTCCAAGTTGCAGTGGTTCGTCGGGTTTAGCTGGACATGAAAAGGCGGTATCTTTTTTTCTTCCCCTATCTTACGCATAAGCTCTGGGTTGGCCAGTATCTTGGCTGGGAATACGCTTGCTGCCGTGTATGACGCAATCCTGCTTTCCTCTTCCATGCTTAAAACCCCATCAATCCGCTCTTATAGTCCAGCCTTGGCTCGGCGACCTTCTCTATTATGAACAGCCATTTCTTTACCACTTCGTCCCAGTTATACTTTTTCACGTTTTCAAGCGCATTTTTTGAGCACTTCTCCCTTAGCTCGCCGTCTGAATACATCTTATACATGCCTTTTGCAAAGTCGATAATGTCGGGTATGCTGACATCCGTAAGCGATGGCGTTGTTTCTTCCGTCACTATCTTGCACAATATCCCGCTTTCGGGCACACCGACCAATTCCTTGAATGATGTGTGGTCTGGGACTACGCAAGGCAGGCCGCAAGCCTGGGCTTCTATGCAAGGAAGGCAGAAGCTTTCCCCTTCCCCGCTATGCACGAAGCAGTCCGCCATGTTGTACAGCTTCGCCATCTCCTCTTCATCCAACCCCCAGTTCGGATTCAGTGCCATCGCATTCGGGTCGTCTTTATGGCATAATTCGAGCTTCTTTTCATTGAACTTTACCGTGCTGAAAACAATATGCCCTTCGCCTAAATCGTGGAAACCCATCTCATACATTGTCGCCAAATCATAGGCTTCAACGGGGTTTGTATGTATGTGCAGGACTATCTTATCCTTAAGCTCTGGCATGTTCGTAAACAGCGACTTGAATGACTTGAACATTATGTCATACCTTTTTTGCATCTCCTTGTTCCTTCCAACCGCAAGGAACACGAACTTGTCTTCATACCCAAGCTTTTTCCTCATCTCGTCCCTGTCGCTCTTGTTGGGTTTGAATACGTTAAGGTCAACCCCATGTTGTATGTAAGAAGCCTTGTTCGGGAACACTTCCTTAACAGTCCCCAACCCCCACCACGTCGGTGCTATTATGTGGTCTACCTGGTCGAGGAAGGTCAACCACCATGAAGACAATGGGTCGCTCCTTGTTGTCACATGGCTTATGATGGGTATCTTGGAGCTATGGACTATGCCTGGTATGTCATACGTCTCTGGCATCCAGCAGTCAAGCAACGTTATCACTATGTCGATGTTAAGCCCTTTGATATACTGTTTTAGCGCGTCCTTTGCATATGGGTTAAGGTATGGCGGTATGTTTGGCGTCCCATACCTGTCCCTAATCAGGTTTCCTGCCGTCACTGTCCCTATAATCCATACTTCGTGTCCAGCTTCCCTTAATCCCTTGCAAACGTTTTTTGCAACAATCGAATAGCCGTAACACCCATACGACGGATTAGTAAGGAAAATTATATTCATTTTTTACTCACCCCATCGCATATTTTTTTGAAGCAGGCGAAACATACCGCCCAGTCCTTCATCTCGAAACCCATGTCTTGCTTTTCCTTGTCCTGATACAGCTTGCCGCAATAGCTGCACTTGACTGCTGGCGCAGTCAGTTCAATTAACCCTTCCACCGCCCTTCCCCTCCCCCAGAACCTTGTCGCAAAACTTCTTCAAGCAGTTGAAACATATAGCCCAGTCTACTTTCCTTTCCTTGTTTTTATGGTAGATATAGAAAGACTTTTCCCTGCAATACGAGCATTTTATAGAAACTTCTTTTTTTGGCATATGCTATAATAGCAGACCTTGCTTAAAAACCTTTCCATCCCTTGGAACGTCGTCCATTATGTCCTCGGCCAGTTTCTTCCCCGTCTTGCCGATGTATTCATAGATTTCCATCAGACTCCTGAATCTATTGGACAGGTATTCCTCCATCAATGCCCCTGCCATGCTCCAAGCCTCATCGCCTGCAAGGTCATATCCCTTTTCAGGGAGACGGTATGCTACGTCTTCCCTTATTCCCCTCATCGTTGGGAGTTCCAGGCTTGCCCGTATCAGTGTTCGGAAGTCTTCCATCGTTGCTCTCCCTATTCTTCCATCTTTCATTTTCAAGTTCATCCAACCTTGCAGCCAAAGCTATTATATTTGCCTGGGTTTGATTCACTGCCTGCTGCGCTTGGTTCATAATATTCTGGAATTTTTGCAGGTTATTCTGCTCTTTGGCGAGTTGCTCCTTAAGGCTGCCTATCCTTTCAATCCTTTCCTTCTCTTCCATATTTTCCTCCTTTTATTTTACTAATTCCTGCCTCGAACCAATCGTGTCTATCTGGTAGTGGATGCCGACCTGCTCTACGAATGGGTCAGCCGCAGGGTTAGCACCACCTGCTGATTTCGCTATTCTCGTAACCCTCATTTTTAATAATGAACCTATTTTATAAGTTGCTCCTGCAATATCTCCCATATCCAAAAATAAATGTGTTTTATCAGGAGTATTCGCTGGGATAGTTAATTCGGCGGTTAAACTTGCCTGTGCCGACATCGCCTCGTTCATATCCCCCCAAGAATAATAAATTGTGTATTGGGCTTTTGTAGCACCTACCTCTAAGCCATTGGTTACTATGTGAATATGTAGCCCCAAATCCGTTCCTTCTTTGTAGTCGTGCAGTATTTCTGCCGTAGCGATGTCTGCATAGTCGCCAACAGCAAAGGTATATGAGTTAAGGTTTGCTAAAAATGCAGTCCAAGTGGGGAAGTTTGCGGCAGGGACTTTAGCTGTTACTAAGGACATATTTATATCGTTCCAGACTACGGGGCTTAATAATAAAGTATAATTCGCTCCGCAGGTAATTCGTGTATCTTTTGTTGAGTGCAGGTCAAGGTAATCTGCATTAGCGGAGTTTATGTATTCAGTCGTGGCGTTGAAAGAAATCTCCTCAGTAGAAGTCATCAGAATACCATCAGCAAACTTGAAATAATCCTCATCTTCCATCCACGAGAGAACGCCCGAATTAGTCGTGCCTATGAAATTTATTATGGTATCATAATCTGCTTCTCTCGGAGTAATAGTTATAATCCCTGTATGCCCTATCGTAAATGCCTCTGAATAATTCCCGCCTGTGCCGCTTAGATACACTATGAATTTCCCTCTGTAAGTAGGGGCGGTAGAATCCCTGACAAAGCCGAGTTGTCCCAAGCCGCATTCAGAGGCCGTGCTGTCATTACTTGTAAAAGTCATCGTAGGACCCCAACCACTTGTCGTAACTTGTCCCGAATAAGCCGAAAAAATACCGACATTGAGGGTATTGCTTACTCCACTGTCATAATATCTTTCAGTTTTAGATACAGGGTAAGATGAACCCCTTACGAAGAATTTATTTGCCCCTGTCCCCGCCGCAGTCCCTATTGAAAAAGTCGTGCCGTCATAGGTGAGGTTGGCACTATCAATTAAAAGTCCTGCGGTTACGGCGTGGACATAAGGAACACGGCCTACTGAAAGTCCTGTATCGGTGAGGTTAGTAACGGTAGTCGCTCCTGCTCCGAGAGTGCCTGTGGTAGTGAGATTTTCATTTCCAAAACTTATCGCTCCAGTCGTATCAGTTATTGAACCGCCAGCTATGGTCAATGTCGATGCTGTCATCGAAGTGTTTGCCTGTATTGTTCCGAAACCAGAAAGGCCGCTTAAAGCCCAGGATGCCGTCCCATCTGTCAGGGAAACTAATCCTGTTCCAACGCCTGCGGTAATTGAAAAAGTGCCATCGGTCAAGGTCGCCCCCTGGAGCGTCCCTATGGTTGTGAGGTTAGTAATCCAGTTGTAGTTGGCTGTCGGTATGTTGGTGCCGTCAAGCCTCAGATAAGCTCCAGGCAGTATGACGGTCATAATCTCCTGCAATACAGCTTCAACATTGGTGCCAGCGAAATACCCGCCTGCATCGGCAACCCCTATGAGTGAAGCCCCCGAAGGTGCTATGGTGGAGTTCAACTCCGCTTTGGTGTAGTACCTGTCGTCCAAGGCCGTGTAAGAAACCCCTCCATCCCTTATCTTCGTGCCCATCCAATCACCTGAACATCAGGACCTCAACTACCGCCCCAGCAGTTGCAGAACTCACATATATCTTGTTTATATTATTCGGCGCGGTATCAGAGTCTATGAATGTGCCACTGAACAGCGTCCTGTATGTTGAGTGGCTCGGCTCAAACGAATACAGTATGTCATAAATACCCCTGGCGTTCATGCTCCAGGTCTTAATATCCTTTGGTATGGGTATCTCGTACCATGTATTTGCATCGTTGAGCACATGGTTAATAATGTGGGGCTTGTTCGGGGCAACTTCCTCGGTCTGCACTGGTGCTGGTTGAGAAATAAACATTGGTTTCTGGTACTGCTGGGCCTGCGATAGTTGACTAGGTATGGTGTTCTGCTTCACCTGGGCCATCAGGTAGGCCAGGAAGGCGAGAAACCCGAATGTCATGCCTAGCCCAACCACCAATATTATGGTATCTCCCTTGTCCATATCATAATTATGTATGCCTTATATTATTTAACCTGTCACATCCACTTCCTTCCACGCCGTCCCGTCCCACCTTTTCAATGGTTTCTGCACCCATGCGCCGCCTGAATATACATTGAGTTTTGCCTTCGGCCAATCTGAACCTGACCATCTTTTAAGCGTCCCAAAATATACCGCCCCGCCTTGCGCAGTCGTTGGGTCGTGGGTCGTGTACGCCCCCGCATTTCTCAACGGATTATTCGTATATAAGTCCATTTATACCACCACAAAAGGCCAAATCATTGACTCGCTTGGAGAGGCGTTTGTCCTGATTACCGTTACATAGACAGTCCCGCCTACGGCACTTCCCCCGTTATAAGGAATATCCAGTAATCCGTTTGCGTCGGTAGTCGGGGTGGCGTTCATTTCCCGTCCCATCCAGATGCCCCCTTGCGGATTATCTTCCGTCACATTGTCGCCAGGGCCTTCTGTCGCAACGCCCGAATTATACTTGGATACGGCGAGTTTTACAGTCTCATTTGCCGCAACGGTGTTGTCCGATTTCTTTAGCGTAAATCTTATCCGTTTCGTCAATAAATTGGTAACGTGGACATCTGCCACCAAATCAATTTCCAATCCATCTGAAACCTTTGTCGTATTTCCGACTGCATCATTGTATGAATATGTAACAGCATCGTCCTTGTCAAAAAGTACAGGAACTCTTAAAACCCAAACCGATGTCCCAGAGCCGCTCTGATAATTCGTCGTCTGCGGGCTTCCGTTTACGCTTATCGTATGGCCCGTGGCTACCCCGCCTGGGGATAAGGCAGCATCCTGGGCTTTGCTTTGAAATACGACTACAATATCCTGATAAGGAGTCGTCCAATTCCTATTTGAATCCTGCGAATTTCCGTAACTATATCTGCCGTTGACCTTTCTTTTCATCAGCCATTTATTGTCCCCAGCGCAAGGAAGCCCCGTATCATCATTTTGAATGGCTTGCTGATAACGCGGGTTCCATTTCTGGCATATCCAGAAACGGTTATCCAATCTTTTTCCGATATTAGAACAAACTCTGTTATCAAGTATTAAAGGCATATTTCATCCCCAGGCTACATCTACCTGCCCTGTAAGTGTCGCTCCTGTCGCCACTGGAAAGAATACCAACCAAGCCAAACACGCCCCGTCATACACCCTTTCAAGGTTCGCTATCTGCATAACCAAATCCCTCTCTGATGGGATAAGTGCGGTGGTGCAGGGAAGTGTCGCTAATGGTTTTACCATCAGGAAAGCCAGTAAACCCGTCATGGCGGCTGATGATGTGACGCTGGTGATAGACCTCATTCCGCAATCGCCTGCGGCCAATGGAATGAAAGGCCCACCTATGATAGTCAAGACTCTTGCCCCCAATGTGGCAGTCGGAAGTACAGCCGCTCCTGTAACCGCAACCGTTGGTACTGTAGGCATCGCTCCTGCATTCCCATCCTGGTCAACATAAAGCAAGGCATTTATATTCACGGTCGCGCCGTTCAAAGCCCCATTGACCAAAACCGCCTGCAATCCGCTTTGCCCAGCAGAAACATACCTATCAGGGCCACTGGTATTTACCATCGTCTGCAATGCACCCGAAAACCCCGTCGCAAGCGGGTAGTAACCTACCATATCAACCAGCATAATGATGGGGGGGGTAGCACCCGCAGAAGCCAATACCCACGAATAAAGAAGATGCTTGGTATCCGTGGATTTGTTCCCACCATGATACAATGCTCCCGTGGTCAAGTCAGTCGTTCTTTGATGCGTAAGGTCTGTTCCCGTGAACATTGGCCCTGACCCAGGTTGCCCCCCCACAGGCCACATTGAATACCAGTTAGCCGCCACTCCTGCGGTAGTAGCGTTCTTCTGCCAAGGCAAAACCAATCTTTTCCCTGCCGTCATTTCGGTTATTAAATCGTCATAACTTGAAAAACCTGTCATATTAATCTCCTTGTCTGACCTTATTTATAACTTTAATTGGTATCTACCCACAAATCCCCGACACCTGGCGTTGGTGGCTGAGTTATTCCTACGGTTATTTTTGCCAGCCCTGAAAATGCGCTTGCTACAGCAGTTGAACCTTTGTCGCTATTTGTAATTTGCTGTCCAATCACACTGATGCCATCCCCAGGCGTTGCTGGGTCGTGAATTTTGGAATGGTCATAAGTGCCTTCGTGGGCAGGAACAGGATTGGTCGGTGTTCCATGCGTGTGGTCGCCTCTTGAATAGTCAGTTGCCGAACCTGCTATCGACGCTTGCCCGAATAAAGTCTCGTTAGTTACGCTATTTGAAGGTGTGCCACCGCCTGAAGTCCCGCCTTTTCCACTTCTCCTAATTGAAACCATCTGTCCACACCTCAAATTCTACAGTCACGCCTGCGGTATTGCACATCACATATATTGCGTTTATCCCCCTGTTAGGGGATGTGTCCTCTGTAAGCGTTTCCCCTGCTGGCAGAGTGGCATAGTTTGCATGGCTGGGGTCATAGGTATACAATAGCGGCGTTTGCTCTTCCCTGAGCCTCAATGACCAGGTCAGTATGTTTTTCTGTATTTTTATTTCATACCATGTGCCAGCATCGTTCAG
>Ga0315274_10008950_pt1 | contig 14499 bp, 6 predicted proteins | sample YL17G02_20_MG_FD_203700 | JGI IMG/M metagenome (GOLD analysis project Ga0315274, IMG submission 203700) | Sediment microbial communities from Yellowstone Lake, YNP, Wyoming, USA - YL17G02_20 | ecosystem: Environmental > Aquatic > Freshwater > Lake > Sediment | place: USA: Wyoming | collected... | reverse complement strand
GGCGTGCGTGCGCCTTGAACCGGCGAACGCGCAGGCGCACGTTCTCCTGGGCCGCGCCTACCACAATCTGAACCGCACGCTCCCCGCCATCGAGCAGTTCAAAAAGGCGCTGGCCCTGGCGCCCCAACTGCCGCTCGTCCATTACCACCTGGGTTATGCCTACCAGAGCCAGGGAAATCTCGGGGCGGCACTGGAGGAATTCAAGAAGGAGATGCAGTCGAACGGCAACTTCTATGAGCCGTACTGGCTGGCGGGGAATATCGAGCTGGGCCGGGGCAACTTGGGTGCGGCGGAAGAATTGTTTCGCAAAGGCGTAGGGTTGCGACCGCTGGCCTTCCAGGCTCATTACGGACTGGGCCGTGTATTGATAGGCCGAGGGAAGCTGGGTGAAGCGGAGACTGAACTCAAGAAGGCGGTGGAGCTGAAACCGGATAACGTCGAGGCCCACTACGCGCTGGCGCGAACTTATCAGCAGATGGAAAGGAAAGAGGACGCGGCGCGCGAGTACAAGATCGTGGACGAGCTGCACGCGCGGAGCCAAGGCCAGCGCTCGGGGATTGCCGGGCGTGAGCAATAGGACGCGGGGCTGCTCCTCGGAGCGGCCGCCTTTTGCCAATGGTGAAACATCGAGGTCAGGGGCGAAATTGAGGATTTCCAGCGGAAAAGTCTTTCCCATCCTGTGCGCAGTTGGTGTGGCCCTCGTCGCTCTGGCGCTGCGCGGGGCTGGCGGAGATCCGCAGCGGCGCGGCACCCCGCGCCTCACCGCTGCTCCCGTTTCTCCGCCCATCGACCAATTCGTGGAGGTCTCAGCAAAGGCCGGTATTCGATTCAGCCTTACCAGCGGCGGTCCGGAGAAACGCTACATCATCGAAGCGAAGGGGGGCGGCGGCATCGCGTGGTTCGACTACGATAACGACGGCTACCCGGACCTCTTCCTGGTGAACGGGTCGACATTCGAGCACTGGAAGCGGGGCGACAGTGCGCGCTCCCGCCTCTATCACAACAACGGCGACGGCACCTTCACCGACGTTTCGGCTGCCTCAGGGCTCGACCACACAGGTTGGGGCCTGGGAGTCTGCGTCGGCGACTTCGACAACGATGGCTACGACGACCTCTACCTTACCTACTATGGTGGCAACGTCCTCTACCGCAACAACGGCAACGGCACCTTCAGTGACGTGACGGACCGGGCGGGCGTGCGCGGGCACGGCTGGGGCATGGGCTGCGCCTTCGGTGATTACGACAATGACGGGCGGCTGGATCTTTACGTGGCCAATTACGTGGATGTGGATATCGCGCGGCTGGGAGAACCGGGCAGCGCGCCCAATTGCACCTATCGCAGTATCGCCACGTTTTGCGGCCCGCGCGGCCTTCCGGGCGGCCGCGACATCCTGTTTCACAATAACGGCGATGGGACCTTTGCCGACGTCACCGAGAAGGCAGGCATCGATCGCGGCCAGTATTTTGGCCTGGGTGTGGTGATGGCCGATTACGACCGCGATGGCCGCTTGGATATTTACGTGGCCAACGACTCGACGCCCAGTTCTCTCTATCACAACAACGGCGACGGAACGTTCACGGATGTCGGCGTGCCGGCCGGCGTGGCTTACAGCGGCGAGGGCCAAGAACAAGCGGGGATGGGGACCGACTTCGGGGATTACGACAACGACGGCTGGTTGGATCTGGTGAAGGGTAACTTCTCCGATGACACCAACAATCTCTACCACAACAACCGCGATGGGACATTTACGGACGTGACCTACCCGGCCGGGATCGGCGATGTCACCTGGCCCTTCACCACCTTCGGCGCGAAGTTCCTCGACTACGACAACGACGGGTGGAAAGACATTTTCTTCGCCAATGGCCAGACTTTTCCCCAGATGGATCGCTATCCTACCGGCATCACCTACGCGGAGCGCAACCTGCTGTTCCACAACCGACACGACGGAAAATTTGACGAAGTTGGCCTGCGCGCCGGGCCGGGGCTGGCGTTGAAGAAGGTGAGCCGCGGCCTCGCCACTGCTGACTACGACAACGACGGCGACCTGGAAATCATGGTGAGCAACATGAATGACTCGCCGGAGCTGCTCCGCCACGCGCGCAAGAATCCCTGCCACTCCGTGGTCGTGAAGACGTTAGGCACGCAAAGCAATCGGGATGGCCTTGGAACGAAGGTGACGCTGGTTGCGGGCGGTCTCACGCAGTACGATGAGGTCAGAAGCGGCGGGAGCTATCTCTCTTCGAGCGACCTGCGCGTCCACTTCGGGCTGGGAGCGGCCACCAAGATCGACCGGCTGGAACTGCGCTGGCCGAGCGGGCAGATGGACGTCGTCCCAAGTCCTCCCCTCGATCACCTCCTCGTGGTCAAAGAAGGCCAAGGGCTGGTCGAAAGCAAACCCTTTCAGAAAGCGGGAGCGCGGACGGGCCGCGAGTGAAGTCTAGCGGGTGAAGTATGAAAGGTAGCACTCCTCGAGGGCCGTCCAAGGCCGCTGCGGACTTCATCCTTTACACTTTGTCCTTTCTCTGCCTTCTGGGTGGCTTCCTTTTCCCTGCGGCGCTGCGGGCTGACGAGTTCAGCCAAGTTTCCCGGTATTCCGTGCGCTTGTTTTCTTACGGGACCCTCGTCGTGGATGCGCGCATCGGCGACCTGCGGATCGAAGGCTGGGATGAGCCGCGCGTGGAGATCGAAGCCGAGAAACTTGTGCGGGCAAGTTCCGAGGCCAAGGCCCGGCGGCTTTACGATCAGATCCGGATCGAGCTCTCGGGAGGCGATAAGGAGGTCCGGCTGCGCACGCTCTTTCCTCCGCGGAGGCCCTGGCGCCTGTTCCGCGGCGCGACGAAGCTTTCTGTGAACTATCGGATTCAGATGCCCTACGATGCCAACCTCGTGGTGCGGTGCGCGGACGGCGATGTGCGCGTCCGCGGGATCGAAGGACATCAGCAGATTCGGGTGAGTTACGGCGATGTGGAAGTCACCGTGCCCTCCCTGGATCGGCTGCGCTCACTCGAGGCTCGCACGTTCTTGGGGTACGTCCAAAGTGACATTCGCGGCGAAGAGGGCGCCGGCTTCGGCCGCAAGGTCTCCTTCCGGAATGCGGAGGGCGCGCAGGATATCAAGGTGCGAGTCCGGCTGGGCGGAATATATGTTTACCGGGGCGAATGAGCGCTGCGCAGCGATTGGGAAGGGAAAGCTATGGCTGCTGGTGCGCTCTCATGCGTGAGCTGAGAATCCCCTCGGCCGTAAGGCAAATTCGAAAAACCTGGTGGTCCTCGGTCGCGGCTGCCTGTAGTAGCCTTGGCATTTTTCCCCCTCCGTTGCCAGCCGTGGTACTCACAGGCGAGTTAAAATGAGGGTTGATGGAGAGCGAGCACATTCTTTCTCCCGCTGCCGTGGAGGAGTATTTGCGCTCTCTGCCGCGCGGGGTTCGCTGGCGCCGGTGGGCAAGCGGTCGCCGGTACCGCGTTACGCTTTTCTCCGACCGGCCGGGGCCGTTGATCGTCATTGCCCACTCGTTTCGCGACGCTGCGATGGCGCAGCAGCTAGCGCATGCCGTGGAGCAGGACTGGGCAGCAGTTCCCGAGCATTGCCGCGAGGCCTACCACGAAATCCTCTGGAAGGTGCCGGGGCTGATTGTCGTGCAGCTTCGGCGCCAGAATGTTTGCGGCTGCCTGGGTCACCGGCATATGCTGGTGAAAGAGACTCCCTTTGCGGAACCGCACGACGCTTATGGCGGCGCGCGCGTGGGAGAAATGGACATTGCCTATAAGCGGGTAGAAACCTGGCAGGCTCTTCCCCTCTCGGACACTGCTCTGGACGTGAAGTTCCGGGAGGGAAGCCGCCTGGAGGAATTTCACGCCCGGCAATTCCGCCTGCGCATGCTGAGCGTGCTTCTGCACGAGACCAACCACCTGGTTTTTCCTGGTGAGGAGGAGTCGGCGGTGCGGCAACGGAGTCTGGGTTTCTATCACGACGCGCTGGCCAGCTATGTTGAGAACGCGATGGCCACGCTGTCGTTGACCATCGACCGCTCGTTCTCGCGCCTGGGCTGATTGTGTTTGGGCCGACGGCGCTCCTGGCGGCCAATCCGCCGCAGGCGCAGGTGCTTCCAAGTTTTTCCTCGACGGATTTGCCACCTGTCTTTACAATGAACAGTTCGTGCCGAGGGAGAGAACGCTGAAGACAAGTCACCGCAAGTTGGCCTTGGTTCTAGTCGCGCTGGGGGTCGGCGGCTGGGTGCTAAGCTGTCGCCGCACGGTCAGCCTGCGTCCCGTGACGACGCAGGTGGTGGTGTTGGGGTTCGATGGCGCCGACCCGAACCTGCTCGTCAAGTGGATGAAGGAAGGGAAGCTGCCGAACCTTGCCCGCCTTGCCGAGCGGGGCAGCTTCCGACCTTTGGGCACGACCAATCCGCCCGAGTCACCGGTCGCCTGGGCGTCTTTTGCCACGGGGCTCAATCCCGGCGGGACAGGCATCTTCGACTTCCTCCGCCGCGACCCACAGACCTATCTTCCCGAGCTGGCGCTGGTGTCGCGGGAAAAGGCCAAGTTCCTATTCGGCCTGATCCCCATCAAGCCTCCTCGGGTGACGAACGAGCGCAGCGGCGTGCCTTTCTACAAGGCTGTGGCGGACGCGGGCTACAAGACCACCGCCATCCGTGTGCCCCTGGAGTTGCCTCCGACTTCTTTACCCGGGGGCAAGCTCTGGGCGGGCCTGGGCGTGCCGGATCTACGCGGCACCTGGGGAACATTCTTTTATTTTGGCACCGACCTGACGCAGTGGGACGTTGGTGACACGGAGTTCGGAGGCAAACTGGTCCGGTTGGAAATAAATGGCAATGAAGCCTCGGCGGAGGTGGAGGGCCCGGTCGATCCCACCGCGAACTCTTACCGGCGCATTTCCGTGCCGATTCATCTCCAGGTTGCGTCCCAAAGCAACGCTGTGACTATCCAGCTTGCAGGGCGTGCGGAGACCGTGGCAGAAGGGCACTGGAGTGAATGGTGGCACGTGAAATTCCCTATCACGCCCTTCCTTTCCGTCCACGCCACGTGCCGCTTCTACGTTCTGCAAGTGTCGCCCGACCTCCGTATTTACATGTCGCCGCTCAATTTGGACCCGGAATCTCCAGCTCTTCCCATTTCTTTTCCCGCCAACTACACGGCGGAACTCGTCAAGAAGCACGGGCCTATCAAGACGGTTGGCTGGTGGCACGACACCTGGGCGTTGAATGAGGAGAAAATTGACGAGGGCCTGTTTCTAGAGGACTCTTTCCGCACGATGCAGACCCAGGCTGAAATCACCCTCGACGAACTGAGAAATGATCCGCCCAGCTTGCTGGTCTCCGTGTTCCTGGCCACGGATCATATCTCCCACATGTTCTTCCGATTAATCGATCCGGGGCACCCGCGCTACGACGCGGAACTGGCAGAGAAGTACGGCGACGCGATCCTGCAAAGCTACGAGCGCATGGACCGCATCGTGGGGGATGTGGAGCGCGCCATGAAGCCCGGAGGGACGCTGATCATCCTTTCCGACCACGGCTTTCACAGCTTCCGCAAAGGCTTCAACACCAACACCTGGCTGGTACAGAACGGGTACATGGCTCTCAAGCATCCCGGGGCCGAGGAGAAGACCTACAACCTGGAGAACCTCTTCGGACAGGGGAGCTTTTTCCCCAACGTGGATTGGAGCCGCACGAAGGCTTATGCGCTCGGCCTGGGGCAGATTTATCTCAACCTGCGCGGGCGCGAGAGGCTGGGCATTCTGGATCCGGGCCCGGAAACCGATCGGCTGCTGGAGGAAATCCGTCAGAAGCTCGAAGCGGTTGAGGACCCGGACACACACCAGTCGGTGGTGCAGAAAGTTTATCTGGGGCGCGAGATTTTCCACGGGCCGCGCATGCCGGAAGCACCCGATCTACAGGTGGATTTTCGCGACGGTTACAGGACTTCCTGGCAGACTTCGCTGGGAGCAATTCCTGCGGGCATCGTGGTGGCCAACATGAAGAAGTGGAGCGGCGACCATTGTGCTTCTGATCCCAGCGACACGCAGGGCATCTTCCTCTCGAACCGCAAGGTCGTTACACCCGATCCCAGCATCCTCGATATAGCCCCCACGGTCCTCAGCGTCCTAGGGGTCCAGTTCCCAGGGCATTTGGATGGACGACCCCTGGAGTTTGCCCCACCCGCCAAAGCCAAATAAACGCGCCCCGGACAGCTTGCCATAGCGCGGAGAACCATGCTGTCCCACGTCGCGCATCCTGTGGGCTAGACAGCTAAGCGCGCCCGACCCTCAGGGCGGGTCCTGCCGCCGCCGGCCGGAGGCCATGCGGGCGGTCCGGGCCGGAGACACATTGCTCTTGACAAGCGACCTACCGGTCGGTTAGGTTCTACACTGTGTGATGGCGCTGGCCATTGCAAGGGTAGTTGTTTCTGCAACGGAATCTGGACTCAGGAGGGAGGGCGCGAGCATTTCTTCGCGCGTGAGTGTTCCAACTTTCACTGACACCTCCGGGTTGCTGTTCGAGTGCGGCAAGGCTCGGACCTCTTCCCCTGAGGGGATCCGCTGCTTTTGATCTGAGAAGTTCATCGTTTTTCATTTCACCTCAGAAGTCTCTTTAGAAGTTAAGAGATGAGGCGTGGACACGTCGGGTGCACATGGAAGTTCCATGAATGCGGGTTGATTGGAGGATGAATCATGAGAACTATCAGACTGACCGCATACCTGCTGGCCTTCCTGAGTCTGCTTCTTCTTGTATCTTCGGCGATGGCCCAGGAAATGACGGGAGGTATTCAAGGAACAGTGAAAGACCCCAGCGGCGCAGTGATCCCGGGTGCCACTGTGCAGCTCACCAGTCCTGCTCTTATGGCACCCCTGAAGAGGGAGACCGATGGGGTGGGATTCTACCGCTTCATGAGCCTGTCCCCCGGCACCTACACCGCCGAAGTTTCTGCCACTGGTTTCCGAAAGTACGTGGAGACTAACATCAAGCTCGACGCCGGCAGGATCCTCACGGTTGACGCGCCACTTGAAGTCGGTCCCACCACGCAAGTAGTGGAGGTGCAGGCGTCACCATTCATCGTGGACACCACGCAAAGCAAGATCGCGGTGAACGTGGGCAGCGAGTTCATCGACACCCTGCCCAAGGGGCGTTCTTTCACAGACCTCATTAGCGTCGCCCCGGGGGCACGCTGGGAGCCCTTGCAGTCCACCAACCTGAGTTCCACCACCACGGCTGGTTTCCAGATCGACGGCGCCAGCGATGGCGAGAATGTCTACGCGCTGGAAGGCATGGACACCTCGGATATCTATGGTGGCGGCGTGGGGATGAATGTTCCCCTGGATTTCGTGCAGGAACTGAACATCCGGAGCGCCGGGTTTGAGGCCGAATACGGCGGGGCGCTGGGTGGCGTGGTCAACATCGTCACCAAGCGGGGTGCCAACACCTGGCATGGCAGCGGCTTCCTCTACGTTCGCTCGGACATGATCTCGGCGAAGCCGCGACCCGGGCTGCGCTTGGATCCGGAGCAGCAACAAGTCGGCCGCGTCAGCGAGAGCTACCAGTATTACCAGTACAAGGCGGACTCGTGGCGGACCCTGGAGCCCGGTTTTGATCTGGGTGGCTATGTGAAGAAGGATGTGCTCTGGCTATACACCAGCTACGTTCCCACCCTGGACCGGACCACCCGCACAGTGAACTTCAGCTCTACTGATCCAAACACGGGTATGGTCTGGGGCAATCAAACCTTCAAGCGGTACGACCGAACCCATTATGGCCTGGGGAGGCTCGATTTTTCCCCTTATAGTTCCATCCGCACGGCGCTCAACTGGAACTATGCCTACAGCCGGTGGCACGGCAACCTTCCTACCGCGGACAGTGAGGGGAACTTGCTGGCCAACGGCGATGGCGCATCGCAGCCCACCAACTGGCCGGCGGACTGGGGCCAAACCCTGCCGAACAACGCCTACGTAGCCAGCGTGTACTTCACGATCAGCTCCAAGATGCTGGCCTCGGCGCGCTGGGGTTATTGGTACAGCGACACGCAGGACCGGGGCAGGCCGAGCGGAGACCGCTATCAGTACCTGCGCTCCTCGATGGGCCTGATTGGGTTAGACGGAACCGCCGTCCCGATCGAATTTCAGCACCCGAATGGCTTCACGACCTTGGGCGAGGTCCGGCAAACGATTTTCGACAAGTTCTCGCGCACGGGATTCAATTTCGACTGGTCCTGGTTGGTGCGTGGCGCTGGCACTCACACGCTCAAGGCCGGCTATGCCATGAACCGTATCCACAACGACGTCTTCTATGGTCCGAACAGATCGTGGGTACGGCCGTACTGGGGTTATACCTACACGCCCGTTACCGATAGTGGGGCGGAGGTTTGCGTCGACCTGAGGGCCCAGAACCTGGACCTTTACGGTAGGGCCTTATGCCGTGGAATTTTCGGCACCTACCGCATCATCGACATCAGCACCGTTGGCAATGTCGCCAGCTTCAACCACTCCATCTTCTTCCAGGATGCGTGGAAGGTGGGGCGTTTCACCTTGAATCTGGGCGTCCGGATGGACAAGGAGTATCTGCCCTCGTTCTCCTCAGGGGCGGGCATTGTCTCCACACCAATCAAGTTCGGGTTCTTCGACAAGGTGGCGCCGCGCCTAGGAGCGGCGGTGGATGTCCTGGGCAACGGCAAGCTGAAGGTCTTCGGCAGTTGGGGCATGTTCTACGACATCATGAAGTACTCCATGCCTCGCGGCTCGTTCGGCGGCGACTACTGGCATGATTGCTGGTACACCTTGGACACCTACGACTACACCGACATCGCTCCCATGCTGGACGCGAACAATCACACCTGCCCAGGGGGAGGGGGATTACCTGGCACCAAGATCGAGGAGATTGACTGGCGTATTCCTTCCAACACCACGGAGTCTGCCCCCCCACCCCCCATCGCGAACGACGTGAACGGCCGCATCGACAAGAACTTGAAGCCGATGCGCTTGCGCCGAATCGACGTTGGGGCAGAGTACGCCCTCCGTCCCAGTCTAGGCCTAGAGGTACGTTACACCCGCAACCGGTTGGACTACACCATCGAAGACGCGGGCATCCTCGGACCCGGTGGGGAGGAGTACTACATTGTTAACCCGGGCTACGGCATCACTAAGAAGATGCTGTATCAGGATTGTGAGGACACCTGGGTGAATCCGGAGAACTGCCCCTCCATGCCCAAGGCAGTTCGCAACTACGACGGGCTGGAAGTACGCCTGATCAAGCGCTGGTCACAAAACTTTGGCTTCAGCGCCTCTTACACTTACAGCCGCCTGTGGGGCAACTACTCCGGCCTGACCAGCACCGAAATCGGTGACGCTGCCGGTGGCCGGCACGACCCCAACGTCAGCCGTTACTTCGATCTACTCCAAATGACCTACGATGCACACGGGAAGCCCACTTTCGGCATCCTGCCCACGGACCGGCCGCACACCCTGGGACTCTACGGGGCTCACCGGAAGAAGTGGTGGGGGATGGAAAGCACGTTCGGGTTGACGCAACTTGCCTACTCGGGAGTCCCGCTGACCACCGAGATCCCGATGATCAGCAGCACTGCTGTACATCCCGAGGGCATCGGCAACTGGTTGCCACTCACCGCGGATGCCGAGGGCTACATCACCGCCGGCGCGGTGCAGAAAAACCACCGTGGGCCAGCCTTCACCAATACCAACTTCCTGCTCACCCACGACCTCCCACTCAGCGAGACCACGAAGTTCACGTTTGAAGTGAACATCATGAACCTTTTCAATCAGAAGCACGCCTTGCGGTACTACACCAATCCACTGCGCGGCGGCCAGATCCCGGTGGAGCTTGAGACGTTCTTCCAGGGATTTGACTACGTCAGTGCACTGAATGATCCAGTCGAGGAGCTGGCTCTGGATAGCCGCTACGGGTATTCCGACGCGTTCAACGCCGGGCGGCAATTCCGCTTCAAGATTAAATTCAGCTTCTAACCTTCAACCTCCGGGGGCGACGCGAGCGTCGCCCCCCGGAACTTTCATTCTGTAGCCACCCTGCGCCATGCACGGCCTCTCCGTTTGAAGCGACGGTACCAATTGGGAACGTGTCTCCGACCTACCGGTCGGTGTGGAGCTTCTCCAATCTCCGGTATTCTGCATATAACAAACTGTAGATTAGGACGGGTTGTGGCGTGCCCCACTTCCATCTCGTTGATTCTGCTTGGATTGGCAGGCCAACTGTAGGGCACACATTGGCCCGTCTTTTGCTTGACAGGGAGACTGAGAGTCGGGTAAGGTGTGGCCCGTTTAGCGGCCCTGACGCCTTGGGCTTTGGTACACAGAGTCAACCGGACATTTAGGAACGCGGCCAGTTGCGGAACTTCTTGGATTTGCACTCTGGGGCAGCTGAGTTGTTTATTTTGGGGGGGGCCGAAGCTTGCCCTGAGTTACTCTGCTTCTCTTATCGAACCTCCATGCAAGGCAATTCAGTCCTGCTCCAAAAAAGGGGGTAGTAAATGTTAAAGGCCATTCGGCATGGGACCCTAAGGTACTTCTTGGGATTTGTGTGCTTTGTGTTGATGGGAGCGGGGACGCTTCTGGGACAGGGAACCGCGGGTACGATTACCGGTACTGTGACCGACCCAACGGGCGCGGTGATCCCCGAGGCAACCGTCACGGTCGCCAATCAGGGTACCGGCGTGAATTTCCACCTGACCACGAACTCTTCGGGCGTGTACTCCATCACGTCTTTGATCCCCGGGACCTACACGGTGACTGTCTCTCAAAAAGGGTTCAAGACTTACGTTAACCAGAATCTTGGCCTGAGTGTCAACGAGCTCCTTCGGATAGACGCCCAATTAGAGATTGGCGTGGAGACGCAGACGGTGACCGTGGAGGCCGTGGCGCCGCTGGTGAACACCACAGAAGGTCGGTTGTCGTCCCTGGTCAGCGCCACCCAGATTCAGAGCATGCCTCTGAACGGGCGCAACATCTACCAGTTGATGCAGCTGATTCCCGGCGCCGTTAACTCCACCGGCGTCAATCTGGAGAACGCTGGCACGGGCGGCATAGCCACCAACATCAACGGCACGCGTCTGAACTTCAACGGATTCCTCCTGGACGGTGTCGCCAATAAGGGTCTGACGGGGGGTGCCAACGCTCAGCCCTCGCCGGACTTCGTCCAGGAATTTCGCATCATGACCAACGATTTCTCGGCGCAATATGGCAACAGCGCCGGCTCGGTCACCGACGTGAGCATCAAGACCGGGACGAATAGCCTCCATGGTGCGGTCTGGGAATACCTGCGCAACGATAAGTTGAATGCCCGGAACTTCTTCGATGGCGACGTCAAGAGTAAATGGCGGCAGAACCAGTTCGGCGCCAACGTGGGCGGCCCCATTAAGAAGGACAAGCTCTTCTTCTTTGCCGGCTACGAAGGCGAGCGCTTCCGGACCGAGTCGCCTGCGGAATACACCATTGAGACCCCGGCGTGGCGACAAGCCGTCAAAACTACGCTCCCCAACTCCGTGGCAACGCTGCTCTACAACGACTTTCCGGGCCCCAATGTCCAGCCAGGAATGGAGAGCTACACGGTAGGCGATGTTGTCAATCAGACGGCTATTGACGATCTGGGCGCGAATGTGGGCGGCCAGTACGACGACTACACGCCTGGCACCCTCTTGGGTACGATAGATCCCGCCACTCTGGAGGTGATCCCCAATTCCTTCATGGCTTACACCGATCCCTGTTTCCTGAACTATTGGAACTATATCGGCGCCCCCGCCTTTTCCGGCGGGCCCACTTGGGGGGACGCGCAGGTTGCTGCCAACACCTTCGCCAGCTTAGTGGGCGTCACGGCGGCGGAGAGTGCGCAGATTCAGACCAACATCAACGCCGTCTGCCCGGGTATGGGTCTCGCGGCCCCCGCGGTGCAGTCCGGAGCCATGGCCCGCGACGCGTGGATGCTGGGCATGGTTCGCGCCAAGTTCGCCACCCGGACGGTCAATCAATTCTATAACGGAGACCAGTTCACGGGGCGGCTTGACTACCAGGGTGACCAGAACCGGATTTTTGGACGCTTCTTCTTTTCCATGCAGAAAGACCCCAACGTCACCTCGCTCAACTCGGCGATTCGCGGATTCACGGTTCCCATGACGGCATCTTTCCCGAGCGCGGCTTTTAGCTGGGTGCGCAGCTTCTCGCCCAACGTGGTCAACGAATTACGCCTCGGCTACACGCGGAACCAACTCAGTGACATTCCCAACCCGACGCAGTTCGGCGTTCCACAGATCAGCTTTGACTTCGGCGAGGTGAACTTCGGGGCGTACAACGGCTATCCCCAGTTCTTCGTCGAGAATGTGTACAACTATGTGGACATGCTTTCCATCGTGAAGGGCAAGCACTCTCTCAAGGTAGGCGGTGAGTTCAAGCGCAATATCGAGAACAGCGAATTTAACGTCGGCCGGCCCAGCTACTACTTCTTCGACATGCTGTACTTTGCGGCTAACCTGCCCTACCAGTTGGCGGCGGGCGTCAATCCGGAGCTCACCACGGGCGGCGCAGCGCACATTGACACCAACATTCGCGGCTTCCGCAACTACGAACTTGGGTTCTTCGTTCAGGACGATTGGAAGGTGACCAAGAACCTGACCTTGAACTTCGGCCTGCGGTGGGATTACTTCGCTCCCCACACCGAGAAGTACGGCAACATCACGAACTTTCACTACGGACCCGGCGCGGATGCTGTCGAGCGACTCGCCAGCATCAACTGTCAAGCGACCATCAGCGGGGAGTGCGCGGGGCCGGCGGGAGATACAAACACGCCGAACGGCGGGTTTGTGGCCGCGCAGCAGTTGACCCCGCCAGACAGGAACAATTTCTCCCCCCGCTTCGGCTTCGCTTGGGACCCGCGCGGGAACGGCAAGACCGCCATCCGGGGCGGCTTTGCCATCTTCTATGAAGCCGGCATCTATAACCCCCTCTCGAACTCGCGGTGGAATCTACCCTTCTACTCATTCAACATCGCGATGCCGATATTTGGATATCCCGGCCTGCCTCTGTTTGGTCCCACGAACCCGGACGGCACGCCCAACACTTCTGCGACGCCGTCTTACTCCGGCGCCCCCGATAACCCTGGCCAGGGTCCAGCGGGTCTGGGCTTTGCCGGGAACATCATGGGTTGGTACCCCGGGAATCCCAATTTGGCGTACTTGACCGGCATCCCCGACCCTGCCGGGATGCGGACCCCTTATGTGGAGAATGCTTTCCTGGGTGTCCAGCAAGAACTCACGCCCTCCATGGTCTTGGAGGCCAACTGGGTGATGACGTTGGGGAAGAAGCTGTTCTGGGCCGAAAACCCGAATCGGGTGGTGAACGGCTATGCGCGAGCCAGTGTCATTGACCCCTGTACGGGGGTAGACGCAGCGCCTACACCGCTGGTCAATCCCTGCTTCGGCACACTCCGCACTTGGATGAACAGTGTCAATTCCAACTACAACGCTCTTCAGGTCTCGGTGACTCGCAAGATGAGTCGAGGCCTGGCCATGACGTCTGCTTACACTTGGAGCCATACGCTCGACTTCCGCTCTGACTGGCATGCCCTCACCTCCGGCGGCAGCGCCAACTGGGCCAATGCTTTCGGAGCGTCGGGGTATTCGTATGACCCGAACAAGGTCTTCCTCGAGTACGGCAATTCCTCGTTCGATATCAGGCAGCGCTGGGTCACCTCGCTGTCCTGGGAACTGCCGTGGCTTAAGGATCAGCGTGGCGTCGCTGGAAAGATCCTGGGTGGGTGGCAGACGAACTATAACGTTTCTTTGCAGACCGGCTTCCCCTTCACCGTGGGGGCACGAAGAGACTACAATGGCGATGGGATCAGGGGTGACCGTCCGGACACGCCGAGTTGGGGAAATTCCCGCAGCTTCACCAACACGGACTTCTTGCAGGGCTCGGCCCCCGATGGGGGAAGCGTGATGCAGAGCCTCCTCGGTGACTTCCCGCGTCCGGCTGATGGAACTGACGGGAATCTGGGGCGCAACACTTTCCGCGGACCTGGAATCGCCAACGTGGATTTCTCGCTCTTCAAGAAGATTGCGTTCAAGGAGCGGTATTCCATGGAGTTCCGGGCTGAGTTCTTTAACCTCTTCAACCGCGTCAACCTCTACCCGCCGGATGCGAACTTGGCCAGCGCGAACTTTGGTCTGTCGCAGCAGGCCTTTGACCCGCGCGTGATTCAGTTCGGGCTCAGATTCGCCTTCTAGGTGCGGGCAGAACTGGTTTCCTACAAGGGGGACGAGCAATCGTCCCCCTTTTCTTTTCTGGTAGGGGAGGGCTTTGCTCTCCCGCAAGATAGCGGGAGCCCAGAGGGCTCCCCTACTCAAACTTGCTGCGGTATTGTTGGCAGAGAGAGGTGCTCTGCTGGCAAAGCGTGTGAAACTCCCGGGTGGCGCTCGCCCGGTCGTCCAGCTTGAGGTAGGCAAAGGCAAGGTTCAGTCGCGCCG
>Ga0315274_10008949_pt1 | contig 14500 bp, 16 predicted proteins | sample YL17G02_20_MG_FD_203700 | JGI IMG/M metagenome (GOLD analysis project Ga0315274, IMG submission 203700) | Sediment microbial communities from Yellowstone Lake, YNP, Wyoming, USA - YL17G02_20 | ecosystem: Environmental > Aquatic > Freshwater > Lake > Sediment | place: USA: Wyoming | collected... | reverse complement strand
CGTAATGCATATTGGGAATATTTGAAATACGTAATGGAAGGAGAAATTAATGATCAGCGAAACACTTCAAAATGCCATCAATGAACAGATTAAAGCAGAACTTGATTCATCCTATCTCTATTTGGCCATGGCGGCCTGGTGCGAATCGATTAGTCTCAAGGGATTCGCGAAATGGTTCGAGAAGCAGGCCAACGAAGAGAATGCGCATGCCAAAAGGTTTTATGAATATCTGGTCGAAAGGGGGGGGCGTGTTATCTTGAAAGGCCTGGATACTCCCCCGGCCGATTTCGGTACTATGGAAAAAGCGTTCCAGCAGACGCTTGATCACGAAAGGGTTGTTACCGGCCGGATAAATAAAATCTACGAAATGGCGAGGAATGAAAAGGATTTTGCCACCCAGGAGATGTTGAATTGGTTTGTCAAGGAGCAGGTCGAAGAGGAGGCCACCGCCGAGGAGATGCTGGCTCAAACCAAGATGGCGGAGGGCAGGCCGGGAAATCTGCTCTATCTTGATCGCCATGCCGGAAAAAGAGGCGACGATTGATCGCGAGGTAAATAACACGGGCGGCGCGACTTGGCCGCCCGTTTTTATTGTCCATGCCGCCAGACTGAACCATCGAAGGAATTAGTTCTTTTCCATAAGTACGAGTTTTTAGACTCAATGATTTCGCTTGCCAAGTATCAATGATTGGTTATAATTATTAATAATATGATCGGCGACAGCCGAAGAGAGTTGTATTTTAAGGCTCGTTATTAAGAACGGGGTATCATGAAAGGTATCATACTCGCCGGCGGGCTCGGTACCCGTCTGTATCCACTTACTAAAATCACCAATAAGCATCTACTTCCGCTCTACGACAGGCCGATGATATTTTTCCCCATCGCCAAGTTAAGGCAATCCGGAATTAAGGAAATTATTATCGTTACGGGCGGCAATAACGCCGGCGATTTCCTGCGTCTCCTTGGCGATGGGTCCCAATTCGGTTTGAAACAACTGCATTACACCCACCAGGCTCATGAGGGCGGGATCGCCCAGGCAATCGGCCTTTGCGAGAATTACGTGGAACATGAAAAGGTGGCCGTGATGCTGGGAGACAATTTGATCGAGGATGATCTCTCGGGCTCTATCGCCGAATTTGAGAAAAGCGGACGAGGCGCCAGGATATTCCTGAAACGGGTAGATAACCCCCGGGAGTATGGGATTGCCACGTTGCACGGCAGAAGAATCCTCCGAATCGTGGAAAAGCCCAGGAAGCCGCATTCGAATTACGCGGTAACGGGGATTTACCTGTACGATAACCGGGTTTTTGGCATAATAAGAACCCTGAAGCCGTCTCGGCGAAAAGAGCTCGAGATAAGCGATGTCAACAACATTTATCTGAAAAGAGGCGAACTCGACTATCGGAAACTAAGGGGCGGGTGGGCCGATGCGGGCGAATCGATCGAGGCCTATAACAGGGCCATTTCATTCGCCCGGAGGCTGGTTAACCGAAAAGAGGGGAGCGGGCCAAAACCGCTGTAAATACAGGCATAAGGAAATATATATTCGTAAATTTCCGCTTTTATACCATAAGCGCCGATATGCGGCCGAATCAAGTGAGGTATAGTTATGGGCATATATTCTAAGAACGATCATCAGGAACGGGTGATGATCTTTATCGACGGTAACAATCTTTACCACAGCCTCAAACATGTAATCGGGCGAACCAATCTCGATTTCCAGCAGTTTGCCCAGAGGCTCATCAATGGCCGGCAATTAATCCGTGTCTATTATTACAACGCCCCTCTGAACCGCGAGGATGACGAGGAGAAGTACCGTATGCAGCAGTCCTTTTTCGACTCGCTGGATACCGTGCCTTATCTCACCAAGAAATTCGGACGGCTCGAGAAGCGGCTTGTCAAACAGACACTTCCCGATGGAACCTATGTATCGGTGCCAACCTATGTCGAGAAGGGGGTTGACACATTCATAGTGATCGATATGCTTTCGCACGCCTTCAAGGATAACTACGACACCGCCATTCTCATATCCGGAGACGAGGATTTTACTGTCTTAGTGGAGACCGTCAAAGACCTGGGGAAACATGTCGAGGTGGCCAACCTCGGCGGCTCGTATCTGTTGCGTCAGGCGGCGGATAAATATGTTTTGATTGATAAGAACCTCTTGGACGGCATACAGCAACCGGATCGGGGCGACCGAATCGAAAGACAATGGCTGGAGTAACTGGATTTTGCGACAGGATAAAATAAGCGGCGTTCTGACCAAGAGACTGATCGTGCATCCCGATGAGCGTGGGCGGCTCTTCGAGATTCTTCGAGCCGATGATGAGATATTCAGCAAATTCGGGCAGGTTTATATTACCACCGCCAATCCTGGTGTCATAAAGGCCTGGCACTATCACAAAATTCAAACCGATAATTTCTGCTGTGTCGTTGGAAAGGCCAGGCTCGTGCTCTACGATCCGCGGGTGGACTCGCCGACCAGGGGCGCGCTATGTGAATTTGAAATCGGCCCCCAGAACCTGGAGCTGGTCATGATACCGCCCGGCGTCTACCACGGATTCCAATGCATCTCGGACACAGAGGCAATCATGATAAATATTCCGACCGAGCCATATAGCCACCAGAGACCCGATGAATACAGGCTCGACCCGTTTGCGGCTGATGTTCCTTATTCATGGCCCAAGCATGCGGGGATGAAATCATGAGAGTGCTTGTTACTGGCGGGGCGGGGTTCATCGGTTCGAATTTCATCAGGATAGCCCTGAAAAGCCATGCCGATTGGGAAATTGTTAATTTTGATCTGCTGACCTATGCAGGAAATCTCAAGTCTCTGGAGGATATCAGCCGCGATCCGCGCTATGGATTCATCAAGGGGGATATCGCCGAGCGGGCCGACCTCGAAAAGGCTTTCGAATCCGGAATCGACCTGGTTGTCAATTTCGCGGCGGAGACCCATGTCGACAAGTCGCTTTACGAGGCTTCGCTTTTCCTGCGAACCAATGCGGTCGGAGTCGGGGTCCTGCTTGAAACGGCGCTGGAGCATTCGGTCGAGAGACTCATTCACATTTCAACTGACGAGGTATACGGGTCGATAACAGACGGACAATACGCTTCAGAACAGAGTCCTTTAAGGCCGAGCTCACCATATTCGGCGAGCAAGGCGGCCGCCGACCTCCTATGTGGGGCATTCTTCAAAACCCATGGATTGCCTGTCATAATCACTCGCTCGAGCAATAACTACGGGCCGTATCAATTTCCAGAGAAGATCATCCCGTATTTCATAACAGAGGCCATGGCCGGCCGGCAAATGCCATTATATGGACTCGGCGTAAATATCCGTAACTGGCTGCATGTCGAGGATAACTGCCGGGCTATCCTGACTCTTATCGACAGGGGGGTTCCGGGGGATATTTACAACATCGGTGGGGCCAATTATCTCGACAACCTGTCGCTCACCCGAAAACTCCTCTTAATTTTGGGCCTATCGGAATCGCGTATTAAGTATGTCGAGGACCGCCCCGGGCATGACCTGCGCTATGCGATCGACTGCTCCAGGATCGAATCTCTCGGCTGGAAACCTCAGATCGATTTCGACGAGGGATTGCGACGGACAGTTCGGTGGTATATCGAAAACGAAGCCTGGTGGTGCGAAATACTTTCGGGCGAGCATCGAAAATTTCAAGAGCGCCATTATAAGAACTGATGACAGCCAGGTGCAAGAAGATACTCATTACCGGGCAAAGTGGCCTGGTAGGGATTCATGTAATACCAAGGCTTGATAGCCACCATGATATTGTCGCGATTAGCAGGAATCCCGTTAGAATTTCTTATTACGTCACTACCTCGTTGGCGCCATTAGATCTATATGACCTTGACGCTTTCGATAAATTTCTCGGGCGATCAAAATTCGATGTCATCATAAATTGCGCCGCCATGTCCGATGTTGACAGGTGCGAGACCGAGCGCAAAAAGGCCGGGATAATCAACACCGATGCCGTAGCTGTCATGGCCGGACGTTGCAGGGAATCAGGGGCCTTGCTGATTCATATATCAACCGACTATATTTTCGATGGAAAATCCGGGCCGTATGCCGAGAACGCGGAGGCCGTGCCGATAAATTACTATGGTGTCACCAAACTTGAGGCCGATAACGCCATTCTGAATTCGGGCTGTGAATATGCCATTGTGCGCACAAATCATGTTTATGGCAACGGCCTAACCACGCCGTCGAGACTGGTTCGCTGGGTAAGCGACGCTGAGCGCGAGGGCAGGCAGGTATTGGCAGCGGGTGACCAATTCAGCAATCCCACCTGGGCTGGAAACTTGGCCGATGCCATCGTGAGAATATTGGATACCGATTTCCGGGGGATAGTGAACGTGGGCGGCGCCGATTATGTAAGTCGTTTCGAATTCGCACAGGCGGCGGCGGAAATTTATGGCATTAATATCAATATTGTCAGGAAAGTCGCTTTGGGGGATCTCGAAATGGTCGCGCCCAGGCCGCTTCTGGCCGGACTGAAAACCGATAAAATGCGTCAGACGCTGGGGATAGAACCGGTCGGGATTCATTCGGGCCTGAAATTAGTATATGAAGGGGTCAGGTAGGCCGGATCACCGGAGGAACATGGCTGAGGATAGGGAAAGGATCGAAACATCAGAGAAAACACCAAAGGTTGCCGAAACCAGGCAGCCCAAGGTGCTTCTTCTGTACGCGTCGGCGGGCGCCGGCCATCGAAGCGCCTGCTCCGCCATCCAACAGGCCATGCACGAGCTCTACCCGGGAGCCTATGTCAAGATGGTCGATATCCTCGATTACATGCCGAAATTTATTGCCTATCTCTATTCGCGAGGGTACCTGTTTGTGGCCAGTCGTTACCCCATGCTCTGGTATTTCATTTACGAGAGCGGTTCCGACCTGGCGAAATTCAGACCGAGCGGTTTCTGGCACAGGTTATTCTGGAAATCGGCTCTGGGCCCGCTGTTTAATTTTCTCAGATATGAAAGGCCGGATCATATCATTTCGACTCATTTCCTGTCGAGTTGGGCGGCCGGGAATTACAAGTGGAAATACGATATTAACTGCAAAGTCTCGATGGTGGTGACCGACTATGGAGTGCATCCCGTCTGGATCACGCCCGGCCAGGATTACGTGTTTGTGGCCACGGAACAGCTTGGCGCCGAATTGACCCCTTTTTCAAGATTTTTGAGCACTGATAAGATCATCCCTACCGGTATCCCGATTCATCCCAGTTTCGGGCGCAAGAAAGATATCGGCTTGCTCAGGGAAAAATTCAAAATCGAACCAGACAGGCATACGATACTGATCCTGGGCGGCATGTTCGGATCGAAAAATATCAAGGACATACTATACTGGCTCTCGGAGTGCCGGGCCCGCCTGCAGCTGATCATCGTGGCAGGACAGCACTATCCCATAGGCGAAAGTATCAAGGACAGGCTTATAGAGCGCGATATCAGATACCAGGTATTCGGTTATATTGATTTCATGGACGAGCTAATGGCAGTCGCTGACCTCGTAATCACCAAGGCAGGCGCCCTGACAATCTCGGAGTGCCTGGCCCGTGGCCTGCCTCTGGTCATTTTCCGCCCTTACCCGGGCCAGGAGGTCCGCAATTGCGATTATTTTCTGGAGCAGGGCGTTGCTGTCAGGATTGATCAGCTTTCCGGAATCTGTTTCAAAATCGATAAGATACTTGGCGATCCGGATCAACTTCGGGCCATGAAAGAGCGTGCGCTTCAGATTGCTCAGCCGGACTCCGCGCTGAAAATTTCCAGAATTTTGTTGGATTTACCCTGCTGATTAGTATAACATAATATAAATTTATGAATCCCAGGGAATTCGACATTTCGAGGGACTATTTGCCTCGTTTGAGGGCCGATTTGGAAAGGACCCTCACGGCTTATCGCAAGGCGGCGGCTCTCAGGGCCAGGAAGATCGAGCAGGATATGGAGCAGATCAAGGTCTATCTCGATATTCTGGAAAATCGTAAGGATAAGATCAAGCTCAGTCCCGCCGCCTCCAAGAAGCTGCATGGCGTTCTATCGTGGGAGCCGAAGAACGGGCGCAGAAACGCGACTCATCGCAAGCAACAGGACCAGCTCGAAAAGCATTTTCAGGAGCTGCAAAAGGTTCTGGTGAGTCTGATATCCAAGAGATTTAAGTATTAGATTATTTTGGGCCCAATCTTTCAATAAATCAATCTCATCTTTTAGTCTTCATCTATAAAAAAGCATCTGCAAAACAGATGTCTTTCCTGCTTCTCCTTTTGCATGTTTTCGCAACGCGCCAAATGGCAACATATCACCGAACTTATAAGGGCTTCTGAAGTCTTAATCTATTTATTCGGCTCGGCCAATTGCTCGGGAAAAATTCGGTAAATTCGCCTGATTTTGCATCTTGACAAATCCTTTCGATAGTCTTAATAGTTTATTTTTAATGAGAGCCTGTCTATCGCTTGAGGGTGTCGGCCTGATTCCAGGTCGTTTTTTCGGCTGGAATGGGGGTTGCTCCGGCGAAATCGTCCATTACAAAGCGCCATATTTTGCCCCGCAGATACTGACCGATCCCTCTTACCTCGGCAAAATCGCTGTCGTCGATGTCGAAAACATCGATGGCCGCTGGCCGATGCCGGAGGAGAGCCAGTCGTTCATGCCGCATCTGGCCGGGCTGGTGTTCCTGGGCCATGTGACCGATCAGGCGGGGGCGGGCGAGCATTTCACGCTTCGTAATTACCTCAATATGAATCGTATCCCGGCGTTTTTCCCGGATGACCCGGGGAGTATGCTCCAGGCTGCCAAATCCACTCGTGGTTTATTCTGCGCTATTGACCGCGATGCTGACCGCGCCGAATCACGGCTAAAATTCGGGGCCAAACCGCTCGATTTCCATTCCATAGCCTCGCCGCAGGAATATATCTGGGACCTGGCCTCGGGAGATATGCCGGAGGAGAATATCAACCTATTGATTTGGGATCATGGGGCCAATAACGGCCTGCTTCGCTCGTTGAAAAAAATCGGGGCGCGCCTCAGGGTCGTGCCGCCCAACACCGAGCCTGAGCATATAATCGCGCTTCACCCCGATGGCGTTGTCATTGCCGGTGGGCCGTACCCCGCCGAGTTGGGGAACACGCTTTCGCGAATCGAGCGAATTATCGGCATCAGGCCGGTCCTGGCAGTCGGCAGCGGAGCGCTGTTAGTGGCCCGCTCCATGGGTATACCGATTGAGCCGTTGGAATCCCCTCATTACAGCGCAGCGATGATAGTGAACGATTTGTCGGGCGCCGAGATCGAGACATACCAGGCGCATGCGTTTGCGCCATCGCGGGCAGGTTTGGAGCAGGCCGGATGCGAAATCACGCATGTCAGCGCCGATGACGGCACTGTCGAGGGTTTCGTCTGCCCCGATTACGATATAACCGCCATGATGTTTACGATGACATCAGAGCCGGTGGCCGGGGTATTGCGTGAGTATGTGGCGGGTATCAAAAATGAGGTGGTATTGTAGCGTTTGATTTGGGGTGGCATGCTTGTTCGTCCGTTTTTCCAGGACGAATAAGCATGTGATATAATTGCATGTAAAGCCCCTTAATCAAACAAGACAACATGCTTTCCTTGCCAAATTCAGCGTGCCGTCGGGTCGCCTGACCCGACGGATATCGACACAGCGCTGTCGGGTGGGGCTACCTCATTTGAGTCAAATGGCCGACGCCACCCAAAGAAGCGCCTCAGGATGTCGGCCAAATGGTCTTCCATACCGAGGCATACCCCAATTCTTCTCGCAACGGGCAAAGGCATTATGTGCAGCCTAGCCCGCGACATCTTCTGAAGGCCAACAATAAGAGTCAGGTCGCAGGCGACCTGACCTACAAAAAAACTTCGAGTTCGGAGCCAGATGCCACCCAACACCCCGCAATTTCCACTTGACCAAAGTCAAGCCTATCGTGCATAATGGCGCGTTAGTCTTGGGTTGTGGTGGAAAAGTTATAAAACTTAATGGGGTCACAATAAAGGTGACACCCAAACTCGATAGGAGTACGTGTGGATGAGAGAATCCCTCGTCGTGATGCCATCAACTACCTTTTAGGCGCCGGCTTGGTCGCGCTGGGCGGCGCCACCCTTTATCCGGTCATACGCTATATGATCCCGCCGAAAGCCTCGGGGAGCGGGACAGCCTCGGTCTCGGCCGCCAAGGTGGGAGACCTCAAGCCGAACGAAGGCCTGATTTTCAAATTTGGCGATGCCCCTGCAATTCTGGTCCTGCGGCCGGGCGGCGACCCCCATACGGCCGCAGATTACGTGGCCATGACCGCCGTCTGCACCCACCTCAATTGCACGGTGCAGTACCGGACCGACCTCAAGGAGATCTGGTGCGCCTGCCACAACGGCCATTTCGATCTCCAGGGGCGCGTTCTGTCCGGCCCGCCTCCGGCCCCGCTCGATCTGTATCGCGTGGCGATCAAGGGAGATGAAATCTTCGTCACATCCGAGAAGGCGTAAGTTATGGCAGAAAAGAAAAAGCTTTACCAATGGTTCGACGAGCGGGTCGACCTGAAAAATATCGAAAAATTCCTCGAACACAAGACTGTTCCATATCATGAGCATTCGATCTGGTACTACCTGGGCGGCATGAGCCTGTTCCTCTTCGTCCTGCAGGTCTTAACCGGGATTCTGCTTCTGCTCTACTACAAGCCGACTGCCGAGTCAGCCTATGAGTCGGTGCAGTATATCATGACCGAGGTGCCGTTTGGATGGCTGGTGCGCTCGATCCACTCCTACGCCGCCAACCTGTTTATCGGGATGGTGTTCGTGCATATGTTCTCGGTCTTCCTGATGAAGGCTTACAGGCGACCGCGGGAGCTGACCTGGATCTCGGGCGCGCTTCTGCTTTTCCTGGCGATGGGGTTTGGTTTTTCGGGATACCTTCTGCCGTGGAACCAACTGGCCTACCTGGCAACCAATGTCGGCACCAATTGCGCCACAATGGTACCGTTCATCGGGGAATGGCTGCTCGAATTTCTGCGAGGCGGTAAAGAGGTCACCGGCGCCACGCTGACACGCTTCTTCGGTTTCCACGTGGCGGTGCTGCCGGGGATAACAACCCTGCTGTTGGCGATTCACCTTCTCTTCGTCCAGCGGTTGGGGATGAGCGTGCCGGTTTCTATTGAACGTGAAATCAAGCAGGGGAAAGCCAAGCGACTGAGTATCCCCTTTATTCCCAATTACCTTTACCGCGACATGCTCGGCTGGGTGCTGGCCATGGGGGTCATCGTGCTTTTCTCGTCGCTGTTCCCGTGGGAATTGGGTGATAAGGCCGATATCCTAAAGCCGGCGCCGCCGCATATTCGGCCGGAGTGGTTCTTCGTGTTCATGTATCAGACACTGAAGTATGTCCCGAAAGTTATCGGCGTATTCGGATTCGCGCTGGCGGGGCTGGTCTGGATACTGCTCCCATTCTTCGACAAGAAATCGAACCGCGGCGAGCCGAACAGGCTATATACAGTTATCGGGGTGTTCGTGATCGCCTACATTATCATCTTAACGATTATTGGCTATGTGGCGCCGGGGGAATGAGATGAGAAAAATCACTGTAATTCTGCTTACGATATTCACGGGGGCGGTTGGTGTCCAGGCCAAGGATTCGAGTTGTATCAGTTGTCATCGTTCACCGGACTGGTTTTCCGACACCAGCGTTGTAGTGGCGTACTTATCGGGCGATACGCACCTCAATTTCGGGATTGGCTGCGAGGATTGTCACGGCGGCAACCCCAGGATCGGCTTTGCCGAGGGCGACCCAAGCCTGGCCATGGACCCGGCCAAAGGATACAAACCGGCGCCCGACAGAAATGGCATACCAGCGTTTTGCGCGCGATGCCATTCCGATATCGAATTCATGAAGCGGTATAATCCGCGCCTGCCAACCGACCAGATGGCCTTGTATAAGACGTCGGTGCACGGCAAACAACTGCTGGAACGTGGCGACCCCAAAGTGGCGGTTTGCACCGACTGCCATGGCGCGCACGGAATATTATCCGCCGCCGATTCGCGCAGCAAGGTAAACTATAAGAATGTGCCCCAGACTTGCGCCAAATGCCATTCCGATCCGGTTCACATGGCCGGATATAAAACCGAGAGCGGCAAGGCGATACCGGTCGATCAATACGAGGAATATGTACTCTCGGTTCATGGTAAGCTGGCGCTCGAGAAGGGCGATCAATCGGCCCCGGTCTGCAACGACTGTCATGGCAGCCACGGGGCCACGCCGCCGAATATAGCATCGGTATCGGCCTCGTGCGGCGAGTGCCACCCGTCGAATCGCGATTTCTTTAATGCCTCGCCTCATGCAGCTCCCTGGAAAGATCTCGGATATGCCGATTGCGAACAATGTCACGGCAGTCATCTAATTGCGCCGGCGACTGACAAAATGGTCGGAGTTGACAAAGATGCTCTCTGCGTACAATGCCACGACCCCGGCACTGGAGGATACCAGGCGGCGGCCACGATAAGGGCTGGGATCGATTCACTCAGAGCCGCAATAGCGGGGGCCGAGGAGGTGGTTCACCAGGCCGAGACAAAGGGTGTCGAGGGCGGAGAGGCCCGGTTCGACCTGGGCGCCGCCAAAGATAATCTCGTGCGGGTGCGCGCTGTGGTGCATACGTTCGATCCCGCGCAGGTGACTGAGATAACCTCCGCCGGAGTTAAGACCGCCGAGGCCGTGCGCCTGACAGCAGAAGAGTCGCTCGGCGACCTGCGAGCCCGCCAGATCGGGCTGGGCGTGTCTCTGATATTGATCATAATCGTGGCGTTCGCTTTGTGGCGCAAGATCAAGCAGGTCGACAGACGAACCGATTTCACAGCAGGGGCATAAAATCAGAGGTAATATAATCGGGACCCGGGATTGCCATAGAATAATAAAATAGGAGCATCATCATAACTGATGCCCCTAAAATCAGAGATTAATATCCTATAACCCGGCGGTAATGGAAATGATAACGCTCAGGTCATATTCGAGGTTAAAAGATCCGTCGGCTATACCATATACATTGAATTGGCCGCCATTTTTTATTTGATCCTCGAGTACACCCAGATTTCTCATGTTGGCTCTACCATCGGACCAATGCAGAAATAGGGTATCATCGGCGGGTATAGACCGCGACATGAATACCAATGTGGCGTTTTCGCGGACAGATGCGGTATCGGTATATAATTCATCCGAAATCCAAATCTCAGATATGGCATCGCTTGAGCCACTATTGACTATGAATCCTGCCAGGGTGATCTCATCGATCGACTTGAGTTTGTCCTTGTGGTCCTCATAATCGCTGTTTTCGGTTAAGTTGATCGGTTGATATACGACCGACAAGGGTAATGACGTGAACTTGGGGATATCGAAAACAACGACCAGAGTGCCGCTGGCGAGACACCCCGCTATCACCACCGGCAGAAGGAGGGCCAACGTCAAAAGCAGATTCTTTTTCATAGTAATCCTCCTACATCAACCCGAAGTGATAATTTGCACCGACGAAAATCAGGAGATTCTTGCGCGATCCGCCGCCATCGGTGGGAACAACTTCAAGCTTGGCTTTGGCCTCGATTCCCAGTCCTGATGGGAAACCGATCTCAAGTCCGGGGCCAAGGTGGTATTCTACTTTACTAAGATCGCCATAACCATCACGGGTCCATTTATATTTTCCCAGGCCAATCATCCAGTAGAAATGGGGTCCAATACCGCCACCCGTGCCCCCGATCAATCCCTCGATTCCAAGAACCGTTACCTTGCCGCCATCGGTTTTTTCGGTGCGCTCGTTGGGAGTGCCCTGAAGAATGACTATCTCGGGATCTCCGTATTTGCGCGATTCGAAGAAAGCGGCAGCGCCAAGCATGGGAGAGGGCGCGAATTTGACCCGCGCTCCGAATCCAGTGCCGGCCTTGGTATCGTCCTGGACTATGGGGGCATTCAGGCCGCCGTAGACCCCGAAGGCCAGGTCGGTCAAGGCCTGAGCGTTGCCTGCCATGAATAATAGAACAAAAATCACGACAGTTTTTCTCATGCTGCCTCCTTAAATGATTGGGGATTTGGAAATTTGTTCATGACGTTGATACTTAAAGTCCACTTTATTGTCAAGTTATTTTGTAAGAACCAGGCTGAGAATATGCCTATCTCCAAAATCTCCGGGGGGGATATAGGAATAATCGATCGCAACGTTATTGTGCGAAAGCCCAAAACCAAATGCCACGGGATTTGAGTTGTTCGATCCTGCCCTTAGTTGGAATCCGTCGAATAGGCTGTATTCAAGGCCCGCGCCGCCAGTCATTCCGATCAGGTATCCGTAAGAAAGGTCAAGGCTTAAGCCAACAGAAGCCTTGAAAAGCGGTATCCATCCCGATATGGAGAGCCTCGCCGGCAAAGGAGCAGATAATGATGCCACCGTGAATGCGGGGCCGAGGTTGTCAGCAGTCAGGGAAAATCGTCCCATTTGGGTTTCGGCCGAAATTCCAGCGCCGGCGCCCAGGCCATTTCCCATCTGGCTGTCGAGCCTCTGGTGATAATATGAGGCCGAAACCCCCCATGAAATCCTGCCCTGTTTCGACAGGGCCAGCTTGATTGCCCTATCTCCGGCATCGATTGAACCTGTCCTTAAATTATCGGCGGAATAACCGGTAATCTGCCCCGGCGAGAACAGGAGCGCACCTAACCCGAGCGTGAAACCACCGCCCAGATTCGCGGCCAGGGCAAAAGCCTCCAAGCGCGTATCGAGCAGGAGCTCTTGATGGCTGGCGAAAAATGCGGTCTTTCCCAAAAGAGAAGGATTGCCGAATATGGCCTCGGGGCCGATAATACCGGCGTAGCATCCTTGCCCCAGGGCGGCGGCGTCGGCTCCCACAGGCAAATTGAGGAAGTCGAGGGCGTTTTCCCCGGGGGACGAGCGTGAAACCTCGGCCGATAAGATTAAGGCAATCGTGGCCAAAGGCAGGAGCGATTTCGCCTTTAGATATACATATATAAGATTCTTAAGCTGCCCTCGGGTCACGCTGTTTCCCCTCCTCTATTGAAGCCCTCATATCGGCTAAGGTGTAGTTAAGCGATTTGACATTATTTGTCAAATTCTTTTCAATCGTGGTGTCTGACATCCGGTATCCGCGCGACGAACTCTATCTCTACCAGGGCGTCTTTGGGCAATTTCGCGACCTCGACCGTGGAGCGAGCCGGGAAATCCCTAATAAAATGTTCGGCATAAACCTCGTTTACCGCAGTGAAATCGTCGATATTTTTCAGAAATATCGTGCTTTTCAAGACGTCCTCAAAACCACAGCCGGCTTCCTCCAGGACCGCCCGCAAGTTGCGGAAAACCTGTTGCGCCTGATGCCCCGCATCGCCGCTGACCAATTCGCCGCTCCCAGGGTCGATACCAATCTGGCCGGCGGTGAAAAGGAGCCCGGTCTGGCTGTCGATTATTGCCTGGTTATAGGGGCCCAGGGCCTTCGGGGCATGGTCGGTGTGGATGATTTTTTTCATTGAAAGACCTCCAAAATTCCTTAAATTCCCAAGGGTTTATAATACAACCGATGGATTTTATCAAGATGAAGAACAACAGAAATGAATTAACCATAACCATGGCCGGTATCGTTTCCTACGCGATATGCATGATCAATAACTTTCACACCGACGATTGGCTGGTCCTTTTCAATTATTCCAATGGTTTGTCGTGGATGGAATTTCTCTCGATGGAAAATCTCGGTCGTTTCAGGCCCCTTACGAATATTCTCCTCTATTTTCGATACCTGGCCTTTGGCGAGAACGCGGCTTTGTATTACGGGCTGAATATTGCCTTACATATAGCGGTCTGCATCCTGCTCTACAGGTTTCTGCTGAAAATGGGGCTTTCCCGAGCCGCCTCGCTCGTTTCGGCGCTGATATTCACTGTTTATTTTCAGCATTACGAGGCGGTTCTATGGCTCTATGGCACGATCCGTATATTGGCGGCCGCATTTTGGATCTTGAGCCTCTGGGCGCTACGAGATTATATCCTGGGCGGGCGCCTTCGTTCGCTGGCCATTTTTGCGGCGGTCTCTATTTCGGGCTTGTTTATTGTCGAGGATTTCGTGGTCGCCCCTCTGGGATTCGCCGTTTTCGTAATGATTTTCGCCGAAAGAAAATATCTTTGGAAACGACTGATACCGGTTGCGATGATCGGGGCTGCCGGCCTGGCCATCTATTTTGCCTTACGAGCGACCCTGATTGCGCGGCCTCAGATAGTCGAAGAATATTACTATTTCGGTCCACATATCATAACGCGACTGGCCGCGTATTTTGGGTGGATGGCGATCCCGCCGCCCGATCACCCATATTTCCAGCAGCTGTCCTCCCATCTGAGCCCTGTAATCTATAATACCTGGGATGCCCTGAGTTTCGCGTTCATGCTGGGCCTGATAGCGTATTCGATTTACCTGATATTCAGGGCTCCGAAACTGGTAAGCTTCT
>Ga0315274_10008948_pt1 | contig 14500 bp, 7 predicted proteins | sample YL17G02_20_MG_FD_203700 | JGI IMG/M metagenome (GOLD analysis project Ga0315274, IMG submission 203700) | Sediment microbial communities from Yellowstone Lake, YNP, Wyoming, USA - YL17G02_20 | ecosystem: Environmental > Aquatic > Freshwater > Lake > Sediment | place: USA: Wyoming | collected... | reverse complement strand
CATAGCCGTCTAGGAAACGCCGCGGCGCCAACGTTTCCGTGCACGGAGCGTACACGTCGAGCACCGGGTGGAGGGCATTCGGCACCGCACAGCACGCCGGGCCCGACGCGCGGATGCGGTTGTCCAGCAGCGTTGCGAACATCGTCGTTGTTCCGCCGCCGCTTACGCCGGTCATGCCGGCGCCCCGGCTCACATCGACGTCGCTGCGCGCTGCGAGATAGTCGATGCACCGCAGCGCATCGATTACGAAGTACCGATTCGAAGAGTGGCCGGTCAGATAACATCGAACGCCATCTGAGAAATGATCGTTGCCTTCCGTCTTCTCGCCGGCCATTCCGGGCGGATCGAACGTCAGCGCGACGTATCCACACCGGGCAAAAACCTGCGCCGGAACCTGGTAGTCCACGCGTTGCTTGCAGCTATGCCCGACGGGCACGACGATCGCAGGCCATGGCGGAGGGAATGCCTTCGCATCCGGCAGATACACGGAGCCGTTGACGTCCCATCCGGGAAGCGATTCGAACAGCACGTTCTCGATCACGTAACCCTTCCGCTCAAAACGGGAGACCGATCTAATGTTCAATGCAGGGCCTTCGGCGCCATACTTCATCTCGCCGAGGGCGGCCCGGACTTTCTTACGCAAATCGTCCCGCCACGATTGCCAATCGCCGCCGTGAAACGCTTCTTCTCGTCTGCGGGCGGTCGTGTTCAGCAGTTCGCAGCTTCTGCGGACGATGTGCCTGCGCAGCATGGTCCGAAGATCGAACTTCGGAGGCACTGGTCCTATTCTGAAATCATTGAGCGAATAATCATTGGGTTCTGCACCGCACAATGTCGTCAGGAAAGCAAGCATCAACACAATCCCTCCCGCGAGACGCATGGCACTTCCTCTCTTTCTCACCTCGTGGGGCAGACTGTTAGTCTGCCGGGCTGTCAGCGCGAAAACGGCAGACTAACAGTCTGCCCCACGAGATCGTTCAGATGGTCCGCACGACAAGTCTGCGCGAGACCGCGAACGTGGCCGCCACGATTACCATGAGAAGCATGCTGTACGCGAAGGCAGCGCCCACGGAGCCCCGCCATTCCATGTTGATCTTTACCGCAATGGGGATGTTGGCGGGCATGTACAGCAGGATCGAACTCACGAACTCGCCAAGGCTCGTCACGAAGACCAGCGTCGTCGCCATCACGATAGTCGGCGCCAACAAGGGCGCGACGATGTGCATGAAACAGAATCGCCGGGAGGCGCCCAAGGTGCGTCCTGCTTCCATAAGGGAAGCGTCGAAAGGCTCGATTGCCGCCACGGCCATGCGCGCCGACAGCGGCATGCCCCGGACGAAATACGCGAGGGGCAACAGCCAGACCGTGTTGTAGATGGGCAGCCACGGGTCGTTGAAGGCCACGATCAAGTTCATGGCAATGACCGTTCCTGGCAACGCCCACGGAAGCATGACGATCAGATAGAGCAAGCGCGAGCCCGGCCTTTTCCGCCCTATGAGGTAGCCCGCGGGCAAGGCGATCAGAAGCGCAAGCAGCGCCGCAAGCACGCTCATCCACAGGCTGTTGCGAATCGGCGAGAAACACTGTGGATCCTCGAAGAGCCGCGCGAAGTTGTCGAGAGTGAAATGTGTAGGAATGAGTTCCGTATGCCATGCCCGGTGATCGATAACAGACAGCCACGCGATGCAGAAGTGCGGCGCCAGCAGTAAGAGCACGACCATCGAGAGAAGCGCCGGAACTATGATGCGCCCGGCGCGGCCACGTATCGGCGCGCGAATGCCTTTTGAAGCGCCTTGTCCTGTTCTGCGCGAGGGCCCGAACAGGATTAGGCCCAGCAGAGACATCCCGGCAAGGAGCACGGTCAGTGTGAGCGCCTCCGCGTCGTGAAACTGGATCCTTTCGTTGTAGATTCGGACACTGAGCATCGGAAAGTCCTGTCCGAAAAAATACGGGGCGCTGAAGGAGGCGACGGAAGACATGAAGGTCAGCAGCGACGCGCCCAGCAAGGCGGGCCTGAGCGCGGGCAGGACAACTCTCGTCAGCACACGGAACCGCCGCGCTCCGAGCGTGCGCGCCGCCTCGATTTGCGACGCGTCAAGATTGTCGATTGCCGCCGATAGCATCGCATAGAAAAAGACAAAGAATGAATAGGTGTGAATGATGAGAATCGCGAGTGGGCCTTCCATGCTTACGTCCCTGATCCCCAGAGCACGTTCCGCAATCTGCGGGAGAAGCCCGTCGCGCCCGATCAGGTAGTAGAAGCTGAGAACACCGACAAGCGGCGGCAACGCAAATGGGAGGTGTGCCAGCGCCGCCAGCGCGTCCCGCCCGCGGAACGAATAACGGGCGAACGCGAACGCGAGGGATGTCCCAATGATGCCTGCCGTGACCACGGACGCGAAGGAGATGAAGAGTGTGTTCCTTACGGCGGCCCATCCGGCCCCTTCGAGTATGACATCGGGCCGCCAGTTTCCCGCGGCCTCGAACAGCAAGCGCAACGTCGGATAGATGACGGCGATACCGAGGACGGACAAGCAGAGGACCAGACAGCGGCGGTCAAGGGTGCGCGTGTCGGTAGGGCGGGATGCCGTCACACAGGGTTATTCCTGATCGGGCATCGACAGGTCGTGGTCGACGAAATCGACAATCGCCTGATGGTCATCGTCGCACATCTTCGTGTAGAGGATGGCCACCTTGAAATGGTCATCCCCCTGTTCGTGGTGTGAGCAACGGACCACGATGCCTTCGCATTCGACCCGGCGCGGATGCGGCCTGGGAAGCTCGAGGATCATGCTCATCTTCGTCATGAGCGGCACCGGTTTGATCGTATGGCACAGGACGCCATTCGCGCTGATGTTATCCACATGGTTCAACACCCCGGGGCCGGACTCATCGACGACGGGGAACCCACGTTTACTTCGCGGGTACCGCCGCCGCTCTTCGCCTTCCTGCCGTATCACGCCTCTTGCTCCTCCTCAAGCCAAGACCGAATGAATCCCCAATCCCCCTTATGTTAGCGCAGGATGGCGCGGAATGCAATAGCTTTTGCGCGCCGGCTGACACTCAGAGAGTATTTGAAACGTAGGGGCGGTTTCGGAGAACTTGTGAAGAATCCTCATGGTAATGTGGCACAGCCGGCCTCGGCTGTGTAACCGATGAAAACTTCCCATCCTGCCCGATGCATGACACAGCCGGGGGCGGCTGTGCCACATTTTCTCACAAGCTCGGAGAAACCGCCCCTACTTTTCAAACGCGCCCTCAGAGGCGTGACGCCAGGATGGCGGCGCCGAGGGCGCCCGTCATCTGCGGGTCCGGCGCGACCTGCACGGGCTTCTCTATCGCTTTTTCCATTGCTTCGCGCATGCCTGGAACCAGCGCGACACCGCCCGTGAACACAACAGGGGTCTGCACGTTCCGTCCCAGCATGGCTACGACGCGCCGCGCAATGGAGGTCTGGACGCCCGCAACGATGTCTTCGATCGCGACGCCGGAGGCGAGCAATCCCACAATCTCCGTTTCGGCAAACACGACGCACGTGCTGCTGATGCTCGCCGGATTGCGGCTTTGCGCCGCGAGAGCTCCGAGAGTCTCAAGCCCGACGCCCAGGCGTGAGGCCACGACCTCGAGGAAACGGCCCGTGCCGGCGGCGCAGCGGTCATTCATCGAGAAATCACGCACGCTTCCCTTGCCGTCAAGACGAATCAGCTTGCTGTCCTGACCGCCCACCTCGATGATCGTCATCGCATCCGGGACGACGTGCCGCACGCCGCATGCGTGACACGTGATCTCCGTGATGGTCGTGTCCGCGAAGCTCACGCGATTCCGGCCGTAACCCGTGGCGACAACCTTGTCGACCTGATTTGCCGGCACCCCGGACGTCGCGAGCGCCCGCGCGAACACAGTCCGCGACAGCGCCTCTTGATCGACGCCCTGATTGTCCATGCCGCTGCCGACGACAGTCATGTCGCTGGCGTCAATAAGAGCAACCTTGATGGCGCGCGATCCTGCATCAACACCGGCACATATCATTCCAATGACCTTCCATTTGTCTCTTTCTGCGGCGATCTATGGGGAGCAAGTCACGGAAAGCTCCTTGGCTGCGGGGTGGCATGGATAAGACGGCGTCCTATGAGCCCGTCCATTGGCCACAACGGCCGAAAGCGACGCCGTCTTATCCATGGCACCCAGTCCTTGGAAACCATCCCGGAACCTTTCCGTACACGCTCTAGTACAGGAAGCGGGCTTCCGCCCAATCGGCGTGATCGGCGGCGATGCCGTTCCCGCCGTCGCCGACAATAAGCACAAGTTCCTTCGCGTTTGTGACATCGACGTCCACAGGCTTCGCGGCATCGTTTTGCGTCATGAGACCCGATTCCCACCGCTTCTTTCCGTCCACCCACACTTCGAATGTCACCGTCGGAGCCGTGGCGTTGTCAGCGCCGGCCCAAGCCTGGAACCGCCGGAACTCTCCGTTCAAGGCATATACGAGCTTCGACGGCGCATGGGTTCCGAGGCCGCGCCGGAAAGGTTTTCCGGCAATCGTCATCGGCTTCTCCCAGACGCTCTTGTTCTTCTGCAACGTGCCGTAGCCCTGTGATGCGGAAAGGGGATCGATCGCGTCCAGGAATATGCCGTTGATCTTTTCGACGGGCCGAAGCCCACGTTTCACCGTCGTAATCGACACCTGCGTGAGATCCGTCGGCTCCAAGAGCGCCACGGAATCCAAAGAGATCGTTTCGGGAGCAGGCAGCGCGTTGGGATAGCCGGGCGCGGCGTTTCCGGGCTTTTTTGCCCACGCCCAGACCGAAACCTTCGTGCCGTCATCGGCAACCGGCAAGGTAAGCGAAACGTTACTGTCGCCGCGGGAAATCGGTGCACGCAGAAACAGCCAGTGTTCAGGCTTTTCCATTCCCGTAGCGGACCAACCCGTCTCTGAACTGCTTGCTGAAAGAGCAACGTCTTTGTCGTTGATCTTCAGGACGCACGCCGGAGACCCTCTCGAAGTGCATCCGTCCAACAATATGAGTATCTCGCCCTCCTGCGACCCAACGGTTACATTGGCTGCAAGAGAAAGGTCCGTCGTGGAGGTCGCGTCGCCGACAAGGCTCGTCCAATCGGGACCAAAGCTGCCGTCATCGCCTTCATACTCTGTCTTCACGAGCGAGGATCGGGTATTGCTCGCCTTGACCTGCCCGCGGATCGCTTGCTCCACGGTCGGCAGTCCTTCGATGAATTGGCCGCGCCGGAAGGAAAGCACGACCGTCTCATATGGCGCAAGCGGCATATCAACCGTGTCGCCTTGCCCCAGTCCGTACACACGAGGTTCGGGGTATAGACTTACTGCCGAGAGAGCGTGCGACCCGGAGGTGACGCCCAAGTGTTCGCCGAGAACGAGGGGATAGGTCTGCGGGGCTATCCACGGGTTGCGAAGGACGACGAGTCCGTCGTCGTCCTGCCAATGCGCGTAGCCGTAAGGCTTGCGCGGCATTGAAGCCTGCGCCGTGAACTTCGGACACTTTCCATCCTGCCATGAGTGCGGAAGCAGCGGCGTGGTGTCAGTCATCGAGGCGGCATTCGCGCGCGCCCAAACGAGGAGGTCCGCCAGGCTTTTCCAACGCGCCGCATCCATGTATCGGGGATTCAGGTACACCGGGAGGAACGCGTGACCTCGCAAAACCGTCATTACGGCGTCATTCATGAAGGGCTCGCCGGTCTGGTGAACGATACCGAGCACTTCCTGAGCCACCTGCGGCGCCGGATTCCAATACGCTCCTTGCAGGTTGAAGAAATCGCGCGCGGTTGTATAGCTTTCCCGATACACCGGCGCTGGGACGCGCCCGTTTGGCGCGTCGTCCCCGAACGAGCCAATCACCGAGTTGAAGAAGAACAGCCACCAGGGACTCGGGTTCAGGCCGAAGCATGTCGGTTCGAGCCAGGTGTCGGGCGCGGCGCGGTGCACGGCTTCGGCTGCCGCAATGATTCCCTCCGCGATAGGTTCCGCTGAGAGAAGCCCGGGCTCGTGCCCGTGATCGCTCTCAGGACAGGTGAAGCGATAGCCGTCCAGTTTGATGTGCCGCACGTTGTAGCGAGTGACCATATCGGCCAGGCGTTCCTTGAAGGCCGTCTGATAGCGCTTCCCGCCGAGGCACAGCGCCCCAGGCAGAGCCTCGTAGCCGTTCTCCTTTGCCCACTTTACGTCCAGCGCGGTTGGATATCCGCTGCACGGAGAGATCCAGAGGCCGAGCCGGGAGTTCATCGCTTCGGCGGAGCGCTGAATCCCCGAGAAGCCCTCCGGAAATAACTTCTTGTCGATTTCCCACAGGCTCTTCATGTCCGACCAGCCCATGTCGATGCAAAACGTATCGAACGCCGCCTTGTGAGGCTCATAGAGCTTGGCGCGGAACACTTCCATCAGATCGAGAATGTCCTTTTCCGTATAGTACGGCGCCGGAGAGGTCCACCAACTGTTGTAGTCGACATGGAGGCTGGCCGATGCCGGCCGATGCGCGAGAATGTAACGCCTGAAGGCCTCGAGCTCCTTGCCTGGCGGCGCGCAGCCGAACACTGCCTTGCGCGTCTCATACTCGATGTTCGGTGCGGCGCGAAGCCCCGGCGAATGGCCAATCAGAATATGCTCGCCTTCGACGCGCGTCGTGGCGATCGGAAACTCGATCCCTGCGAAGAATCCTTCAAACAGGACTGGATAACTCTGAATCTCGCCTGGAAAAGTCCGGTACTGCCTTCCTCGCGCATCGATATCCTCGAGGATGACCTCTTTCAGCAGTTTGGCCTGGGTGGTCGTGACGCGGAACCGCGCCCACTTGCGCAACACGGATTCCTTCGTACTCGCTTGGACGATGAGTCGGACCTCGAGTTGACCTTCCCCATCAAGTGGAATGGGCGGATAGAGGACGGTCAGCACCCCATCGTTGTCCAGAGTTCCCTCAATGTTCGCAGGTGGTACGTTTCCCACTGCGGGACCGTCGTCAAAACGGAATGCCGGGCTTCTCAAGGAAACCGTGGCCGTTTGGCCGCCGCTCACGAGCTTAACGGCATCGTCGATCAGCGTCCAGGGGGTCGATGATTGTGCCGCCGCGCTTAGCGTGAAAAGTAAGGCCGCGCAGATAACGGGCATGATCCTCTCCTCCGTAGGTCCGATTTCCTAATCGGACGTCACGCTCAGTCCGATTAAGAAATCGGACCTACAATACAGGTTCCGTAAGTTGTGCCGAGGACTTCCGCAAGCAGCCACTAGATCGGCTGTGATTTCTACGGCAGCCCAAACCGCCCGCGCTGCCCCGGAAGCCAGCGGTCGAGCAGGTCACGACAGTTCAACACCTTTTCCGCGAGATCCATCGGGACATAATAGTATTGATTGGACGCCTCGAAACCGATCCGCGAGTCCCGGCTTTGGATTGCGAACAGGCGTTGCGCCAACACGATTTCGTCTTTGAGGACTTGCTCGAGTTCGGCAATCAGGGTGCGCGCCTTGTCCGCATCGGAAGCTGCGGCGAGGGCGCGCCGCGTGGAAACGAATCTCGCCTGGTTGGCCACGGTTCGCCAGTGAATCGCGCACGCGTCAGCGACGTCGCTCTCTTCTTCGAGCGCCTTACGATACTTTGCTTCGGCGTTGAGGCCCTTGGCCGTCTCGCGGAGCTTCGCTATCGCAGCGTCGAACCCGTCGGCCATCTTCGTGAACTGACCGATGAAGATTTCCTCTGGGTAGATTGCGCGCCAGCCCTCGAGATCATCGTAAGGATAGCCTACCATCGTTGCCTTGTAGTTCGTTGGGGCTTCCCAGAGCGGATTGGCAGGCCCGACGTGCTGCGGCGCAACGTAGAGCAAGCCGCCCGCGACCGGGAATTCCCGGAACGACACGCTGAGTTCCCGCCACATCTCGACCACGCGCGGCGCCAGCGCGGGGCCGAACCAGCGCGCCGCAACCGTTTGCATGGCTTCGTCCGGCGTTAGAGAGGGGCGGCCCTGTTGGACGCGCGACATCTCCGCCACAACTTCGAGGTTCGGCGACGGATATCCGCCAAGGGTCCAGCTCAGCATCAGGCCGTTGAGATCGGCCTTGCGGAGGCGGTCGATGTGCTCCGCCACGTTCAGCACAACGGGGATGTAAGGCACGGAACCGATCTCCCACGTTGTGCCGGCCTGGATCTTCGCAACGGTTCGCATGCCGCGCTTTTTCGCAAGATCCCAGTGCCGTAACGCGCGAGGCCCCGGGCCGATTGTCGACATCGAGTACTCGCCCGTCTCAGTGCGAATGCCGCCGCGTTCGATGGGAATGCTCCACTCACTGACGCTCATAAGGGCCGCTTCCTTGGGCAAGGCATTGATGATGCCTTCGGCCCATTTGTCATCCCAGCCCCAGTCCCACACGATGAGTTCCGCCTTCGTGCCGGCCTCTTGGATGCCCTGCACGAAAAGCGTGTTGACTTCCGCGATAACTTCCTGCGGCGTGCGTTTGCCGCAGCGGGGACATCCCTTGCCGCTGAGGTGGCTGTAGCAGTTGGTCAGATTCTCAGACGCCGAGATCGAGAAAAAGCCCCGCAATTCGGGAACGGCCTTCGAGACCGACGCCACGGAATCGCGAATCCATTTTTGAACGTCGCCGTTGCTCGTGCACAGCGCCGCATAGTCGCCCTCATCCACGCCTTTCATGTCGGGGTGCTGCTCGAAGAAGCGCACGGGCATGGCGCGCGGCTCGTTAAGATAAAGGTAGACGCCGATACCGAACTTCTTCGCGCGCGCAACCAGCCCGCGCAGGTTTTCGAGCCGTTCCTCGTATCGATTGGAGAACTTTGGGTCCCACGGGAACGGCGCCAGGGTGTAGAGGACGCCTTGCAGCCACACACCATCCACGCCGCGTGCCGCCAACCGTGCAAGATACCCGTCGGGATAGATATCCTCGCTCTTGCCGAGGAACGGATCGCCCGTCAAGCCGAAATACGAGAAGCAGAATCGGGGTGTGAGATTGAACTTGAGGTTCGCCATCGGCTGTTCCTCCGGCGTTCCTTCAAGGCGTTTGATGAAACCTAAAGGCGGGTCTTGCGAGATGCCGACACCTTGCGGGAATGCTTCCCTGACGACCCGCGCGATCTCTTTCTCGCGCTCGAGTGCCTTCGCGTCCGGAAGGGCGTAAACGATCGGAGCACATTTCGGTTTCAACATCCCAAGTTTGATGTAGAGAAAGTCATCCTCACGCAGGTGGTAGACCATTTCGTCCGGGGTCCATCCCAGCAGCCTGAGCAACTGGTCATAAGGAAGCAGATGCCAGTTTCGCCGGATGATGGTGGTCGTCGAGCGCGCCCAGGCATCTTCCGTGACGTGAGGCGGACCTGACAACCCCATGGCCTTTCCCATTCGGACGATATCCTCCGGCGCGGCGCCGACCACTTCCGCCAGACGTTCCGTCGGCGCGACTTCCCAGTTTCGCCACACGTAAGCGTGAAGGCGATCTGGGAAATGAGGGGCACTCACCGGTTCCGGCGCTGGCCCCATCGGAAGTTCCGTGGCCATCATCACAAACATGCCCACAAGCGGATATAACATCGGGGAACCCTCCGGGAAACGTTCTTTGGCGTCTCCATAAGACGGAGTAAGCATAGTCGCGCGCAAGCGGCGATGCAATCGGAACCCGCGAGTCTCGTGTCCCGCGCGGAGAGCCAAACATAACACCCCCAGCGAAACCGCCGCTGTTCTAACTCTCCCAAAGTGAGACAATAAACGCTAACTGTGGGGCCGGTGAAGAAGTAGGGATCTTCTCTGTCCCCGTGTTCCGTTCCACTCGTCGGGTGTTGAAAACAGACAGGTTACGAACCGGCATCAAGCTCATCGCAACGGCACCGTGGGCTTTTTCACCGGCTCCACTGTTCCCTGTTATGCTGTCGAGCCGAGCCTGTTGTTCATGCTTAACATGGCCGCGATGAGCAAACCTGCCACAAGTAGCGAGACCGCAGTGGAACCTGCTGCGGGCACAGCGTTGCTTACGGTGACGAGATGGGGAATGGTTCTAGTGTCGGTTCCGGCCGCCGTGGTAACGGTCAATGATACGTCGTAGAGACCTTCTGAGGCGTAAAGGTGAACGGGGTTCTGTTCATCGCTCGTGGTGTCGTCGCCGAAGTCCCAATGCCAGGAGTCGATGGGGGCGTCGCCTGGCGCGGAGATGTCCGTAAACCTGACTTCCAAGGGCGGGCGGCCCATGCCGGGGTGGCACGTTAGATCTGCTGTAGGCCCGGCAGGCGGCGGCCCGGGCAGATCCACAGCCCACAGTTTTCTCGAGTCGCCGTCGTAAGCTGAAAACACGATCATGTGGCCAATAATGCCCCAGTTCTTGCCGATGGACACATTTGGAAGCAGCATGGAGGTGCCCGCCTCGGTCCCGTCGCTGTACCAGAGTTCGGAGTCCGCGTACGTTGGCGGAATAAGGTTTGTGCTGAAGATCATCTTCTCGTCAGCGCCGACGATTTCCCCTATCGATGCATCCGGAATTGATTTGACAAGGGCAGTTCCCTGAGGTGTCCCGTCCGACTTGTAGACACTTCCGAGCAGTGGCAGTAGCCCGTCCTGAGAGAGATAGAGCAAGCCGCCGGAGAGAACGCAGCAAAAGAGGAATGAACCAGTATCAGCGCCGAAGCTCGCAACGAGCAAAGTCCCCGGCGGGGTGCCGTCTGTTCGCCACAGTGCACATTGGTCAGGTCCATTGGCGACGAAATAGAATGTGCCGTTAAGCTCGGCGCCCATGGGCGGCATAAAGAACTTAACGAGACCCAACCCAGAGTTGAGTAGGTCCAGCCATTCGCCCGCCCACAGCTCTTTGACTTGAAGAGTACCAGCCGGAGTGCCATCACTGGCCCAGAGTCCAATGCCCTCGAAGATGTCTCCGGCGGCAAAGAGCAGGCGACTGTTGAACACAACGAACTGCTGCGGTTCCACTTCACTGAGGCCCGTACCGAACGCATGAAGGAAGCCGGTTCCGGTCTCCGTGCCGTCGCTTTTCCAGAGGCCGAAATCCGTCAATGAGGGGCCGATCGAAGTGAAAAACAGAATGCCATTCATTGCCAACGCGGAGTAACCCCACTCTGTGAAACCTGCCTTGATCAGGTGAGCGCTGGCCGGCGGGGCATCCGTAGCGTAGAGGTCAGTAATGCCGTCCGTAGTCTCTGCCAAGTACAGTGCGCTGCCGTTGGAGATGATCGTCGTGGAGCCAGAAGGCAACGGGAACATCCTGGCGGGCGATGTGTCCGAGGCAGAGCATTTCCAAAGGTAAGTGTCGCCTGAGTCGAGAGCAGCAAAATAGGCCTCATCTCCGATTGCCGCGAGATTAGAACTTGCATCAGTCTTGATGAGGATCGTGCCCGATTCGGTGCCATCAGTCTTCCAGACATCCAGTGTATCTGTGCCATCATGGAAGGCGACAAGGAAGATGGCATTTTCCACCGCCACGAACAGATTGTGGTATGAGTCGCTCTGGACAGGCTTTATGTCCTTCAGAAGACGAGCCGATATGGACGCGTGGGCGAACAGCGGCATCAGCACCGGTAGGACAGAGATGAGAATGGAATACGACTTCCGTGAGGCACCCATAGACTGGTCTCCCTTCACACGTGGGCGGCGTAATCCAGACTGCGGATCCTTACCTCTGAAAGATACCACAGTGTTGCAGAATCCTCAAGGACGCCGAAATGGGATTCCTGGGTTGGGGTTGGTCAGGTTGCGAGGACTTGGCGGATCTTTTGTGAGAGGGTCTCGAGTGTGAAGGGTTTCTGGAGGAGGTGGACGCCCGGGTCGAGAACGCCGTGGTGGGCTATGACGTCTGCGGCATATCCTGACATGTAGAGATCTTTGATCTTGGGATGCAGCCTGGTCACTTGCCGGCAGACTTCGTGCCCGCTCATGTCCGGCATGATCACATCCGTCAGAAGGACGTGGATCGTCTCATGTTCAGACGCGAGGCGCACAGCATCAGGCCCGCTCTGGGCCTGGATGGCGTCGTAGCCAAGACTAGCCAACATGTTCAGAGTGAGCTGCCGTACGGCGACGTCGTCTTCCACTACGAGGATTGTCTCCGATCCCCCGATGATGCTGGCAGGTTCCGAAGGGACAAGGAGGTCTTGTTGGACGTCGGTCGCGTGGGGCAGATAGATCTTGAACGTTGTCCCGTGACCGACCTCGCTGTAGGTGGAGACGTGGCCGCGATGTTGTTTGATGATGCCGTACACGGTGGCGAGGCCGAGTCCGGTCCCTTGCCCCGGGTCTTTTGTGGTGAAGAATGGTTCAAAGATCATCCTGAGGGTCTCTGGGGTCATTCCGCATCCTGTGTCGCTCACGGAGAGCATGACGTATGGCCCCGGTTCGACCTCGTGATGTGCCGCGGCATACGCGTCGTCCAGCACAACGTCGGCGGTCTCGATGGAGAGGCTCCCGCCGTTGGGCATGGCGTCGCGGGCATTGACGGCGAGGTTGAGCAGGACTTGCTCGAGTTGAGCAGGGTCCGCCGTCACGGCGCCGATGTCAGGATTGAGCGAGGTCCGGACCTCGATATCTTCTCCGATTATGCGTTGGAGCATTTTCTCGAAACCCAGGACAACGCCGTTCAGGTCAAGGGGCTTCATCTCGAGTGTTTGCTTGCGAGCGAAGGCCAGCAGTTGATGCGTCAAATCTCGCGCGCGCTGGCCTGCCTTATGGATATGTTGCACCCGTCCGCGCGCGACAGGAGAGAGTCCGTCGGGGCTCGCCAGCGCCATCTCTGCGTATCCGAGGATTATCGTAAGAAGATTGTTGAAATCGTGCGCGATGCCGCCCGCCAGCCGGCCCACCGACTCCATTTTTTGCGCCTGCGCAAGCTGCCCTTCCAGATCGCGTTGTTGCTCTTCCGCCAGCTTGCGTTCCGTGATGTCCCGCGCAGAGCCGAGGACGGCTCTTGCTTCCCCTGTCTTGTCGAACTCCGGGACAAGCAGCCAGTCCATCCAGATGCCGGTGGGAAGCTGACACTCAATTCGGTTCGGCTGCCTTGTCTCGAAAACCTTCCGGATTGCGTCTTCCCATAATACGGCAAGCCCCTCCGGGAAACCCATTTCAGCGTGCGTCTTACCGATGAACCTGCTTGGCGGAATGCCCGTCTGCACTTCCACAATCGGGTTCACGTACAGATGCCTACACTCTCCATCGAATCGCATGATCGTATCGAAGGAGTTTTCTGCCAACGCGCGGAAAGTCTCTTGTCTTTCCCGCAGCACCTCCTCGGTACGTTTGCGTTCGTTGACCTCCGCCTTGAGGCGGTCCCGCTCCAAAGCAACTGTTACCTCACTCATTTGGTAGGAAATCATGGAGTAGTAAAGGCCCCCGGCCAACGAAGCGAAGGCTGCCGATGAGAATAACTCCTGAGCAACAATATGGACAACGTTGCTGTCATTGAAGAGCCAATATCCCATCAGGAATGGAATACTATCCCCAATGTTGAGCGTAAAGTGAATGAGCCCGCACGCGACTCCCCAGATCATCAGGCGCCTTACCGCAGGACGGCCACGACTCCGCCAAAGCACGTACAAGGCGGGCGTAAAGATAAGAAGCAGGCCGACCATCACGAGGCCATCCTGCAGAGAGTTGCCGTATAAACCGAGGTACCTGCCTGAGCGGGCGATGGTATGCACGATGCCCCCGGCCAGCAGTAGCGGAAGAGGCCAAAGCCTTGAACCTTGGAAGCGATGAACAGTCACATGGTCGTTGTCATGAGAGGAACTGTCCGAGATCACGCTGCCCTCGTGCAACTCACGCTGGCCTGGCGAATCGTCTGAGCCGGAATTGGCCATATCGACCTGCCCCCGACCTCCCTTTGATTGTTTTCTGGCATCCTAGGCGGATCTGTCGGCGGTGTCAAGGTTGATTCTGCTGTCATGGTAACCATTCAGGGACCAGAGTGATCTCTTATGGAAATTCAGAGACCGACTAGAATGGGTCTCCCTATCGAAAACTCGTACTCCTTGTGCAGTAAAGACTTGCACTGTTGCCTGGCAACGCTTCCCAGGCCGCCTCGCGACGGACCAGATACGACTGGGGACCAGCGTGGCTCGCCACGCCTTCACTGTACGAGACTTTCACTAGCCACACCTTGCCGGCTTATCCCGGCGCTTCTCCCCAATTCCCCGACGGGTTTGGACGGTTGTGAATGTTCTTGGCGTGTGCCTCGCGAAAACTCGAGGACTCCGCGACCATTACAAGGCGCTGACATGCGTTGACCAGGTTCCGCACCATGAAGACGAACGACATCTAAACCCTGCCAACCAGGCATTTCAACGGCCTCCAGGGCCAATCGGCTTCCGGGAGGCTTGACAATCGCCGTAAGTGTCTCCTCTAATCTGTTGTGGTCTGATCGGAAGAGGCGGGAGAAGTACTGTGAAAGGTCCCTGCATTGAGTCGGCAGGTCATGCGGTGGGTCAGAGGTGGTCCATATGCGGGCTTTGCCTCTCGGGCATTTTGGCGCTTATCGTCG
>Ga0315274_10008947_pt1 | contig 14500 bp, 4 predicted proteins | sample YL17G02_20_MG_FD_203700 | JGI IMG/M metagenome (GOLD analysis project Ga0315274, IMG submission 203700) | Sediment microbial communities from Yellowstone Lake, YNP, Wyoming, USA - YL17G02_20 | ecosystem: Environmental > Aquatic > Freshwater > Lake > Sediment | place: USA: Wyoming | collected... | reverse complement strand
GTCAGTAAGATAGGTTAATGACCCAGTATTGCCCTCTCTAAAAACTCTTCGGATCTGGCGAGAAAGAACGCTACTGGTCTGAGTCGTCCATGTCGTTCCGCTATCTACTGAATACTGAATAGTCGAGAATTGCCCAAGAGCCCAGCCGATATTTTTATCTACAAAACTGAGTGCATTAAGATCGTATGAAGTTTCAGTCGCCCTTTTAACCCATTGTTGGCCAATGTTCACTGTCCTGAGAATCACTCCGGACTTTCCAGAAATCAAAGAGACTCCGTTAAAGATCTCAGACGTCGGGCGATAATAATAGGTCGCTCTCACAATGGACGCAATTGGAGGAGCATTTAATAAGGTAATTTGGCCCGTTGCACCATTTACTGCCACAATGCTCACCTCGACATTATTGACTGTGACCCCGACATCGGTCGGAGTATACGTTGTGACTCCCTTTCCATTGCCCGTCGTGATAGGATTATTCATGACCGTGATGATTTTATTTGTTCCGTCTATTTGGGATTGGACAATTTGTTCAGATACCGCTTGGACGTCGAAATCGGGAGCCATGGTCACATCAGTGTAATCCGTTGTGATTGTAATAGGGCTCAAAGAGTCATCATAGGTATTTGCTGACTGATTTATCCAAGTTTCTCCACCGTCCGAGGACCTGAGAATAGTTCCTGATTTTCCTACTGCAAAGCCATAGTTCAGGTCAAAGAAATAGACGGCATTCAAATCGTTCACGGATCCTGTAGGAAGTTTTCTCCAGTTAATTCCACCGTCTGAGGTCTTCAGTACTGTCCCGCCTGTTCCTGCACACCAGCCTGTCATACCATTATTGTTAAAAAATATTGACTTGAGATCAGCGGTTGATCCGCTAACCATAGAGGCCCAGCTGATTCCATTAGTTGTCTTAAGAATTATCCCTGATGATCCAGCCACCCAAGCAGTCTGCTGTGAATAGGCAAAAACGCTGTTCAGATTCTCAGTAAGACCCGTGGTCAGAACAGTCCACCTCACACCACCAGAGGAGGTCCGAACAATAATACCGCTATCCCCCACAGCCCAGCCAAGACTACTATTATAGAAAAACACGCTATTCAGGTCGTTCTTGGTACCTGAAGCCTGGATAGACCATGTCTGGCCGCCATTTTCAGTCACTATAATCAGCCCATTCTCACCCACAGCCCATACATTATTGGTATCCACGGCATGAATATCAAAAAGAGAATCAGTTGTTGCAACCGATAACGGGCGATTTGTGTCACTTGAATTATCGAGTAAGGCTCTCCATACCTCAAGATAAACTCCATTGACCTGGTTTCCCACAGTCGGCGGATCTGACAAAGTCACAATGTTCAGATTATCCGCCTGGGTCCCAGTCCCGGTTACATGCACTACCATGCCACCGATATTAGCGTATTCAGGAATAGGTGCCGTAGGATCTTGGGTATAGAATTGATTCTGAAGCAGTGGGCTGTTTTTATACGGACGGAAAGTCAGCCATCCCGAAGGCAGATTACTCAGCTGGCGGTTTCCGAGTTCCCGACGTATGTCTTGCAGAAGATTAAGCTCCGAATCAAGAGGAGGCTTACCTTTCTGGAAAACAACTGTGTCAAAGTTGTAACCTTCAACTTCATTCACATAAGAAACGCCAGTTCCAAGATTTTCAGACATTTAAAAGCTCCTAGCTTCTCGGCTGATCAACGTTCACGGTAAAAGTACCAACCGTCAAATATTCCAGAGACTCAACATTTATATCCTGAGCACCTGATTCTCCATACACATAATATGCTACCTGATAGGTTTTCAAATCAGGCAGCGTGCCATCTTTCGTACTGACTATGATCCGTCCGTCTGCTTGAATATACCCACGTCCCGGGCCACCGGAAACATCCAAGGAGTCTTCCTGGAGCACAAGTGCCTGGGTATCCTCAAAGATGCCACGAAAATCATTTTCTGACCCGCCCTTGTCGATGGTCTTATAGGTCAGCACAGAGGTTGCAGATATATAAGAGTTGACAAGACCAATATTATAGATCTGGAACTGCGTTTGTCCTATATCATCTCGGACTATCAGTGATCCATCAGCCTTTACCATTCGGGTAAGAGGCAAAACTATATAATCCACATCCGAAACTGATTGAAGGAGTTTTACCACAGCGCTCTGAGTCAGAGAATTGCCCAACCCAAGCTGAGATGTATAGTTGGCAACAATTGTCCGCATCTGAGCTATGAGATTGGCAGTATTAGTGACTGTGCTCTTAGGAATTACTGTAAAAGCAAAATCCACTTCATTCTCTATGGCCTGTTTTACGATCGCATCAGCACACGCATGTTTCATCTCATCCACCGTAGTCTGTACAGTGCTCAGCAGGTTATTAGTACCATAAGTAATGGTGAAATTCTCAATGGCCGAATAACTTATAAAAACTTCTTGACCATTAACAATCGATCCGGTCTCAATAATTAAAATAGATGCCGCAACCGTTGAAGTCCCCACGATAACCCGATAGTCAATATTCTCCACATAAACTACAGATCCAGTAGAATTTTCGACAAAAATCGATGCCGGATCGGCACCGATGAAATTCAAATATTCCTGTTTCTCAAGGATCAGAACATGAGCCTCATTAGAGATGTTTTGAAATCCCGTAACTGGCAGGCCATTTGCGTATTTAATTCTGATACTATCAGTCGCAATTGTAGACCCACCATCTTCTAAAGGATCCTGAAGCTTGACCAAGTCCCAGTTGTCCGAGGTCAGGGGCCCTGATAGCTGCCCGACCACGGAGGTGATCTGTGTTACTGGTTGGAACTGCAAGACAAAAGTATCCGAGCTCCTAAATTTATAGTCAACACGGATCACATCCGTCGAAGCCAGTCCTACATAGACATTCTGGAGTAAGAGTTCATTCAAGTCAATGCTGTCACCATTCCCAATAATCTGATACCCTGAGATATCATAATTTGCCCCACGAGTTGCATTATAGACTCGTGTAACATCGAAAATGGGGGTATGAGCAGTAACCCGGGCATTAGATGTTTTGAATTGAAAAGATACGGCATTGATGACCAAAAACAGCTCTCCTGACTGGCCACCCTGGGTCTGAGCTATGCTCTCAAAAGAAAAGGCTATCTGATCATTGACTTGAATTTCTCGGCTTCCCTGAACATAGATATCGACTTTCCCTCCTACATGGGTCTGCCTTATTGGGTCGTAATCCCGGATCATGAGCGGATCCATAGCCTTTTCAATCCTGACATCATGAACGCCAGAAATACCGACGACTGTCTTCATGTAACCACCGGCTGTTCCGGTGTCGGTAAATAATGCCAGTTCTATTCTTGTTGCCAGATTATAGTTACTTTCTCGATCCTCTCCGAATTCTATTGGGTTAGGATTTTCTACCTGAAAATCGGAATCTACTCCAGATGAAATATTCGTTATGGTATAGGAATCCGTGTTCCCTGCCGTACCAGCTGTGTTTGCCTGAACATCACAGGATAGTTCATACCGGTTCAGAGCACTGTTATAGAACTGCTGGGCATTATCCATTGTCATCATTTTTGAAGTCAGAATGGTATAATTCTGAGAAAGAATGCCCTGATCCAGGTTTCCGGGAGATGAAACGATCGAACCTGCTATAACCGACATGTCTCTGATTGGAGGATTGACCACATAAAAAACTACCGTTCCAGTCGCAGCCGTAGCACCTTTTCGAATAACATTGACGTTCGAAGCCAACTTATCAAACTGAGCATCTATGATAGATTGAACGTCTGAACTCTGAACTATGTTCAGAGCTATTTGCAGAGCTTTTTTCTGCAGAGAGGTGTCGACAGGATCACTGATTCCGTCTCCATTGGCATCATCAAAATCCTGTAGGCTACTAACAGATAATGATCTGGACAGGAAATCCTGAATAACGTAGAGCCGAGCCATCTCTTCCGTGATAGGGTCAACTATGTCCCGGACCACAGTTCCCGGTTTTGTGTCGATGCCTGTATTTGATACCAGAAGTTCCTGACTCACCGTCAAAATGATGTCATTCTGAGTTCTGGCTGGTAGGATCACAAGGCCAGTAGTTATTATCAGAGGTGAGCCTTGAAGTTCTGTAGAGAAAGCACTTTCTGTCACCTGGCCTAGAATAGAGTCATAGATCACTGCTGTGCAGACAAAGAAAAAAGGTGCATCCTGAGAAAAACTAACTGCAGGAAGTAGGCCCGCATTGACCATGGTATTGAAAACGTCACGGGTAAAAAAGACCGAGTAGTAATCCGTTCGGGTGATCTCTTCAGTTGTGGTTATGACTCGTATCCTTGTACCGGTCAGAGGTCCTGAAGTATCCGTGACTTTATTGAGTTCCGTTGTGGTGTCTTCAAAAAAGGTTGGGTCAGTGACTATTTGAGAGTTGATTTTGACATAGGAACCATTAATCCCACCGCTTTGTGTGCTGACATAATAATTATAGCCAATGGTCTGAGCTTCGGGGTTTTTGGAATTAACAACCTCTATCTGATTCTGAGATTCCCGAAGTCTGACTCCTGTTGGAGGAGAGACCGTGACGAAACTCGTGCTTTGGACATAGGTAACAATGATTGTAGTGGGCAGACTTGGAACTAATGTAGTTTCTTCAACTGCCACGATGCTAATGCTATTATCACCTAGAATAAGGACACCGGTCCATGCCCAGGTAGCTTCTCCTGCGGTATAGGAGACACCATAGGTCGAGTTATTAACCAGGATTTGGGAGGTGCTTGTTGATGTTGTTCCGGATAGGGTTTGAGTAGCAACATCCGTGATATAGTCGACGCCACCAGTTGGAAGGATAATAATTGGGGATGAGATCATTTTATGCCACTCGTTTCAAGTATTGCGTATAATCTACGGACTTTCCTGATTTTGCACGACAATCAATGTCAGCTCTTAGAATAGTCGGGTCTTGAGAATCAAAAGTTATTTTGATGTTATTAACGGAGTCCAGCAATTCTCCGTAGGAAGTTGGCCTTCCAGTCGCGACATACTGACTTTGTAAGCTCCTCAGAACGCTGAGAGTCGAATTTATCTCCTGAGTTATTTTGGCAGACAGATAGTTTCTATCGGCTATTTTTTGACCGAGCATCTTTACCAGGGATGTACCGATGAAGGTATGGAACGGATTGCTAAAAACTTCAGTCACGGTAAATTTTTCCAGATTTTGAAGGAGGAGTTTCTCATCCCTTATGATAAAAAAGTCCCCCTGGACATTATAGCTGACATCATCGACACTTTTGACTCCCTGGCACTTGGGGCAGAAATTTGAGATAGTGTAATAACTGACCTCAAAATAATCTTCCAGGGAGTCCCAGCTCTCATTCAGATAGATCAATTTGCCTTTATAGACATCAATCATCGTCGGGTCATCAATCAGGGTATATTTAGAGCCATTAACCTTGTCATTAGAGGCAAAAACCTCTACAGTAGAGGCAATTGGCTGTACTACTCGAAGAGTACGCCTGTCAGAGTCTAATGTAACAGGTTCTCTATAAATCTTGTGATTACAGATAGTTATGAGATTAATATCGAATGACATAGTATTTGATTTATTTATTAGAAGATTATTGTTTCTTTCTTTTTAGGGCCGCCATTCGATATGCCATGCTTCAGGACGTTTTGCATCTAATAATGGACGTGTGAATCCATAGATCTGAAGCAGAGATTTTCCATTTAATTCAGGAAATGCATTTGGATCGGCCAATACGTTAGCAACACTGCGATCTATATCAAACGCTAATCCTAATTGATGTTTGCTTGTTGTTCTCCGAGGATCGGCTACCCAATGACGTGCTTCTTCTTCGCTTCCATATTTTATCACAGCGTCTTCAAACATCTGGAGCTGTAGATCATAAGTCCGAAATCCTGATGTGAGATTGATATCGGTAATTTTAAGTCCTTTTTGTGTTGCTAGCCTTTTAAATGCCGCCCGCATTTCGGCTAGGTTTGTTTTTACTTCAGGCTTAAAACCATCCTCACTCGCAACATTCCCTGGAATAGCCTTAGCTTCAAAAACTGTGCCTTCATACTGGGCATAGCCAAAACAGGTACCTTCGTCCGATGTAAAGGCATAAAGAACAAATACCGCATTCGTAGGTATAAGGGCCTCCCCGTATGAAAGTCTCAGGTTCTGTTCCGCAAGATTCGTCGCTTTTTTTTCTCCAGATTCCCCGGCAGCCTGAGCAGATGTTGCGTTCGTGTACGCAGATCCAGTATAAATTGCTTTACTACCCATTTGGCGACTTTCAACATCAACTCCAATGCCATATAATTTTACAAAATCCTTTACCCATTGAGGGGCGGCGTCAGGAAGTTTAACTGTTGATAGTTCTGCCTCTGTTTTTTCACTAGTTGCTACTTCTTTCCTGATTTTTTTATACTTGCCCCGACCTTCTGCCTCGTCAAACGCTTTTGAGGCCGTTTGAGAGGCTTGTCTCACATCTGTTATAGTCTGATTAGGTAGTACGGAACACATTGGCAAGTCTTTAAAGTTCTTAGACTTATCACGTTTATACCATTTACTGACCGCTTCATAAAAACTCGGTATTTCAAATGACCCTTCATAGTACTCGCCTAACCTCATTACAGCAACAGGATAGGTCTGAGTAGCCCGACTCATAGAATCCTTTGCGGAGATTCCTCCTTTTTGTCTTCTAGAAATACCCTTTGATGTAGAGGGATCCATCGCGAGTGCCGAAAGTTCCTGAACATAATTTCGTATTTGTTCCGGTACAGCAATACTAGCAGATGTTGCCCTTTCAACGGCAAGTTTACTGCGAAGAATTTGGCCATTAACAGGATCCCCAGGGTCTGCAAGATTTAATGCAGGAGTAGTCTGAAAGAATTCATTATTCGGAAAGCCTTTTGCATGTGCGGCGAAAACTTCTCTGAGAACTATAAGATTTCTGTCCAATTTTTCTTCATCTGGATATCCCCGGACAGGTGGACCTTTCGGATCTATCGTTGATCTAACAGTCTTTGAATAATCAACATAATCTATATGAAGTTGATATAGTAGATATATATTCTCTAGTCTAGATTTTGCAATCCGATCCTTATTAGTGTCCGAGAACACAGGAGGCAGTAATGGCTGATCAGGTAAAAGCCCTCTTAGAATTGTAGGCGTCTGTCTTTGACTAAGTGATGCCTGTCTCAAATCTTCTGTTACTGTTTCTCTATACTTATTTAACCCCCGTATTTTTGCCATGCATAGAAGTACATCATGGTAAGCCTTATTCAATTCTGCATCCCGGGCATTTATGCCATCCTGAGTCCTCTTGATCATGGCTTTATCAATGCCATAATTCTGATGGGCCGAAGGAGGCGGAGCCCCACTATTATCCATAGCCTGAAGAGGCTCTTCAAAAGTATCAGGGGTATTACGAATCTCTATATCAAGAAGAGATACATTATTTAATGCCTTTGCTACGAGCAAATTATAATTAGCTTTATAAATTACCAGAAGCCTGTTTTGAGTTACTAAATCCCTGTTGACTCTGGCCATACCAAGCCGAAGGGACTCGATAGAACTACCAATAACATATTGCTGATACTGCCCTAAATCCTGAGTCGTCTGTCGCAACCAACGGTCACCCATAATTCTGCCCTCATTTACTGATCAGAGAAAATATGGCCTTTATGGCCTTTGCAACAATCTCATTACCCGCATACATTATAACAAGACCTATAGTAATTCCATTCTCATCACTAAAAGGTGTGACTGTTTTGGCTCTCCTAATCCTCTCTACAAATTTCCGAGGACCTCCCGGAAAAGGAGGTAAATTCAACAGGGAAAAAGAGGGCCCTAGAACAAAAGATTTTAAAGCCGTCAAAAGGAAACTGATAACATTCAGGATTCCAATATAGGTCCTTATCTTATCCGCTATTTGATTAATAAATTTCATCAATGCTTCAGAAGTATCATTGACCATCCCCTTCAACCCTTCAAGCATGTCGTTTATAATCTTAGCAAGATCCTTGAGCCAGGGAAATGCAAGAATTATTTCGAATTTACTCCAGCTACCTATTGCGCCATAATCTAAAGCAACAAATTCCAGAGTACCATTCGGTTGAGGAATAATATCAGCAAGGTCAATCGTATCATTACATGTTTTTATAAGAACCGGAAGTTCCTGAGAATTTGCACTCGTTATTCCAAGAGATGCAGATTTTACTACATAGTAATATCTTACAAGATTTGCATCTACAAACTCATCAATAAAGGTTATTATAGACCCCGAAACCGCAGGAGATGTAATTGTTACCGGCTCCCCTTTATTAAAAGTACTATCCTCATAGCGGTATTCATCCCGGGTTGGATAGTTAACAGAATTTCCCGTATGCAGACTGAAAATCATGTCTTTAACAACGGGTAACAAACCCGGCTGTTTCAGCCCGTTTTCATCAACCTCTTCCATCAACCCAGAAGGCAGGTATGGAACATTTTGATATAATGTTCCTCCCTGAGTCTTACTCCTATACACTTTATATGATGTAGCAAGAGGAGAGGCCTCCCATTCCAGCTTTATCCCGAATATCTGTGGTTGATCCGGTTTATTTTCATCCTTAGTAAAATAGCCACATCGTCCAGTCAGGCCTTTAGGCACCGGAGGAGATAGATTCAAGCCAAAAAGTTTCACAAAATCAAACATAGAAGCGAGTTGTTTCAAAGCGCCCCATATTTCATCCAAAGATTCGGTATCAATCATGATGACCATTCCACCAACTGTGGCATCATCAGTAAAATCAGGACGATTTATGTCATTAGGATTATTCAGGGACACTTGCAAACGAGTCAAAAACCCATTGAACCCGCCACGAAATTGCTCAGAAAATGTTGTCAAATCTGAATAATTTGCATAAAAGGCAGGAGGAGCAACAACATTAGCGTATACCCCACCTTTAAAATCCTGCACAAAATTATTAACCTTCTGCTGGGCAAAAGTGATAAGGGCAGAGATTATCTTGGAAAAAGATCCGAATGAGCTGGCGAAAAATGCTATGATGTTCAAAACTTTAGTCAGAAGATTAGTTACTTTCCCAAGATTACCTATGGCCTTATCCAGCCCGCTTATGACGACTTTAAGAGGCTTAAAATCAGCCAGAGAAAAAACTTTCCATGTATCATCACCAGGGGCATTATTTTCCCCCTGATTGATATTAGGAATGAGACCCGCAATCTTGGCAGACAGCGCGTCCAGAGAAGCAATAATCTTATTTGCTACCGATTCTGGATCATTGATAGAATCAATTAACTTCTGGAGCTCCTGATCAACCGTCACCAACTCACGAGACACGGCTGAACCAATAGCAGTCGGTCCTGGCTCTAGATAAGGAGACGCCCTCAGATTCGCCTTTATATCTATAACAAAATCACTCATTGAAACTTTCCCACCTCGTTGATCTGTTTCTTCAAATCTTTGACCTGCAAATGAACCACATTACCAAGTATTTTCAGACATTTCTCCAGTTCGGGAAGCAGTATTCCATGAGGAGAAGGTTTCACCCACTCTAATTCCTCCTCTACAGGAAGTTCTGGTTCACTTGTAGAGCCGACTGATTCGACGCGATCTGCTGATTGATCTGATTCAGCTTTGCACTGCATCCTTGTCTCCTATTGAATCGGGCATTTGCCCATGTATAAATATCCCCAGGCGCACCATCTGACATCATAAGCAATCCCTCATCCATCAAAGAACTCTTTATACCCGGGAAACGTGTCAGATTCAGATAGTCCGTCCTGTCCGCCAAATCCTGAATTCTCGACGTATCAAATTCGTATCGATTGTTCAACTGCTGATCCGAAATAGTCTGATAATAAGCTCTACAAGGCCTGAGCCCCGGATACATAGTCGCATCCGTTCCAGTAATATATCCCGAGGCCAGGAGGAAAGCCCTCGATTTAGTCGAATCGTATATGGAATCACCAACTGCATCAAACCCAGGGACATTCTGAATGGCTATCTTCATCGCCAGGATAGATGTATGATCAGCATATAAGAGGGAAGTCATATCTGTGACAGAATTCTCTTCCCATATAAGATTCAAGCCGGTACTGTCCGTCACGTACCTCGGATTGCTCTGTTCAAAAAAGACCGAGAACAGGGGCAAGGAATTAAAATAAATTGTGTCACCCGGAGGAGTTATTGGCAGAATCGTAAGTCCTATAGTCCCTAATGAGCCATATGTTGTTGATAGATTGAAGTATCCTGTTACCTTAACTCTATTCAATACTACGCTCTCAATACCCGTTTTCAGACTAGTTAAAGTCGGATAGGACGAATATAGAAATTCTTCCTTTGGTGTAATAGAGGGTGAATCAATTATGACCAATGCCGTTGAATCAGTTTCATACTGAGGTATTGAATCCGTGAACTCTATGGCCAGTGAATTAGAAGATAGGGCAAAAGGGGTATAAAATATCTGGCTGATTGAGCCATAAGATGGTGTTAGAGCATCAAATGGATACACTGATGCATTACTATAAATGGCACTCGCATCAAAACCCGGGAGAAGCGAAATGGCATCTATGAAAGTCTGCAGAGTTCCATACGAGGCATAGTTCACATAATAATTCACTGAGCTGGCCTTATTATAGAATGATAAACTGAGATCAGTCGCCGATGCCAGATATTGAGGATCACTGGCAACATTTGAAATTATAATGCCCGGAGCGCTACCAGCTAAATAGAGGGTCACTGGGCTGTCAGCAGGAATACTGGTTGGGGCCATGACAACGAGATCTGATGAACTTCCTGCATCCTGGGCAGCGGCCTGAAATCCTAGTACCCCATTAATGGCTATGACCATATCAACCAGAGTCGTATAAGACGCAAAAGAAAGGGTAGTAACTGGAAGAGCCTTGTTCTCCCAAGTGAGTACTACATCCGTAGCTGTTACCTCACATTGAGGATTCCTGAACTGAATTCCAAGTGCCATAGGAGGAGTCTGAAAATAGAACTTAGTTCCAGGAATTGTTGTTGATACGTCTCCTGAGCCATCCCTAAGACTACCATAGACATATTCAGGAGCAAAAGAACTTACTATTGTATAGTTACCCGAACTACCAATTGCAGAAGCCATATCTCCTATCGTAGTATAAGACGCAAAGGGATAAGGGTTTCCATTCAAATATACCCCTGTCGTCGAGTCAACCATATAGGTTGAAGAATAATAAAGACCAAAGGCAGAAGAATCAGATCCCGTATAAATCGTGTCAGGAAGAGGCCCTGTAGCAACTTGAAGATTATTATACGTATAGGTTGCATCATAATTTATAAGGGTTACCCCGAATCCCGGGTACTCATCTATTGCCGTGACAAGATCCGCTAAAGTAGAATGACTGGAATATGGATATGTTACAGACTGAGAGCCATACTGAGTCCAGTCAAATGTAATATCAAGGCCACCTGTCGTGTAAGTCGGAGCAGGGGCAGGTGAATACATTTGAATAGAAAAATAGGGTGTTGTGCTATCCGCTGTAAATCTGATCTGATTATTCACACTGTAGCCACTAGTAGCCGGAGCCCTGTTTATCCATGTGGTTGCATCAGATGAAGTCAAAATTGTTCCATAATCTCCACTCGCAATGTACCGATTTCCTATTCCCCAGAGCCCCGTCAGATTTTTGGAGGTGTTAGCATATTGAGCACCCCAGGCTGAGGCATCAACGGGCATAATAATTGTTCCATTATCTCCCACGGCAACCATTTTGGCATCAGTGACATTGTTTCTCCATATAATCCGGGTCAGGTCCTCAGTGGTATGCGATGTCTGATCTTTCCATGTAACCCCATCATCAGTTGACTGCCTGATTATGCCTCCTGATCCAACCGTAATAAAGGTACTGTCCACGGCGGTGACCGCATGAGAATTTGGACTTGTAGTGGCTGCTATCCATGTAGTAGAATCAGTAGACGTAAAAGTTGAGCTAGATCCTAATGTGAGGTATTTAGACCCGTTATATGCCACTCCATATAGGACGCCCGATATTGTCGTGATGGATCGAAGAGTCCAGATCATAGAGTCTACTGAGGTCATGAGATATCCGTTTCCTACGGCGATGAGCGTAGATCCTACGGAAATAACATCATATAGATCAGGCAGAAGCGGAACGCTAGTAGCCCGCACCCATGATATACCGTCAAGCGACGTGATAATTATACCGAACTGTCCAACCGCAGTAAATCTACTGCCGGTCCAAGTAATGGCATACAGATTATTAGTAGTCGGCGGAGTTCTAGAAGTCCATGTGGTGGTATCTGAAGACGTCTGTATTTTACCTCCGTCTCCTACCACGACATAAAGAGAATTCCCATAGGCTGCACCTCTCCACCAATTGGTCGGAGAATCAGCACGCCATCCAGTCCAGTCTCCCGGAACATAGTCTAAAGTATCATCATAAAGGAGTATAGGCGTGAAGTAATTAGTACCAATGTAGTCATCTAAAAATACTCTGTCATTATCCCCAGGAACTTCAAGTATAAAGGTATTTGTTCCGTCGATAGGATTAATGTCAGTTCCCGTGGAAGTATCTGTTCCAACCCCGGAAATCGTATTTATTCCACGAATATTTTGAAATGTATTGCTGAAATCCAAGATCCAGGCCCAGTCTAAAAGTTTTCCCTGCCAGTTATATGATAAGGCACTGTCAGTGTTATACGCAGAAGCATCTTTGATCAGCATAGTCATGGCATCGCCATACGCCTGCAAACTTGTGCCGTATGACGATAGTGATGGCTCCTGAAGGATAATACCCAGTGCACTGGACTGGTCATAAAGTTTTCTTCTTTCCTCCGTATTTATGGGCATTTCCTGGGTTGCCAGTGCCCGGATACTATCTGCCATGGCTAGGTTATAAGAAGAAGTTCTATCAAGTTTATTCAAAGATCCATTTAGAATTATTGAATCAAGGTATGGAAGTTCAGCCTTAACTAAAGCAAGCTCCAATCCATCGACATAGACCTCAGGTCTATAAACGGTTGGATCAAGATTACCCGTCGCATCATCCCCTATATTGAACCCGAGTTTAGTAACTGCCGAGCCACCTACTAGAGTCAGAGTCTTACGCTGGACAGTTGTAGAGTCAGTTCTCAGAACAAGTGCAGTTGTATACCCAAAAGACTGATCAGGATCTAAAACAGTTTCAGTCGTGACCACGAGCCCAGGAATATCACCCATGAGCTGATTGGCAACCTGTTCATCAGTCATTCTCGAAAGAGGAAACATAATTTTCAGGAAAAGAATTGGTGGAATTGGAAAAAAAGGAGGCTCGTGAAAAGTAGTACTCATTATCACATCATTAATAGAGCACGTGAAATCATCCCCTTCAGACAATCCGAAATTGCTACTTTTTGTACCTACAATCTTAGGACCGATATATCCGTCATCATCATAAATAGGGAATGATTTAGCCCCATCATATGCCTCCCCATACCAATGATGAGTTGAAGCCTCTGAAAATGCAGGAGTGATACTAACCGATGTGTCACTTACAACCTGAGTAATCCTGTACCGAGTTGAATTGGGCCTGCCAATAAAACCATCTTTTTCTAACTGACCATTTGTCCCGTCACCCAACCATGAAGTATTAAAACCTCTAACCTCAGTCGAGTTCTTAGTAAAAAATGCCCATGTACTACGGAAATAGCCCGCAATAGGATTAATTTTATAAGGCTCATTATTCGTGTAGTCCGTAAAAGGAAAAATTCTATTAACCACTTTGGTTGCATTTAACTGCTGAATCTCTGAGAATGTCCCATCATTGTTGAATAGTCTATACCCCTGAGCTGCAAATACCTCATCACCAAAAGCAACCAGGCGATCCTGGAAAAAATCATAGATATTTTTGAATACCCGAGTCTCTATTTGTGCATCCTTCTGCCTGTAGACATCATTCGCAATACCACCCTCAGAAGCCCCAACATTACTGTCAGATGATACTTCTCCCCCCTGGCCCGGGTTCCCAGATAATTGATAGGCCTCTTCTTTCATACGCGGAACAGAAACTGTCTCAAAGAAACTTTTCTGACTCAAAACCTGAATGTAGAACTGATCCAGATTATCATACTGGAAAGAGGCCTGAACCTTGGACTTGACCGGAAGATTCACAAAATATCTAGTAGAGAACGAAACTAATTGATCACCTAGGAATATTTGCCCCAGATAATCCAAATCATACCTGTCATATCGTTGCAGAGGATATGACAGAACAACAGAACCGGACGAGAGTGAATAATCAGTCGTGTCCGTACTGCCCTTATACCATAAAGTCGGGGAAGCAGAGAGCACCGTGCTGGAGTCCATATAGACAGAGGCTGTCGTAGATTTTATCTTATTGCTCTGCCATTCTGGAACGTATGTTTTTACTGTCACGGCTTGAATATGAGAAGAATCAATAGCACTCGACATATCACCAAGCGTAGGCAGGGTCGAGTATGAGAACGAGGTCCCATCTATTGATAATGC
>Ga0315274_10008946_pt1 | contig 14502 bp, 7 predicted proteins | sample YL17G02_20_MG_FD_203700 | JGI IMG/M metagenome (GOLD analysis project Ga0315274, IMG submission 203700) | Sediment microbial communities from Yellowstone Lake, YNP, Wyoming, USA - YL17G02_20 | ecosystem: Environmental > Aquatic > Freshwater > Lake > Sediment | place: USA: Wyoming | collected... | reverse complement strand
TTCAAAGCTCGCAAAGTTCCCAGTTTAGGATCATCCCATCCGGTATATTTTCCTTCAGCAATGCCTTTGCGCGCCAGGCTCTTGCTCAGCACAAAATCCTTGAACAAAAATCTTCCCAGAATTTTTACCTCAGGAGATACCCACCCAAAATAATCATATAAGAATTTTTGCTTCGCATCATTGGTGGCATGCTCCTGCCCGCGAAGCACGCACGTTACCTTCATTTCATGGTCGTCAATAACATTTGCGAAATTGAACAGCGGCCAAACCTTGGCTTTCTTTTCCAGAGGATGCTTTGATTTCTTGACAATCCTCATGGCAGCCCAGTCCCTGACAGCCGGATTAGGATCGCCAATGTCTGTTTTTATTCTCAGGATAGCCTTGCCCTCATTATACCAAGCCTTTATGAATTTCTTCCATCGCGTGATCTGTTCCTTCTTGCTCAACTCCCTGCACGGGCATGCCATTGAAGCGTCCCTGAGCTTTCTCCACTCCTCGACATCGCATGTGCATATGTAGGCAAATCCTTTTTTCACAGCCTTCTCAGCATACTTATAATATATCTTCAGCCTCTTGCTCTGGATAAATTCCTTGTCCCATTTCAGGCCAAGCCATTTCAAATCCTCTCGTATCCAGTCGTAGAATTTTTTTTCAGGAACCTTTACCTTAGGATCGCTATCCTCGAATCTGAGAAGCAATTTTCCCTTGTATTTTTTTGCATAAGCATAAGATAATACAGCAGGCCGTGCATTGCCCATGTGGATTGCGCCGTCAGGATTAGGTGCAAATCTCAGCACAACCCTCTTCTTCATAACCAGAGGCGGCAATTCCTTCTTGCCCTCCTCTTTTTTCTCAATCTTGTGCGCGCCGCCCAGTTTTTTCAGTTCTTCCTTCTGCTCAAGCCGTGAAAGCTGGTTGATCTTGAAAACAGTATCGGTTATTATTGGCTGCAATTCCTTGATGTTCGCCTTCAGCGCAGGATCCTCGGCAACAATCTTCCCGATAACACTGCCCAGATTAGCATTGCCCTCATGCTCGATTGCGTTGGTCAGCGCCGCTCTTTTTATTAATTTTATGACCTTTTCATCCATAACTATAGTTATCAAATTCACAATATAAAAGATTGTCTAACATTCCAAGTGATCATTATGCCAGTCAACCCGCCTCAAGAGTATTATGTTGCCGAACAGCGCTATCTGAAAGCAAGGACCACTGAAGAGAAAATTCTTGCGCTAGAAGAAATGATCAAGTTCATGCCGCGCCATCATGGCAGCGAGAAAGCCCTGGCAGATCTGCGCGGCAGGCTCGCGAGGATGAAAAAAGAAGCAGCTGCTCAGGCAAAGGCAAAAAAAGGCTCGAGGAAATCAGGCGTGCAGAAAGAAGGGGATGCCCAGGTCTGCCTCATTGGTTTCACAAATTCTGGAAAGTCCTGGATTCTTTCAAAGCTCACTGATGCAAAGCCTGCCATAAGCGAATACCCTTACACCACATCCAAGCCGGTCGTTGGCATGATGGACTATCACGGGGTCAAAATACAGCTCGTAGAACTGCCAGCCACGTTTGATCCAGAAAGCATGAGCGTTGCAAGGACAGCTGATGCCATAGTCTTCATAGTCAGGGATGATGTAGAAAAAAACCAGATAAAAAAGGTCGCCGAAGATTATTATCTAAAAGCAAAATCAATCTTTGTTAATCCTAGAGAAGAGAATCCAAGTCTAATAAAGGAAAAGGTCTGGCACGCCCTTGATTTTATTCTTCTATATACTAAGGACAAGAAACCCATGTCATTGCCCAAAGGCGCCACGGTCAAAGATTTCGCAATGAAGATACACAAGGACTTTGTAAAAAACTTCAAGTTTGCTTTTGTCTGGCGCGAGCGCAACGGTAAAATAGTAAAAATCCAGGCAGGTCTGAATTATCCGCTGCGAGACCGCGATGTCGTTGAGCTGCATTTGAGGTAAATAATATGAAATACTTCTACATTCAAACGAGCCTAGCGAGCAAGGGAAACGAAATGACCGTAGCGAGCGTGGCGAGAGCGAAAGTGATTATATGAAATATTACTATAAGTTCAACAGCGAAGAACTCATCCTCGAAGTCCCGGACCAGGTCTACTATCCTAGAGAGGACTCAGAGCTGATAGCCAAAGTTTTGCGGGAAGAGCACATCAAAGACAAGAAAGTCCTGGACATGGGATGCGGCTCAGGCCTTCTGGCAATCATATCTGCCAAGATGGGAGCCGATGTTACCGCCTGCGATATAAATCCAATAGCCGTGGAGATAGCAAAAAAAAACTGTGAAAGAAACAGCATGACCATTCGCTTCATTCTATCCAATTTATTCTCGAATATCACAGATTCCTTTGACCTCTTAATATTCAATCCGCCGTATCTTCCTGAAAACGAAGAAGATCTCTATTCGGAAGACAAGATTACCTATGCTGGCGGACCGACTGGAAGAAAGTTGATAACAGAATTCATAGAGCACGCGAAAGAACACCTGAACAAGGACGGAAAGATCCTCACACTGATATCCACCCTGACGTCTGAAGAGCGCATAGTCGAGCTTTTCCACGAAGCAGGCCTCAAAACAAAAATTCTCGGCAGAAGCAAAATCCCCTGGGAAGAGCTCATCGTTATTGAGGCGAGGATTTGAATGCTGTTATAAAACCGTAGTCTGCTTCTTAAGGAATTTTCTCAAGTACTGACCTGTATAAGATTTTTCCACCTTTGCTATCTCTTCAGGAGTTCCCTCACATATGATTTCTCCTCCTTTGTCCCCGCCTTCGGGACCGAGGTCTATGATCCAATCCGAGCTTGCAATTACATCCAGATTATGTTCTATTACAAGAACGGAGTTTCCATTATCAACTAAACCGTGCAAAAGCTTGAGAAGTTTCTCTATATCCGCAAAATGCAAACCTGACGTTGGCTCGTCTAAAACATAGAACTCTCCTTTTTTGTGAAGCTTGCTCGCTAGCTTGAGTCTTTGTGATTCTCCGCCTGATAAGGTATCGAGTGTCTGTCCCAAGCTAAGATACTCCAAACCAACATCTACAAGAATTTTCAATCTTTTTTGGAGTTCTGACTCCTCAAAAAATTTCAGAGCTTCCTCAGCAGTCATTTGCAATATCTCATAAACGTTCTTTCCTCTATGATTATAGCTCAAAGTTTTCTCAGTGTACTTTTTACCTTCGCATGTTTCACACAGAATCTTCACAGGCGCCATGAAATGCATGTCAATCTTGTTATATCCTAGACCTTCGCAATCTGGACATGCGCCTTCACTATTGGAGCTAAACAGGGATTTGCTAACATGATTCTCTTTTGCAAGAAGGTCTCTGATGAGATCAAAGGCGCCAACATATGTAGCAATATTTCCCCGCGGAGAAGCGCCTATCTGGGATTGATCAACAAAGATTGTTCTGTTTCCATATTTCTTTACAAAAATATCATTTATTAGTGTACTCTTACCCGAGCCAGAGACTCCGGTTACAGTAGTGAATACACCAACAGGAATTTTTACATCGATATTTTTTAGATTGTGGAGCTTTGCATTATTTATCTCTAAAAACCCTTTCGGTTTCCTGTGCTCTGTTCTTGGATGCATCTTTACATTACCACTTAGATAACGTCCAGTCATGGATCTTTTGTCATTGATAATTTCTTTTGGAGAACCAGTTGCGACAATCTCACCGCCAAACTTGCCCGCCTTCGGACCCAGCTCTATAATATGATCTGATCCCAGCACAACACTTGCATCATGTTCGACAACAATAACAGTGTTGCGCATATCTCTGAGCTTTTTCAATATATTTATCATATTGTCTATATCCCTTGGGTGGAGTCCAGCCGTGGGCTCATCCAATATGTAAATTATTTCTGTCAGATTGCTTCCCAGCTCGCGAGCAAGCTTTATTCGCTGTGCCTCGCCACCAGAGAGAGTATCCACAGATCGGTTGAGAGAGACATACCCTATTCCAACTTCGATCATTGACTGAAGAAGTTCGGTCATTCTCTGCACAATGGCCTTTGCTACGGGATCGTGGACTTTTTTGATTTCCTTGATGAGATCAAGTAGAGACATGTCAGCAAACTCTCCTATATTTTTTCCATTTATCCTCACAGCAAGTGCCTGTTGATTCAACCGATGTCCTTTGCAAGCAGAGCATGGTTTACTGATCCAAAATGTAGAATCCTTACTAGCTTTAGCTTCTGATATACCACGCAGATCCTTGGAACGCCTGATCAAGGTATTTACAATACCTTCCCAGCTGTATGACTGCACAAATCCTTGGGAAGCGTTCTTCAAAACTACTTTTGGAGAATACAAAAGAAAATCCAATTCTTTCTTTGAGAAGTCCTTTATTCTTTTGTTAAAATCTATCTTGCCAGTGGTTTTCAAAATATTCATGTAGCGTCCCTTGGGCTTAAACAATGTATGTTTCACGGCACCTTGATTCAGAGTTTTATCAAAATCTATGAGTGTCTCAGGATCAACAGTTATTTCTTCTCCGATTCCATTGCATTTTTTACATGCTCCAAAAGGACTGTTGAAAGAGAAGTGTTTTGCATCTAACGTTCTGGAACCTACCCTCGAAAATAACAGTCGCAGATAGGTGTACAGTTCAGTAGTCGTACCAACAGTTGATCTTCTATTGCTTCTCAGCTGTTTTTGCTCGATCATAATAGTCGGAGACAACCCAGTTATATCATCTATCTTTGGTCTCTCAGTTCTCTGAAGAAACCTAGCAGCAAAAGTGCTTAGAGATTCCAGATACTGTCTTTGACCCTCGGAGAAGATAATATCAAAAGCTATCGTTGATTTTCCAGAACCAGATACCCCAACGATACAAGTTAGTTTATTTCTCGGGATTTCTATATCTATGTTCTTCAGATTATGTTCCTGTGCTCCAGTTATTCTTATTGCTTCCATGGTACCAATTATTTTGCGACCGATAAAAGCTTTAAAGTGCTTATCGCGTTTTCGAAGAACTGATGAGTGCACTTGATCTTGGCAGAATTTGAATAAAAATTTCTGATTGTCAAAGAAATATTTAGTGAGGTGCTTACCTAACACTCTTCTGAAAGTCATCTTTGCAATATCCCGCATCGCACTTCTTCCCGACCTTCCTGCTAACCATCCATTCCGGGAGCCCGACGAACTTCATCATTGGCCTCGTTGCATTCTTCCCGTGTTTCCATCTCATGTATGTCCAGTACAGCATGAATGCAGCTGCCTTGTAGGGAAGCATGTCAAACCTTCTCCTTGCCCGCCAGACCTTGATGTTATTCTTCCACGAATTGATTATGACCTCCCACTGGAGATCTGTCAGGTGATCGAGGTCTATTTTGTTTTCCTTGCTCAAGAGCGCCTCCTCGAGTGGTATGAATAAAACAGGTGTGTAGAACATCTTCGAATTCTGCGCAGCCAGGTCATCGATCAGCTCAAGGGTTTTGATTGTGTCCTGCTCTGTCTCGCCTGGTATCCCAGTCATTATCGTGCACAATGGATACCAGCTGTTGTCGTTCAGGTGCGCAACGCCCTGCTTGACAACCTCCTGCCAGTTTTCTATCGGAAACGGAAGCGATTTTCCAGCCATGAGCTGCTTCATCAGCCTCGCGCTTCCCGATTCTATGCCGATTTCTACTGGTATGTATTTCTTCCCCCTGAGTTTCCTCTGGGTTTTTTCAATCAGGACTGGAGTAAGCTCTGGAAGTATTTTTTTGTCATGCAGCACAGGCGCAAAGGATGCATGCGAGAGATTTATCGTATCGACTCCGGGATAACCTGCAATGCTCTTGAAGAGATTGACTATGGACTGCCTGTTCGGCTTGAATCCAGGATGAGAATCGTACAGGAAAACATCCTCTGTTATTATGAATACCATGTTATTTCCGCCGTCGATGTTTGTCTTGACCTCTTCCATGATATGCGGAATAGGAAACGAATGCTTGGTTCTCATTGTTGGCGAGCAGAAAGCGCACCCGCGACCGCAGCCCCTTGTTATTTCAATGCTTCCGTAGGTCGCTGGTTTCTGGATAGTCGTTATTTTATCGTAGTCCGGTCGTCTCATCTTGATATAATCGCTCTTCTCCTTCCAGTCAATAATATTTTTTACCAGGGGAATCAGCGAATCATCGGTCTCGCCTGCAACGATGTGATCAATACCCAGTTTTTCCTGGTTGCCGGTGTCTCTCACCTGCCATCCGCCGGCTCCTCCAAGGACAATTTTTGCATTCTGTTTTATAGCGTTTATCTTGCCAATCATTTTCTTGAACTGGTGCGCATCAACGGACTCTCCGCCGAAACCGATCAGGGAATTGTAAGTCGTGCTGACATAAGCAAGTCCCATGGGATCCATTGAATTGATTCCAATCATCTTCGTGTCAGGACCAACGAAGTCTTCTATATTTTCAGGATGAGCAATCACGACATTCTCGTTGCCAAACTCCTCTGCAAGCATTGCTTCAACCTTGCGGAGACCGTAGGGAGCGAATTTAGAGCTCCCGTCAGCATTCAGCACAGGCTTCATGTGCTTCTTCAGATATCTGTTCACCAGCCTGTGCGGAAACGTGCACGAGAACGCCTTGAATGCATCGTACCCGTAATACGCCATCTCTGCTGCCGAAGCCGTGAGAACAATTAATTTGCCATTCCTAGGTGTTGTCATGGTCATGAATATCGCAATATTATCTATAGAGAATTAATCTTTTAAGCCAGTATCTCGGAGTTTTTATATTTTTGCCTCATGGTTATAAGATGCCTCAGGTAAAGATATGCGGAATTACTAATCTGGAGGACGCTGAGATAGCTGCAAAACTCGGTGCTGATTACCTAGGATTTGTATTCTTCAAAGAAAGTTTTAGATACATTAGTCCTGATGACGCCAAAAAAATTAGCTATCAACTGACCGGTGTCAAAAAGGTAGGTGTGTTTGTAAATGAATCCTATGATAACGTACAAGAAATAGCGGAGTTAGTAGGTCTGGACGTATTGCAATTTCATGGGGACGAGACTCCGGATTACTGCGGATCATTTAGACATAGAGATAACAGGCATGTATGGAAAGCCATACGGGTTAAAGACGCGGGAAGCATTGCTCAGATCCCTCCTTATATTTCAACCATTGACGCGATTTTGCTGGATTCATATGTTGATAAAACGCCGGGCGGAACAGGCACGACGTTTGACTGGAACACAGCAGCAAAGGTATCAAATTATAAAAAATTTATAAAACTCACTGTTCTCGCAGGAGGACTCACGCCAGAGAATGGTGCAGAAGCCATAAGAATCGTCAGGCCTGATGTAGTTGATATCAGCTCAGGGGTTCAGTGTGATGACGATAAGCGTAGAAAGTCGCCTGAAAAAATGAAAAAGTTTATTCTGGTTGCAAGATACACACGATGAAATTCTTTCTAATAAAGCCAGGTCCCGGAGTCGAACCGGGCTATCCCGCTGTCTGCATTTCCCAAGTTTTCCGTAAACGCTTTTTACATAAGTTGAAAATAGATAACTATTATCCAGCGAAAGCTGGATTTTGATATTCTACTATTTTCAACCCTCTTGGAAAAGGGTTTCTGCAGGCGGGCACATAAGCCGATCTGCCAACCTGGCCTTTCTTAGAAGAATATAGCTCCGAACATTTTAAATGTAAATCAAGACAATTCTATTTGATAGCCATGCCAAACATCAAGATCTACAACACCCTATCGCGCAAGGTCGAGCCGTTCAAGCCTGCACGCTTTGACCAGGTCAGAATGTACACATGCGGCCCCACAGTATACGACTTCGCGCACATAGGCAACTTCAGAGCCTATTTGGTAGCCGACCTTTTGCGAAGATGGCTGGAATTCCGTGGGTTCAAGGTCCTGCAGGTCATGAATATCACGGATGTTGACGACAAGACAATCAAGCGATCGCAGCAGGAACATGTTTCTCTGAAAGAGCTCACGCATAAGTACGAAAAGGCATTCCTTGAGGACTCTCATGCTCTGAGAATAAGAAAGCCTTCTGTGATATGCAGAGCCACAGAGCACATACCGGAAATGGTAGCACTGGTCAAGAAACTCCTGGACCTGGGATTCGCCTACAAGACAGAAGACGGCATATACTTCAACATAAAGAAATTCAAGAATTACGGAAAACTTTCACACTTTAAGATAAAAGAGCTTAAGGCAGGCGCGCGCGTTTCTGTCGATGAGTACGAGAAAGAAGAGTCTTCTGACTTTGCATTGTGGAAATTCTGGATTGAGGAAGACGGCAAAACCTTTTGGGAAACAGAACTCGGAAAAGGCCGTCCCGGCTGGCACATAGAGTGCTCTGCCATGTCCATGAAATATCTTGGCGAAAGTTTTGACATTCACACAGGCGGCATTGATCTGGTGTTTCCTCATCATGAAAACGAGATTGCCCAGAGCGAGGCGTCTACGGGAAAAAAATTTGTAAATTACTGGATTCACAACGAATATCTCCAGGTCAACGGAAGGAAGATGTCCAAGAGATTCGGCAATATCATCACAGTCAGGCAGCTTATTGAAGAAAGCAGGGATCCTAGAGCCGTAAGATACCTGCTTACGTCAGCCAATTTTCAGACCCAGACGAATTTCACCTACGCTGCCCTTGACCACGCAACGGAAACAGTTGACAGCATAAACAACTTTGCGACCAAGATAAAATTCCTGACTGATAAAGTACCAGAGATCGTAGATGATAATAACAAAATGCTGGATTACATGAGCGATGTCAGGCGCGATTTCGAGAAGTTCATGGATGACAATCTCAACACCCCCCAGGCCCTGGCAGTGGTCCATGAGATGATAGGCGTCACGAACAAGCAGATCGACAAGAAACAGGTTGACAAAATAGTTCTGAAAAAAGTCAGCGAGTTTCTTATGGATTTCAATACGATTTTCGATGTTATAGAAACAAGGGAAGAGCATCTTACATCAGAAGAAAGGGAGCTAATAGCGGAACGCGACAAGCTCCGCGCATCCAAGAAATTCAAGGAATCCGATGCGATCCGCGAGATGCTTAGGAAGCGCGGCATTGAGCTCGAGGACACGCCATATGGCGCCATGGCCAAGCGAACAACGCGAGTTTAAGCTGGGCATAAGCACAGCATTAACGAGCTAAGTGAGCGCGGCAGAGCCCGTATGAATGAAGTTCTACGATTTTAATATCACTGATTTCCAATTTATTTCATGGTATTCAGCATAGCCTCTCTTGTAGCCTTTATTATCGCTGTCGTATTTCTGCCCTTCGTATTCATAAAAATAATATACCCTGACCTGGTCAGGAGAAAGCCGGCGTACGCATTCATAACAGCTGCTTTCTTCGTCCTCATAGGATTTCTTGCAGCCTTTTTCATATTTTACAGCGCCATCAGCATAGCAATGCTTGCGTTCACGTCGCTTCTTCTGCTGCCCTTCATAATAAAAATTCTCGAGCCAGAGGAGAAGGAAGGCAGCCGGAATATCTTTAAACTGCAGTTATCTACGTCAGAAACCAGGAGGATCAGGATTCGGGAATGGTTCAGCCCGAGCACGATATCCTCCATACTCAAGCGCAATGAAAAGCTTATCATATTCTACAGCTTCCTCTTCTTCGGCATGGCGCTTGAATTCATGCTTTTGTTTGCATTACTTCCGCCGTCGATAAGCGATGCCGCATTCTCCCAGCAAATAAATGTCATTGGGCCGGCCGGCAATTTTTTCGGGCCGTTTGGAGACCTGCTGGTCAATAACCTGCAAATTCTGACAATAGCATTCGCTCTATCCGTGTTTTTCGGCGCAGGCTCCATATTCATACTGACCTATAATGCATCCATAGCAGGAGTCATGTACGGTTCCTCCCTGCGCACTATCATATGGGGATCGCCCATGCTGTATTCAAACATACTTCTCTATCTCCCCCACACAATACTGGAGATATTTGCGTATCTTTTGGCAGCCGTTGCCGGCGGCATGCTGATTCGCGGCTTGTCCAGGGAAAACATCAGAGACGCCCTTATTATATTCGCAATTTCAGTCGTCATTCTGGTGTTCGCAGCCTATGTAGAATCGACCGTGCCTTATGCATTTTCATAACATATTCTGCGGTAGGTTAACAACACGAATTTCTTTTATATCGCCCAAAACAAATATTATGACTATGGAAATCGGAGACTTTAGACTTAGTTATGCGAATTTACATAGAGCTAAACGGAAAAAGAGCGGTTTTCTAAGAACCCCGTATGCAGTTTATTCTATAATATTGCTTATCCTGATCGGAATATTGGCATCGCTGAACATCAATTTTCCGCAGACAATCATGGTAACGTCTGTTTTCAGCTCAGCGCCGCCAAATGGCACAGTAACGACCAATACAAGTGCTGAAATTGCTATCAATCTAACAGACGCCACCAATCTCACGGATTTCAGATTTAACTGGAACGGGACGAACTACAACTTCTATGACCAGTCGCTTGTTCTTATGATGAACCTCGATAATGTTTCTGCCCTAGGAGAAAATTCTTCATCAACCAAGACAGCTGATGTGAGCGTTTTTGGAAACACTGGAACCTGCACGAACATGGGATCAGCATGCAACTGGGTATCTGGAAAATATGGAAACGCTCTAAGTTTTGATGGCGTGAACGATTATCTCGAAATTGTAGACAATTTAAGTATAAAACCTACGCAAGAGTTGTCGATTGAAATGTGGTGCTATGCTTCGTTGAATGATGTGAGATGTGTTGTTTCAAAACATTCCTCATCTGGCAGAACTGGATATGTATTTTTCCTCAACAGCGATAATAAATTCTATTTCCAAGCCGGTGACGGATCTACTTGGGCTGTCTATAGTGTCTCTTCGGGAGCAATAAGCACGCCTGGTTGGTATCATGTTGTTGGCACGCACAATTCAAGCACACATGAAATATATGTTAATGGTGTGCAGGAAGGTTCGGGTAGTGGCGGCACGCTGGCACAAAATACTCTAAATCTTTGGTTTGGGAGAAATACTGATGTACCAAGCGCTTATTATCCTGGTACTATGGATGAAATTCGAATCTACAATAGGTCTCTAACTGCAGATGAAATCAAACAACACTACCTATCAAACCTCAACAAATACGACACTGACAAATGGCAGTTCTACACAAACCAATCAAATCTTTCTATCGGCATCTACACATACTTTGCGAGTGCCAATGATACATCCGGAAACTTCAATATGACTGATGTCAGGATGTTGAATATAATTTCAAACATACCATATCCAGCAATAGGTTTCGTTTCACCGACACCTGCTAGTAGCTCTACATTGAACGGCACAAATATCATAGCTGTTGCTGCAAATGATTCAAGTGGAATCGACTTGATGAAAATATTACTCACCAACTCAAGCGGCTCTACATTCGGTGTTCAAAATTGCTCAAGGGAGGACAACAATACTAAACTTCTGATGCATATGGATGGCACGGATGGTTCCACAACATTTGTTGACAATTCGTTTTCAAATCATTCAATTACAGTATATGGCAACGCGCAGTTGTCAACATCCCAATATAAGTTCGGGGGGGCATCTGGATACTTTGACGGAACAGATCCAACCGACATTCAGGTTGCAAGCGATTCGGATTTCAATCTGGGCACGGATGACTGGACCATAGACACATGGTTTTATGCTACGTCACTCACCGCTGCTGACTTGCCGATAATAGGAAGAAATGGCCCGCATAATACGCTCGACGGATTTCCAGTAATAACTGCAAATAATGGTGCAAACGGCATATCTGTTTATCTGGGAACAACCGGGATTCCTATCAGCGGAGTTGTTTCACTTTCTACAAACACATGGTATCATCTGGCTGTTATCAGAAACGGCAGCGGGACTAATAATATCAATATATTTGTCAATGGAACTCTTGTAGGCCAAGGAACATACGCGTCCTCGATTCCTCAGACAGGGGTTGTCGTAGGTGCGCGGTCATGGGGAGCAACCAATGTTTTCTGGAATGGTTATATTGATGAATTGAGATTTTCAAAGGGAATCGCACGCTGGACAGCAAACTTCACGCCGCCAAATCAGGCTTATCATGCAAATGATACAAATGCATCTTGTGTTTGGCAATGGAATACAAGCTCGTATTCTGACGGAATTTATTATGTTAATGCCACCACAAACAATACCAATGGTGCAATGAACTATACAGGAATAAATACCTACATTGTTAACAATGCGCTGCCACTGATATTGCCATTAATCAACTTCGTTTCACCGACACCTGACAACAACACAAGCACCACAAATACTTCTGTGCAGATCAATGTCAGTATAAATTCAACAAATCTTAGTACTGTCATCTGGAACTGGAATGGGACGAACTATAGAATTGGTCTGAATAGATTAGCTCTGTTTTATACCGGGAATAATAGCAATGATGTCATCAACACATCGATTTCAAATAGCAGAATGAGATTTTATCCCGATCCTTCTATTATACTGGCGATGAATTTTGATAACGATAGTTTGGTTGGAGAGAATGCTACGACAGTGATTGATATCAGTAGATATGGAAATAATGGAACTTGCGTGAATTCTTCTTCAGGTACATTTGGATGCAACTGGACAACTAATGGAAAGTATTACGGAGCAATCAGTTTCAATAGCACAAATCAGTATGTCACAATCCCGCATAATAATATACTCAACGGGGATACTGATCTGACAGTTGAGTTCTGGAAGAAACCTGGAAATCAGGCTACGAATGGTTATGATGTATACAAATGTGGTAATTCAGCATGCCTTGCCACCTATTTCGCTGGTATAACAAGCATCAATGCAGGTTGGGGATTTTATAATACAAATCCAACGGGTTATTATGTAACGTGTCCTGGAACATACAATGACACCTGGCATTATGTTGTGGGTGTCCATAATCATTCCAGTGGGCAGATATACATGTATATTGATGGTGCGCTCTGCGGAGGATCTGTAGTATTTGCAGGCACCCATGCAACAGGAAACTATCCGTTGGGAATAGGAGGCATGCCCCTCGATGGATACGGTCCAACCTATTACATGAATGGTACCATAGATGAAGTGCGAATATACAACAGAACGATGAGCGCTGAAGAAGTTACTCAGCACTATTATGCTAATTTATACAAGTATACTAACAGAACTTGGCAATTCACGACAAACCAATCAAATCTGTCCATCGGTACCTACACATACTTTGCAAGTGCCAATGATACATCAGGAAATTACAATATGACGGATGTCAGAGTATTGAACATAATTTCAAATGTAGCATATCCATCAACAAACTTCGCTCCGCCGACACCTGCAAACAATACTTTTACAGCAAATACAAATGTTCAAATCAATGTTAGCACAAATACAACCAACAATCTCAGTGGTTTCATCTGGAATTGGAATGGCATAAATTATACCATTTACGACAATTCTTCTCTGACCCTCATGATGAATTTCGATAATGTTTCTGCGCTCGGAGAGAATTCTTCATCAACCAAGACATCTGATGTGAGTGTTTTTGGAAACACTGGAACCTGCACGAACATGGGATCAGCATGCAACTGGGTATCTGGAAAATATGGAAAAGCAGTCAGCTTTGACGGATCAAACGATTACATTGACTGCGGAGCCAGAACTGTGACAATACCGTTTACTTTTGAAACGTGGGTGAAGCCGAATACATGGCCAAGTTCAGCAGGTATAGCAATTGTCGAAGTCAGTGATGCATTATATAAGAGAGTTGGTTTGGAAACCTTCGGAACCGGTTCGACAAATACGCTTTCCGTGGTGTACATGGGCACATCAGGAAACTATCTACAGTATCGTACAAGCAGACCAACACTTGGTGCATGGACGCATGTTGTTGGTGTTATAAGCAATACTTCGAGTAACGGAGGCATTTTGTACTATAATGGTGTTCCACAACAGATGACATTTTTCAGCGGAGGATCTCCAGCAGCTTCTGTTTCTGCGACATGCACTATTGGCGTGGTTGACACATTGGCAGAGTATCCGTTCAATGGAACCATAGACGAAGTTAGAATATATAACCGAAGCTTGACTGAGAGTGAAATCAGACAACGATACATTTCCAATCTTAATAAATATGATACTAATAAGTGGCTTTTCTATGCGACTCAGTCAACTTCAGAACCTCTTGGTTCGCAGGCTTATACATATCATGGTTGCGCCAATGATTCATCTGGAGGGCAAAGTTGCGCAGCAAATATACTAAATATACTTGGAGTCCCACCATCAGTAAATTTCACATCACCAACTCCTACGGACAATTCAGTTCTTGCGGGTCTTAATATAATTAATGCGTCAGCGAGTGATGACACCAGTGGAATTTATTCGCTGAATATAAGTATAACAAATTCAAGCAGTTCAACAATTTTGATGAACAGCTGCTCGGCAGATAACGAAACAAAACTTTTGTTGCACATGGATAGCATAAACGGATCAACAACTTTCTTGGAT
>Ga0315274_10008945_pt1 | contig 14502 bp, 15 predicted proteins | sample YL17G02_20_MG_FD_203700 | JGI IMG/M metagenome (GOLD analysis project Ga0315274, IMG submission 203700) | Sediment microbial communities from Yellowstone Lake, YNP, Wyoming, USA - YL17G02_20 | ecosystem: Environmental > Aquatic > Freshwater > Lake > Sediment | place: USA: Wyoming | collected... | reverse complement strand
GATGACATAATGCGAAAAAACGTTCTTTTTTGCATTTTTTTAAGCCGACCTATACTTTATCCCTCGAAAATGGCTCTTTTTTAGCTAATTTTTCCTCCCTTCAAAATTTAAAAGTGGCTATTTATAAGGGTTTCGTAATTTTGGGGAGGCAAAAATAGGCTAAAAACAGGGGTCGTAACTGCCGATTTTTCGAAAATTGAAATGCAAAAAAAGGCACTTTCCGTGCGTTTTAAGGGCATTCCTGAAGGGGGTCTAAAACCCTTATAAATAAAGGTTCTTGTATCATTGCGAGGAATGAAGTGACGAAGCAATCTCATACTTCCAAATTCCACAATAGTAACAATATCCTTATCCCTTTTCGGTCATTCTCTCTTTCCCTCTCCCCTTAACTTTTCTAAAACTCTACACTTCTTCCTAATTCATCTAAGAAAATATGAGGGACCAGATTGTCAAAAGAACCGTCCCCGTCCCTATGACATTTTCTTTTTTCTGAATTATATCAAAGTATTGATTAAATTTGATAGTACTTGAATTATAAGATATATCTAATTGTTCACAGATAGCTATTAGGAATAATTCAACAGAATCTTGCAATAAAATGATTCCAGCTCCCACTCTATCAATATTTTCAATTATTCTAAAACAATCATTACCTAATTCATAAAATAATTTTGCTTTTTGGATTTTTTTTATAACATTTTCTTTTAAGGAATTCTCCTTGAAATTAACACCTCTTTCTAAATAGTTTTAACTTAGTTTTATTTTTCAGTAAACCATAGATTTGACAGAACAACAATGAAAAGAGCTGTCATTGAAATTCCTAAAAAAGCTTCAGATATATATAATACTTTAAAAATATTATTTAAATACTTTAAATAGTCTGCATTGGCTCCAAATGTAAAAAAAGCTCCTGCACTTAATAAAATCCCCTTAGCAAATCCTAATTTATCAATAAAAATAGAAGAAAATAATATAAAAATTACTAACATGCTAAGCAAAACTCTCATTGGTCTAATTCCATAACCGGTAATAAATTCTAATAAGAAATTTCCAATTTTGCTTAATTTTCCCTTTTTATTATATCTTGTAATACTTTGCTTTTGCTTGAAAAAATATTGTCTAGATTCCATAAATACTCCACCTGAAAAATATACTTTTTTTATACTCTTATATATTTCTGCAAGATAAGTTTTATCAAGTTCTGCATTAAAGGATGAAGAAGGTTTATCTTTTGGAGTATCTAATGATGTGTCGACATCAAATCTGCAGTCTGAAAATAGTACATTATTATAAAAGCAGTTTTTATATTCTGTTTCAATAAGTATACAATTAGTCATTGCATTGTTTTCAACAAAATCGCAATTAATAAATTTTGCTTTCTCAAATCTACAACCATAAAAAGTTACCGAATTATTGAGCTGGAACAACCGTCCCCTGTCACATTTTAAACAACATAATAATTTTTATTTATTTAATTTCTGCATTATTATTAAATATTTAAATCCTCTCAGATAAAAATTATATCTCTTCGCTCTTTCATGCCAAATGGGTGTATTTGAGGATTGATTGTGTCTTGTTACACAAATAATATCTACAGGTTTAAAATATTTTTCAAGTATGCAATATAACTTTAATCCAACTGGAACAAATTTTTTCTTCTTGGCTTGATCTCCAATGAGCCAAGCTATATACTTTCCGGTCTTTAAAATTCTATAAGCTTCTTTGGTAACCTTTTCCAACTCCTCAAAAAATACAGGATTTTCACAAGAAATATTACCAATATTATCTGGATGTTCATTGTATTTTATATTATCTGAATAAGGAGAATCAATAAAAACAAAATCTACACTTTCATTATTTAAGGGTAATTTTCTAGCATCTGCTTGTTTTATATCTGCTCGGTAAGGAACTATATCGAAACCTAAAACTCTTCGATTTTCTTCTTTGCAAACGTCAACAGTAGTTCCGCTTCCACACATTGGGTCTACCACTAAATCATTTTCTTTAGTATATCTTTGGATTAAGTTCCAAATAATAAAAGCTGGCGTTACACCAGAATATTTATTGTCTCCATGTGGTTTATCTCCATAATTTTGGGTTGGAAAATCCCATAATGTTGTTGTTTCAAATGGAGGTTTCTTAATTTTCATTTTTTAATAACCTTTTAAAATCTTCAATAAAATGTTCAAATAACTTTACTTTATTACTTTCCTCAATACTCTCTTCAGTTAAGATATAACTACCGTCTAAATCGACTTCTACAATTGCTCTCCCTTTTTTAACAGGCATTTTTTGAGTCAATGTCCCATCTTCATCTGGTGTAATAAAATATACTTTAATGTGTTTTGTTGCTTCATCTTGAGAAAGTTTCAGCTTCCAATAACCAGTCTGAGCAATTCGTTCTCTTAAAGTTACCTTACTTGAAATAGCAGCTAAAACTTTATAATTTTGAGGATTGTAAATAACAATATCCACATCTGGTAAATGTAATCCAAATTTTCCATAATCAACGGCTAAATTTCTTTTTACCTGGCTTAATTCCTTAGGCAAATTTTTAGATCTTTCTAATTTATTACCATTTACAACTTTCAATCCAAGTTTTTCAACTTCATCAGTAATAATATATTGAACTAACCTTTCTAAATTTTTTCCTTTAAAAGCCCTCCAACTTTGTTCATGATCTCCATTGGGAGTAGGATTTTTTGACCAATCCTGCTTATGAATTTTTTTCGTTTCTTTTAATAATTCCGAAATATGCTTATACGTCTCAGCTCCAAACTGTTTTTTCTTTTTTAAATATAAATCTTTTAAATCTTCAAACTTCATATTTATTACTCCTTTAATCCTATTATAATATATTCTATCGGGTAAGCTTCAGAATTTGCCTCGTGATTATTAGCAAACCTTCCTGTCTTTAAATCTCTTTTCTGGGGTAAAATTTTTAAGGGAATTTTTCTCTTGATTATTCTATCAACAATAAATCCTGAATACTGTAAACTTTCCGCAAACACTTCTGCATTTAATATGCCTACTCCTTTTAATTTAGTATCACCGATTACATAACAACAACGCCCTCCATTTTTTAAGATACGATAACTTTCATCAAATACCTCTTGCATATCAATAAAAAATGTTTCAATCTCTTTCGCCATTTTTTTACTCTTTTTCTGCATCTTGTTAACGATATCTTGTGCTATATTGCTTTTTAACTTTTTATCATTACAGTATTTATAAGCAGAACCTATAAACTCCTTTTTATACTCAGATAAATTATCTGCAAAATCTAACCATAAAGTAGAAAGTTGATGTAAATCAGCATACTCATAACTAGTTACATAAGGGCTTGAACTAATTATTAAATCTACAGTATTATCATTTACTGGCTGTTTTTTAGCATCTTGAACTTTTATATTCAGATATTCTCTTAAATTATCTTTGATTTTTTGTGGAATAATTTGATAAAAACTATTATTTCCTCTTTGTATTTTCTTTAAATGCCTTTTTAACATATTATATGGTTTGGTAGGAATCTTTTTTAAATCTCTAGTAGGTTTAGTACTTCTCTGAAGCCATATAGAACAATTTTTTAAAATATGACTAAATGCTATCAGAAAAAAATCTCGGATGGTTTCATCTTCATCATCACAAATTGCTTTTAATATTATTCCTAACTCATTTTTATTTTGTTCGATAAACCAATAGTTAATTCGCTCTATATGATTTTGGGGGATTAAGAGCTTAATGTTTGTACGAAATAATGAATTCTGGCTACTTTCTAAAAATTGAAGTTTTGCTAATAAATGTTTTATTTTTCTATCAAGATAAACAGGTTCAATTGGGGTAGATTTCACTTTAGTTATTAAATAAGCTATTTTATTTATATCGGTACCACTCGCTTTAAAACCTTTAGATATTGCAGTAACAATTGTAGTTCCGCACCCCATAAATGGATCATTTATATGGGCATATTCACTAGGTATATACTCATCGATTAACTTTTCCACTAATTGAGGAATAAATTTTGCAGGATAACGATGGTAACTATGTGTCCACTTTCCTGTATCAGAAGGTTTGTATTCAGCAAAAGTCCACTCTTCATCTATGCTTTTCTCTTTAAATAGTTTTAAGATTTCTTCTGGAGCTTTCTTTTTTATTTGCATTATCTTCATAATATAATCCTTTGCAATATATTTCCCTGCTGTTTCTTTAGTCTCTAGAGATGGAATCATTCGAGTCCTCCTAATACTTTTTCATCAAGATTTACAATTAATTTCCATTTGGCACTTTTCGGGCCTTCTTCAGACATAGTAGGATCCAGTAGAAGATAATTTCGAGTATCTAATTTAGGAAGATTTATTTTTATATTTAAAAATTCACAAAGGTAACCTAGCCTTCTTATTACTCCAGAATTTCCAATGCGCTGGGCATAGGAAGATAATTTTTTATTGTCAAAAGTATTATTCTTTAAAGCTTTGGCTACTTCGATTATCCCACCGGCATATTGAGGAAGATCAAGGCAATCAATAATTGTTTTTTCTTTATCAGTTATATTTATTTGGGTCTCTTCAATCCATTCTTTTCTAATTCCAAAATATTTGGGCTCTTTTATTTTTACTATTTTATACTGCACTCCAAAAACTTCAGGATTAAAATTAAATTTTCTGGTAATGGTTTGAATAAAAACAGTATGGGGAATTTGCTCCGTTAGACCATAAAAATTAAGAGCGCTCCAATAAGCAATACTATATGGTTCAACCAATAAAGAACCTATCACAAATTCATGTAAGGTATATTTACCTTTTTCGGTTCCAAGAGGGATAATTAGATATTTTCCTTTCTCAATACGCTCAATTGCACCTCTCTGTTTCAATCTATACAATACCTTTTGTAAACTCTTTGTAGATAGATTACTAATTTTTAATGCATCGTTAAAAGTAAAAGTATTTCCCTCTTTAGCTAATAGGCTTAATAAATCAACTCTTCTCATCTTATTATATGATACTCCCTCTATCTGTCTTCTTTAATGTATCATATTGTGAAATATTAAGCAAGAAAAAATGTTTGGTTCGTAATTTCAATAATTGAAATTATAGAGCATAGAACAAATATTAAGATCTTATATTAAAACAATGTATTATTTTTATGTACCCCTCCCATCATCATACCCAATTCCTCAACACTAACTTCATTTCGCTTTACTACTCCCATAATCTCACCCTCGTAAATAACTGCAATCCGATCAGCAAGTGATAAAATTTCATCCAGGTCATCAGAAATAAGAAGTGTTGCGGTTTTTAATTTTATCCTTTGTTCAATCAATTGCCGATGAACATATTCTGTAGCACTAATGTCTAATCCGCGGGTTGGTTGAGCAGCTACTAGAACACTTGGTTTTCGAGAGAGTTCTCGCGCTAAAATTAGTTTTTGAATATTTCCACCGGAAAGGCTTTTTAAAGAAGTATAGCGAGAAGGAGTCCTGATATCAAAATTCTCGATTAGACGTTCGCTTTCCTGACCAATTTTATTGAAATTCATAAATATTCCCTTAGCATAAGGCGGGTGGATATGATCTTTAAGAATCAGGTTTTCTTCTATATTAAATTCCTGTACTACACCGTCCCGCATCCGTTCTTCGGGAATATAAGAAAGACCATACTCAAGAAGTTGGGAAGGAGACCAATTAGTAACGTTAATTCCTTTTATAAACACTTTCCCTTGGGTAGGTTTCCGTAGACCGGCGATAACTTCTGCAAGTTCACTTTGACCATTTCCGGAAACCCCGGCAATGCCAAGAATTTCACCAGAGTGCACTTCCAAATCAATTCCCCGCAGGGCAGGAAGTCCTTCATCTCCTTTAACCCAAATTCCTTCTAAAGCAAGAGCTACTTTCCCAAGTTTTACTGAAGGATGTTCAACTTGCAAAAGAACTTCTCTCCCCACCATAAGGCGGGCAAGTTTCTCTTGAGTTGCTTCCACGGCAGGAAGAGTCTTTACTACATTACCATCACGCAGTATGGTTATACGATTACTTAAAGATAGAACTTCACGAAGTTTATGACTGATAAAAATAATAGTATATCCCCTCTTTATCATACTCCGCAAGACGTGGAAGAGTTCTTCCACCTCCTGCGGAGTAAGAACAGCAGTCGGTTCATCCAAGATAAGGAGAGAAGCTCCGCGATATAAGACTTTCAATATTTCCACTCGTTGTTGCTCTCCTACAGAGAGTTGCCATACTTTTGCCTCTGGATCAACATAGAGACCATTTATTTTGACTAGCTCTTTAATACGTTCAGTGACCATATCCAGATCAAGAAGAAACTTTCGTGAGGAAGGAAGTCCTAAAGCTACATTTTCCGCTACGGTAAGAGTAGGGACCAGCATAAAATGCTGGTGGACCATTCCAATCCCCAGTCGAATTGCATCCAGCGGAGAACGTATATTAACCAATTTTCCATTAACATAAATTTCACCTTCATCCTGGTGATATATACCATAAAGAATTTTCATTAGAGTACTTTTCCCAGCTCCATTTTCACCCAGGAGAGTATGAACTTCCCCTACATGGACATCAAAGTTAATGTGGTCATTGGCCAGAACACCCGGGAACTGCTTCACTATTCCTCTCATCTCTACTGTTTCGACCTTGATCAAATTAATTATTTTAGAACTATTTTTTATCATATCTAAATGAAGACCAGAGTTCTGTAGGGCACTCTGAATCTATCTTTACTTCTTTACCTTGACCTGAATATTTCCTTTAACTATATCCTCGATGGTTTGGCCTACCAGTGCTTCTTGATTTACAACCATTTTGAGACCACCATTAGCTAAGTTAAGAGTAAAGATTTTACCTCCCCTCTCTCCTTTTTTAATCAGGTCAATCATTGGCTTAAGGGCAACTACCCAGTCAACATCTACACTACAGACCACATTCTTAGGGGCCAGGGCAGATTGGTCCACATCATATCCAAACCAGAGAGCCCCTCTCTGACGCGCTACTCCAATTGCTCCTACGGTCATCTGCGCTGTGCCAGTAAGAACATCTGCTCCAGCATTAATATGAGTTTGTGCTGCTTCGGAAGCAAGGGCAACATCACTATAAGAACCAATCCAGGTTACGTTTACTTGAGCATTTGGTTTTACTGCTTGTATACCGGCTTTGAATCCTTCGGTATAACGTTTGGCATCACCAGTCTCAATCGGACCAATTACTCCAAAGATATCCTTCTTGGAAAGCTTTGCGGCCAGGACACCATTAACATAGCCCCCTTCCTCAGAGTAAGGTTCATAGGCAAATATATTAGTGATTCCTTTATCAGCAAAAACATTAGCAGTTGACCCCCAGGCAAAACTCGTCTTGGGGAAATCAGGAGCAATATCTGCTAAAGAGGCTCCATACTGCGAACCATGGGCAATTACTAAATTATAACCCTCACTGGCATAATCTCGAATAGCAGCCGCAGCGTCTGCTACCACAAACATATTCTCTGAATAGACAAACTGAAAATTCTCCTTACCCATCTCTTTTTGAATCGTAAGCAGAGCGTCATACATACTTTGACTCCAGGCGAAATCATTAATCGTACTGGGCATAATTAAGGCTACCCGGAATGCTTCCGCACCTACTCCGATAACAAGAGATAAAACAAAGATACTTATTATAGTAAGTATTATTATTATTTTATTTCGTTTCATTTTTTATTCCTCCTATTTTTTAATATTAAAATTTAGAATATAGAAAACCTTTTATTATTTTCAGTACTTTATCTTATTATTAATCACCTCCTCTTTCTATTCCTCTCCACGTTGGAAAGGCTTATTTAATGCAGCAGGTGGGCGTACACGACGTTTAGCCATTGCGGTAAGCACCACGATGGTAACCAGATAAGGCATCATTAAGGTAAAATCAGGGGGAATATTAATACCTTTTACCTGAACCCAGATCTGAATAGCATTTACAGTGCTGAATAGAAGTGCACCATTAAGAACACTTAGAGGACGCCAAGCTCCAAAGTATACCAGTGCTACAGCAATAAACCCCATTCCATTAGTCAAATTTTGCTGAAATACATTGAGTAGAGCAATAGAGAGAGACGCTCCGGCAATCCCAGACAGTATTCCACCTGCTATTACCGTAAAATAGCGAATACGCACAATATTAACCCCCAATGAGTCGGCAGCCTGGGGGTTTTGTCCTACCGCTCGAATATTAAGTCCTAAAGGAGTCTTAGTCAACAAAAACCAGGATAGAGGAATCAAGGTAAAGGCACCGTATACCAGGATATTTTGCTGAAATAAGATTTCGCCCACCACCGGGAGATCAGAAAACCAAGGGATAGGAAGGGGAGGAAAACCATTAACCGTATGTACTGATCCTATCATCACACTAAATAAGACACTACTTAACCCTTGACCGAATATGTAAAACCCAATTCCACTAATTCCTTGTTCAGCTTTTAAGGTAACATTAACAAAAGCAATCAGAAGACCAAATATTGCTCCGACCACTATGGCAGCTAACAAGCCCAGCCCAAGATTTCCAGTCTTAAGAACCGTATAGAAGGCACTAAAGGCTCCCATAAGCATCACCCCATCCACCCCAAGATTAAGGACCCCACTCAACTGCCCGAGTGTTTCTCCAATGGAAGCGTAGAGATAAGGCGTGGCCAGACGAATTGCAGATTTTGCAATCCCAATAATAATCGCTTCCATTATTCATCCTCCTTTTTACTTTTATGCTTAGAATTATATCCCACTTCGGTAATCAGTTCCACCCGCCGAGCCTGACTACGGCGTAGATATTCACTTCCTACTACGAAGAGTACAATCAGACCGTTTAAAGCACCAATCAATGCGGAAGGTATTTGCACTACTCTTTGCATTTTATTTGCTCCCGTAAGAAGTGCTCCTAATAATAAGGAAGCTGGAATTGTTCCCAGGGGATGAAGTTGGCCAAACAAAGCAGCCACAATCCCATTAAAGCCCGCACTACCAGTAAAACCAGATGCGGAACCATCGGTGAACATCCGGTGATGGACCCCCAGCACTTCAATTGCTCCACCTAATCCCACTAAAGCTCCACTTAAGAAAAAAGCAAGGACCATATACTTCGGTACATTAATTCCAGATGCTCGTGAGGCTGGTATATTTTGCCCTATCATCCGGATACGGAAGCCAATGGTGGTCCGCCAGAGAAAAATATAAACCAGAATAGCAAAAAAAATGGCAATTATGGTCCCCAGATTAAGACGAGTAGGAATAAGGCGAGGAAGATCAACTGCTTGAGATAAACGGGCAGTCTGAGGAATAAAGGAACCAAGTTTTACCTGGAGAGGGTCCATTATCGGTCCACGAAGAAGATAATTCATCCCATAAACCGCAATATAATTCAGCATTATGGTGCTCAGGATCTCGTTTACATTAAAATAAGCTTTAAGAAATCCAGCAATTCCTCCCCATATCGCTCCACTTAAGAGTCCAACCAACAAAGCAATGATAATCAGTATCCAACCGGCTAAATCTGGAAAGGTAAGACAAATTATAGTGGCGGAGAGAGCTCCAACTACCAGCTGACCTTCCCCGCCAATGTTTAAGACCCCAGCACGAAAGGCAATACAAATTCCCAACCCTACGAAAAGCAAAGGAGTTGCCTTGACTATGGTGTCTGCTATAGCATTTATACTCCCAAACGCACCGTTGTACAGGGCCTGGTAGGCAACCAAGGGATTTATTCCGAGAATAGCAATCATCATTGTCCCCATTAACAGGGCAAGGAGAAACGCCGCTATAGGAATAAGGCCGGTTAATATTTCCCGGACCCTCTTGTATTTCATCTTACCACCTCTATATAGTTTTTAATTATGTCCTACTCTTTACCTTTTTATATTCGACAAAAGTTTTAAAAATCCTTCTTTTTAATTAAAAGAATTTCAGGTTGTAGGTGATAAGTTTCAAGTCAGAGGTAGTCAAAAGGTGGTTGTACTAACTCACCATCATTTATATATTAGATTATTGTAAAAGTATTCCCAGGATATAGGGTAGTAAAACCAGTAAGGCCAAGAGAGGATGTCCACGTTGATTGGTATTACGCCTATCCCAATTAAAAAGATAGAGGGCTAATTCAAAAGCCAATACCCCACTTGCTAGTAAGATAAGAAGCGACCCCAGCGGATTAAAATCAGTAGGCAGATTCTGGGCTAATCCCCGAAAGGCGTTCATAGCCTGAGTGGCTGGCAAGAGCTGAGCGATTTTAGCCATCGCCTTTGGTAACATACTATGGGGGATCATCATTCCACCTAACAGCATGGAAGGCAGAAAGATCAGCTGAGACCAGAGCACGGTAATCCGCGAACTGGAGGAAATTACCCCGATCAGCACACTAAATCCGGCGCAGGCTAAAGCAGTAAGCAGAAAGGTCACTACAAAACCAAACCAATTAAGTGGTAAAGGGGCTTTGAATAATAGTGGAGCGGTAATAATAATGATGATACTTACCACTACTGTATGTAAGATAGTAGTCAAAGCTGGAATAACCAGAATAGAGAAAGCTGGAACCCCATTAATTTTGTAATTACGAAAAATACCGGCTTCCCGGGCGGTTACTAAGGGATCAGGTATCCCTAAAATAGTAGAGGCTAAAATAGCAAAGATAACCATCGCCGGAAGCATGGTTTCCAGAAAGGTAGGATTAATTTGGGTCATCAGTAGTCCTATCATAAAATAGAAACCTAAGGGGAATAGGTAGTTCATTAAGAGTAAAGTTTTATTACGAATCCCAGAGCGGAACTCGAAGGAAAAATGACTGATAAAAGCGTTCATTTAGCACCTCCAATATTGGTGATTTCCAGAAAACGATCTTCCAGAGAAGGCCGTTCTACTCTTAAATCAAGGAGGGTATCCTCTTTGTCTTTAAGATAAGCGATAATTGTCGAAATAGTAGGACCGATATCTCTACTATAATAAATCACATATTCTTCTTTAACTGTGCGATGACTTACCGCCGGAAAACTAAGCTGGGGATCAGATAGGCTGGAGTCTTTGGTGTAAACAGAGATTTTAGTCAAACCCGCGCCGGTTGCAGTAAGCGCCAGCGGGGTACCGGTAGCCACGATCTTACCACGCAGTAAAATGGCCAGACGGCTGGCCAGTTCATCGGCTTCGGCCATATCATGGGTAGCCAGAATAATAGTAGTACCAGAAGTTTGCAGTTCACGCATCAGATTATGTAACTCAATACGCGAGGCAACATCAAGACCAGCGGTAGGTTCATCCAGAAATAGTACCTGGGGATGGTGAGCTACGGCCAAGGCTAGCCCCAGACGCCGCTGTTGACCGGCAGAGAGCTGATGATACTGGGCTCTCCTTTTCTCTTTCAGACCAAAACGGTCTAGCACGTCATAACGCGGGACTACACCGTGATAAGCACAGAAAAATTTCATCGCCTCGTCAAGGCGGATGCTCTCCGGCAGACTAGAAGTCTGTAACTGCACCCCGATCAAGTTACGCAGTTTACCTGATTGACGATTAGGGTCAACGTCCATAATTCGTAATAATCCGCCATCGGGGATGCGCAGCCCTTCCAAACACTCCAGTGTACTGGTCTTCCCCGCACCATTAGGTCCTAGAAGGCCAAAGATTTCGCCACGCTGCACCTCAAAACTAATTCCGTCCACAGCGACATAATCGCCATAGATTTTACGAAAGTCTTTGACTTGAATTATCGGGTAAGACATAGAACATTCCTCCTTATTTATAGTATTTTCAATTACTGATTAAAAAGAAGCGCTTTAATTTATTTAATGATTAAATATATTTTCAGATTACTCAATTTAATTATTTTTAATCTTCCTGGCTAAAATTTTCTTCCAGTGGTGTATTAGAGGTATAGGTAGATTGGTCAGTCCCACCTTTAAACAGACTAAAATAGAAGAGCAGTGCAACCCCGCATATAACTGCAAAATCCGCTAAATTAAATACACCAGTCCGCAAATTTCCTATTCCGATATTTAAAAAATCGATTACCGCACCATCATAAGTCAGTCGGTCAATCAGATTACTCATCGCTCCACTGAAGATCAGGGATATACCGAGAGTTGGTAAAAAAGATAGTTTTTTCGATAAAATCAGGTAGAAAAACATAATATTTAACATTAAAGATACCCAGACCATAAAAATCCAAAATCGTGTTTCTTCGGGTAAAGAAGCACCCAGACTTAAAAAAGCGCCTTTATTTTTAAGGTACTGTAACCTTATCGTATCACCCAGAAAGCTAGTCATTGCACCATAAGGAAGTAATTTTTTAGCAGCGTATTTAGCCAGCTGATCAGTGCTTACGCTTATAATCGATACAAAGATTAGAATCTTTAATCTTTTCAGATAACTACCCATTCTCTCCCTTTTCTCTTTTTAAGCTTGGTGAGTAAGAAGCTTTTCTTTTATTTTATTATACCCGATAATAGTTTTAAATGCCTTCTTTTGGTTAAAATTAATTAAAAAAACCCTTCAACTTACCGGTCAAAGGGTTTTAAACAGATTATCTCCATCTTTCTCTTAACATATCCCTGTCTTTAAGACCGTCTTTCTTCGATTCTTCCCGGATCTCCTATCTCGGCCACCTCGGTGTTCAGATCCTTTATGATTTGGATCATTACTAATCCTGCGGTCTAATCCTGATCTACGCTCTTTTCCACCACGATGCTCTTTTTTTAACATAACCTTTTACCTCCTTTAATTAATCAATACAGGTAAAACCCTTTCTAAATAGAGCGAACTGTAATAACCACTTCCTTATTATGTATAGCAAAGTTAGCTTCAGGTGATGGTTAAATATAAATTTAAAGATCAATAGTATATCCTGGGAGCGAGAACCTTCCCGGTCTCGGATATCTTCAGACCTTCCAACTCGAGCAAGGCACGTTTCATATCTAAACCTCCCTGATATCCTCCTAGCTGACCATCTGACCTAATGGTTCGATGACAGGGTATAATTATCGGGAAGGGATTACTGGCTAATGCCCTACCTACCGCTCGAGCAGCCTGTTTCATTTTAAGATGTTGGGCAATTCTGCCATAACTACTAACCCAGCCTCGGAGGATAGCGTATTCGGCCAGTAAAATAATTTGTTGAAATTTAGAACAAATCTCCCAGTCTAAGAGGTTTAAGTCAAACTTAACTTCCTCTCCACCTAAGAAATCCTGTATCTGTTTACCCAGCTGATCAATTTTAGAATTGGAACCTGACCGGGAATTTTTAAAATAACTTCGAATTAATTCCCCAGAAGAAATCTAAAGTTCTCTTTTTTATTTTCTTGGCTTTGGATATGGTCGAGATATTAATTAACTCTATTTTTAGGTTTTCTTCCCTCTAAAACATCAATTAAATTTTGGGCAGCTTGAATACCCATATTTTCTATAGCTTCTTCGGTGTAGGCACCAATATGTGGAGTCATGATTACATTATCCAATTCCTTCAAGGGAGATTCTACAGGTGGTTCGTTACTATAGACATCTAAAGCTGCTCCTTTTAATTGATTATTCCTCAGAGCTTGATAAAGAGCTTGCTCATCTACTATTCCGCCACGTGAAGTGTTAATTAAAAATGCTTCTTTTTTAATCTTTTCCAGTTCTTTATAGCTAATCATACCACGTGTAGCATCATTTAAAGGAAGATGAATGGTAATATAATCTGACTTTTGAAGAAGCTTTTCTAAACTGACATACTTAATACCATATCTTGAGGCAAATTTTTTATCTTTAATTAGATCAAAACCTAAAATATTCATTTGGAAACCTCTAGCTCGCTTAACCACTTGCTTGCCTATCTTTCCAAGTCCGATAACTCCGAGTGTTTTCTCCCAGACTGACTTTCCAATAATCTTTTCCCACTTGCCATTCTTGGTTTTTCGGTCAGCTTCAGGAACTCTTCGGGCTAAACCTAAGATCAAACCAAAAACTAAATCTGCTACCGCATCAATATTAGCTTGAGGAGTATTGGTTACTATAATATTCTTATTGGTGGCCATATTTATATCAATATTATCCAAACCTGTGCCATATTTGGAGATTACTTTCAATTTATCTGCTCTCTCAATTATTTCGGCACTTAGTTCATCTATTCCTATGATAATCCCGTCTATGTCTCTAATCAGATTTAACATTTCCTCTTTTTTATAAGGCCGATCAGTATTATTTTTTTGTATTTCATAACCCCTTGCCGTAAGCATCTTGATGGCTTTATCTGAACTCGAAGCAAAGGAGCGTGGAGTAATTAAAATTTTCATAAAAATCACCTTACTCTTCTCTTCAATCAATTATTTGACCAAACGAAATATTATGCACTAGAAATTAAGTTACTGATTAAGCTTAAGAATTAACCCCCTGAAATCATAGGCATAATTATTAGTTCATCACCATCCTTAAGAATGGTATTCTCTTTCTTTAGCTGATTAATTGACCTATTATTAACCATAATAATTCCTTTAGACACTATCTTCTTAAATT
>Ga0315274_10008943_pt1 | contig 14503 bp, 19 predicted proteins | sample YL17G02_20_MG_FD_203700 | JGI IMG/M metagenome (GOLD analysis project Ga0315274, IMG submission 203700) | Sediment microbial communities from Yellowstone Lake, YNP, Wyoming, USA - YL17G02_20 | ecosystem: Environmental > Aquatic > Freshwater > Lake > Sediment | place: USA: Wyoming | collected... | reverse complement strand
TATATCTACATTGAGAAGCGTCAAGTCCCTCGGTGATACATATCAGACTTACAAGGGAACAGATCCGTAGAGGGTGAAGCCCTGCTTGGTTTCTCGGCCCCCTGCCGCAGACATCGCCAAGGGATCCCTTGACTTCTTTATAGCTGTAGAATTACACTTATATGTTAGTAAACATATAGATGCGAAATACAGAGGTGAGGAAGATGGCCAGACAGTGTGCGGGAGGAAAGGCGGGAGAGGTTTCAAAGCCCGACCTCATCGACTTCGAGAGGTTCGTGCGCGAGGGGCCACAGAAGAGGTTCATCGAGCCCAGGCTGCTCTACCTCATCAAAAAAACCCCCAGCTACGGTTACCAGCTAACGGAAGATATAGGGAAACTCCCCTTTCCATGTCCCACCCCCGATTCGGCAGCCGTCTACCGCATGCTGCGGGACTTGGAGAAGGCGGGCCTGGTGCGCTCGGAATGGGAGCATGGGGAGGCAGGCCCGTCCAAGCGCGTCTACTACCTCACGCCGCAGGGAGAAGCGAGGCTGGAGGTATGGGTGGAGGCGATCAAGGAAAGGGTAAGGATGCTGAACAAGTTTATAGCCCTATGCGAGAAGGCGAGGTGACGTGATGTCCATAACCGCCATAGTGATCGGCGCTTTCGTGGCCGTCTGCCTGGCACTCCCCCCACATGGATACGGGTGCCGCGAGACGAGGAGCATAAGGTATGAATAAGAACGATACGGACTACATGGTGGAGACACGGGGCCTGGTGAAACGGTACGGAAAATTCACCGCCGTCGACCACCTGGACCTGCGGGTGAAGAAGGGCGAGATATACGGTTTGCTGGGCCCGAACGGTGCCGGTAAGACCACCACCATCAAGATGCTCTGCGGGCTGCTCAAGGTGAGCGGCGGCGAGGCGCACGTCAACGGCAGACAGGTCCCCGACCGGCGCATCGCCGCGGAGATCGGCTACATGCCGCAGGAGATCGCCCTCTATCTCGGGCTCAGCGTCCACCAGAACATAGCTTTCTTCGGGAACATCTTCGGGCTCTCCCGGCGCGAGATAGATGAGAGGGAGAAGGCATTGCTGGAGTTCATCGACCTGGCTGAGTGGAGGGGCGAGATGGTCGCCAACCTGAGCGGCGGCATGAAACACCGTGTCTCCCTGGTCTGCTCCCTCGTCCACACGCCGCCCCTGCTGCTGCTCGATGAGCCCACGGTGGGCGTGGACCCGGAACTCAGGGTCTCCTTCTGGGACTACTTCAACGACATAAAGAGCCAGGGAAGGACTATCCTCATCACCACGCACTACATGGACGAGGCATCCCGCTGCGACCGCATCGGTTTCATGCGCAGCGGCAAGCTCATCGCCGAGGGGACGCCGGACGAGTTGCTGACCCTGACCGGCACGCAAGACCTAGAGGATGCCTTCATGAGGTTCTCCGAGCAAACCGTGCGGGAGGGGCAGCTATGAAACGCTTGCATTTCCTCACGGTGACCAGGAGGGTCTTCCTGGACCTGCGGAACGACCGGCGCTCCCTGGCGCTCATAATCATCGCCCCTATATTCGTGATGTGTGTGTTCGGCCTGGCCTTCGGCGGTGAGGTCAAGAACGTCAAGGTCGTCGTGGTCGACCTCGACCGGGGCGCAACCGCCACGCCAGGAGGCGGCACCTTGTCTTTATCGGAGAAGATAGTCTCCAACCTCGACACCGAGATACTCAACGTAGAGTACACAGGTGACCGGGATACGGCTCTCGCCAGAGTCGAGAACGGGGACGCCTATGCGGCCATCATCTTCCCCGAGGACTTCACGGCGAGCGCCCTGGAGCAGGTAAAAGGCACCGCGGGGTCCCCGGCCTCCATCGAGCTGTTGCTGGACAAGAGCAACATAAACGTGGCCAACACCATCACCAGGACTATTAACGACGCGCTGCTCGCCACCATGGATCAGGCGGGAGTGCAACCGCCGGTTATGGTAGATACCGTGGCGGTGTTCGGGGAGAACGCGAAGTTCATGGATTTCTTCGTCCCCGGTATCATGGCCTTCGCCGTGTATATGATCACCACCCTCCTCACCCTCGTCACCTTCGTGGGGGAGAGGACCTCGGGCACCCTGCAGCGTATGCTCGCCACCACTCTGAACGAGCGCGATATCGTAATGGGCTACGCCACCGCCTTCAGCATCATCGGGATAGGACAGGCGGTACTCTTACTCCTGGTCGGCATCCTGGTCTTCGATATCACCGTGATCGGAAACGTCATGCTCGCCTTCCTGGTCATCGCCCTGCTGGCCATAGTGTCTCAAGCTCTCGGCATACTCCTCTCCAGTACGGCCAAACGCGAGGCACAGGCTATACAGGTGCTTCCCTTCGTGGTGCTGCCGGCGTTCCTGCTGGCCGGTATCTTCTGGCCTATCGAAGCCATCCCAGCCTGGCTGAGGCCGCTTTCCTACATCGTCCCCCCGACCTATGCGGTGGATGCATCACGCGCGGTCATGCTCAAGGGATGGGGTATCGAAAAGATATGGATCGATATCGCCGCCCTGGTGGCCATGGCCGCCTTCTTCCTCACGCTCGCCGTCTTGTCGCTGCGGGTGAGAAAGGAGTAGGCCAGGGAAAGAGGTCCCTGAGCGCGCGATCGAAATACTATGTAAAGATGCCACACAGGATCGATGAGTATAGTCCTGCTCAGCTGTGTCCGATACTTTCGCGGGCGAGAAGGGCCGCACCCAGCATACCGCCGTCATCTCCCAATGTGCCGGTGAGGATACGTACGTGGCTGCGACTGATGGCGATGGCCGTTTCGTTGCAGGAGCGGTGCATTGCTTCCTCCATGTGATGGAAGCAACCCAGCAGCCCGCCGCTGAGCGTCACCACGTCGGGGTTGAAGATGTTCACCAGGGAGGCGATACCGATACCCAGGTGCCATCCGGCCTCCTCGAGGATCTCCCTGGCCGTGTCGTCTCCCCCATCCGCGTAACGGCAGACATCATCGGCGGCGAAGGCGCCGGGGTCGGCCATGAACTCCTCGGTCATGGGAGATGAGTAGCCGGTTAAGGCCAGTTCCTCCACGCGGCGGTATATGGCTACGCCGGAGGACATCGCCTCCAGGCAACCGCGAGCCCCGCAATTGCAGGGAGGGCCGTTCTCGCAGATGATCATGTGCCCCAGCTCGGCCGCCGCTCCCAGGGCGCCCCGGTACACCTGGCCGTCGAGGATGATGCCCCCGCCGATGCCCGTGCCCAGCGTGAGGTGCACCAGGTAGCGCGAGCCCTTTCCCGCCCCCATGCGTGCCTCGGCCAGGGCGGCCACGTTGGCGTCGTTGTCCACGAAGACCGGGAGGCCCGACTGCTTCTTGAGGATGTCTCTTACGGGGGCGTCGCATAGGGGATGGTTGGGGGCATCGGTCACTACCCCGCGCTCGAAGTCGATGAACCCGGCTATCCCCAACCCCACCGCCTCGATGTTTATGCCCTTTGAAACGGCGCTATCCCGCAGCTTCGAGAAAACCTCCACCAGGCCTCGGAGTACGCTCTCCTGGGAGCTGGCGTCGGTTTCCAGGCGGTACCTGTCCTCTATATTACCCTCGTGGAGGACCAGCCCCGCCGTCTTGGTCCCGCCCAGGTCCAGGCCGATTACCGCCACATCACCCTCGCTTCTCGACTCGCCGTATCCCAGGTCATACCATCCTGCCGGACATTCTCTTTATAACACCGGGGCTCGGAGGGTAACAACCGCGGCAGCGAGTACGAGAATGCTCATAATGGTGACCACATGAGGAAGGAGTATAGAATAGCTACATCCAGATCATCCTTAAAGGAGGGGAAAGAGATGCCGGAACAAGACAAAGCGATGGTGGTTGAGGAAGCGCGCCGGCTGGCCGCGGAATACGAACGGAAGTGTACCGGCTGCGCTCAATCTGTGGTGGCCGGGCTGCTGGACGCCTTGGGGATAGAAGACGAAAGCGTGTTCAAGGCGGCCAGCGGGTTGGCCGATGGCATCGGCCTTACCGGCGACGGTTCCTGCGGCGCGCTGACCGGCGGTTGCATGGTGTTCGGCCTGATCTTCGGCCGGGAGCGCAAGGACCACCAGGATATGATGAAGCCCATGCAGTCCTACCTGATGTGTAAGGAGCTGCTCGGGGATTTCGTCGAGCAATACGGTAGCTGCCGGTGCTACGATATCCAGGAGAAGCTCATGGGCCGCACCTATAACATGTACGATCCCCAGCAGCTCCAGGAGGCTTTCAAGTCCGGTATGATGGACCACTGCTCGGGTGTCGTAGGCCGCTCGGCACGCAAAGCGGCCGAGATGATCCTCAGGGAGCAGGATAAGGAGGCCTGATGGGCATGGTGCAGGGTGCTGGAAAGCGCCCGCTCGCCCATTTATAATATTCATGCGCCCACAGCGGGCGATGTTCTTTTACAGGGAAGGGTGTCCGAGTCTGGCCTAAGGAGCACGACTGGAAATCGTGTAGACGGCCACAAGCCGTCTCGAGGGTTCGAATCCCTCCCCTTCCGCCACTAAAACCGCAGCTTCTCGCTGTGCTAAAATAATCTGTGCATGCGCCCGTAGCTCAACTGGATAGAGCGACAGACTACGGATCTGTAGGTTGGGGGTTCGACTCCCTCCGGGCGTGCCACCTAAAACAGCAGGCCAGGAAGGATGTTTGCTGGCCTGCTTTATTATAGCCAAGATAAGATTGTCATGGGTAAAACAGTCTGGATGGGAGCGACAATTGGCAAGGAGCAGTATCTCATCTCTGTTCTATAAGCTGGCCAGGGTATCGAGGGATATGGAGACCCTGTCAAGCGGCAATCCTAAACGGATCGCAAAACGTATCAAGAACAAGTTCCTGGGTCGCAGGATCGGCAAACTCTGGAAATGGCCTTGATCTCCTCAAGATAACGAGCCGCAGCACCGGATTTTATCGGACCCTTCGTTCATCGCATGCGTTCGTAGACTTTCTGCATGGGATCGCCCAGCAGCACGCGGTAGAAACGTGGAGACAGCCTTTTTATGTACCACATGAGATGGGCTGAGGGAGTCAGCACCACCATCGCCCTGTCTCGTTTCACTCCCCTGAGTATGATGGCCGCCGCCTTGTCCGCGGCCATGCGCGGCATGACACCGTAAGATAGCTTCGTGAGCTTCTCGCGGTCGTAGCCCCTCACCTTTATGTGGTCGATGATGGGGGTGCGGATGTTCCCCGGGCAGACCAGGGTCACGGCGATATTGTGCGGCTTGAGTTCATGCTGCAGGGTCTCGGTGAGTCCCACCAGGCCGAACTTGGTGGTGGAGTAGGCACCCACCGTGGGCATGGTCACCAGGCCGCCCAGGGAGGCCACATTGACGATGTGACCTCCCTTCCTCTCGATCATACCCGGCAGGAAGGCGTTGATGGTGTGGATAGGCCCCCACAGGTTCACCCCTACCATCCAGTCCCAATCCTCCAGGGTGGTATCCGCGATGTCGGCCCAAACGAAGACGCCGGCGTTGTTGACGAGCACGTCCAGGCTGCCGAACTCCTCCCGGACTTTCGCGGCCATATCGCTGACCTGCTCCCGGTCGGAGACGTCCACGACGTATGACCTGCTGTCCGCTTTCATGCGGCCCAGCAGTCCCGAGGTCTCCTCGAGTCCTGTCTCATCGATGTCCGCGAGGAGGACGACCGCCTTCTCTGCGGCGAAAGCGAGCGACATTTCGCGTCCTATCCCACTGGCCGCACCCGTTACCAGCACCGTTTTCCCCTGCAGGTCTTGCATGGACCCGGCCTCCTTTTCGTCAGTCTATAAGGGTGGCATCACGCCTCTCTTGGGTAGAGTCGGCAGTGCGTCATGGTTTATAAATAGGTAGAAGGGGGAGGTGGCCGATGGTTGATCACGACCCGCTTGCATCATCCCAGCACGAGAACGTCGCTGAGCTGGTAAACAGGTTGCATGACCGGGATCCCGAGATAAGGCGGGCGGCGGTCGAGGCACTGGGCAGGACTAAGAGCAACGAGGCGATAGGGCCGCTCATCGCATGCCTGGAGGACGAGGTAGACAAGGTGCGTTGGGAGGCCGCCGATGCCCTGCTCGAGATAGGCGAGTCGGCGGCCGAGCCTCTCCTCGCCGTGCTCGCGGGAGGAAGCGGCCTCGCCCGGGCGGAGGCGGTGGGCATCCTGGGCAGGATGAGAGCCCACCAGGCCATCGCACCTCTCATCGCATGCTTGCGGGACAACGACAAGCGCGTGCGGTGGGCGGCGTCGAAAGCCCTGGCCGAACTGGGCGAGCCGGCTGTCTCCTATCTCGTCGACGCTATGGACGACCCGAACCTCAGCATAAGGAAGAGAGCGCTGGAAGCCCTGGTGGAGATAGGTGGCCCGGCCCTGGGGCCGCTGGCGGGATCCCTCGATGATGGGCGCATCCGCGTGCGCTGGGGTGCCCTGGAAGCGTTCGAGAGGTTCGGGCAGCCCGCGGTCGATACCCTTATCCAGGTCCTGGATAAGGGGAGCGTGCGAGCGCGCTGGAGGGCGGTGGTAGCCCTTGGCCGCATCGGAGATGAGCGGGCGGTTGAGCCTCTCATCCAGGCCCTGCACGACGAACACCTGCACGTGAGATGGAAGGCCGCGGAAGCGTTGGGTTCCATCGGCGACCGGCGGGCGGTGGAGCCGCTCGCCGCCTTGCTGGATGACAGGGAGAGGTACGTGCGCTGGGGAGCAGTAAGGGCCCTGGGCAGGATAGGAGATGCGAGGGCACTGGAGGCCCTGTCCAAGGCGACACAGGATGAAGATGCCGTCGTCCGGGAGGCAGCGGAAAGAGCCATCCGAAGGATGTAGGGGAAGGGTCAGTCAACCAACTGACCCCTGAGAAGATGGATGGGAACCAGGCCTTGCAGGCAGGAAACCTGCGCACGACCATCTTATCCCCGGATATCAAGCGCCGATCTTCAGGGTCTCCATGATGGTCGCGGGCACTTCCTTGTTGTTGAGCCCGATGATGGCTGGAAATCGAAAGGCCCGCTTCTTCCCGTCCCTGGTCTTCACATATAGAGATGTCTCCGCCAAGCTCGAGATCAATTGCACATCGATGGGGGCGTACTTGTAGCCCTCGTAGATTGAGCAACCTTCCAGATCGGACAGGGGTATCGACTCCTCTCCCTTCACCTTGTAGAAGGTGGAGAGCTTGATGATGAGCAGGCGCTTATCGGTCAGGGCGATATAGAAGTATTTCACGCCCTTCTCCGCCGCCCATCCTACGGTCACCAGGTTTTCACCGGGATCGAGGAATTGCGACACCGCTTCCTTCATCCCTTCCTCGGTCGGCTTAAAAGCCATGCTGTACCTCCTAGGTCTGCGGGGCGTTTAAAAATGCTCGGCAAGAGTGCTTTCCAGCGCAACGTTTGCCTCGTCTGCGGTTATGCCGGCAACGATAACGGTCATGCTCAGGGCGAGCCTGGTTCCGGACTTCAAGGGGCCGCCCTTCAGCTGTGTTTCTCCCGCGAGGGAGGTGACGCTGAAGAAGAGGGGCGGGGACTCTCCGTCCTCGACCATACCCTTGATATGGCCGATCACGGTGCACCCCTTTTCCCCGAGAGTCTCCACATAACCTGAGATGAACCGCCGCAGGACATCCTGGGGCGGGCTCGCCGCGATGGGCATGACCTCTCTGCGTATGGACAGGGTTATGAAGTCGTCGGCATCCATGCCCGCACCCTTTCCGCCACCAGGTCGACGTTGGTGCCGTTGAGGGCCGAGATCCTCACCACTTCGGCCCGGGGATTGATCTCCTGCAACCTCTTTTCCAGGGCCTCGATCAGTTCACTCCCACCGCTGTCGGTCTTGTTCAGGACCGCTATGTCGGCGCGCTTGAGCTGGTTGATGACGAAGGGCATGGGCCCCTCGAGGTAGAGCTCAGACCTCTCGAGGTCAGCCAGGGAAACGACCAGGGTCCCCTCCAACTCGCGGTAATATTTATCCAGGGTGTCGAGGATGCTCTCCACCCGGGCCAATCCCGACGCTTCCAGGAACACGCAGTGGGGATCGAGCGTGTTTTTGATGTCCCGCATGGTGACCACCAGGTCGCCCGCCAGCTGGCAGCAGACGCAACCGGAGAAAAGCTCCTTCACCTGCAGTCCCTGCATCTCCAGGTAGGCGCCATCGATGCTTATCTCGCCCACCTCGTTCTCCAGGATGACGAAGTCGAGGCCGTCCTCCGACACCAGCCTTTTCACCAGCCCCAGGAGGAAGGTGGTCTTCCCGGAGCCGAGAAACCCGGAGACGATGATCAGCTTCATACGTTCCCTCCCTTACCTTGCCTAGTGACAAGTATAACCCGTGAGGTCGGTCATCGCAGGCGAACCCCAGCTTGCCTGAAGCCCTGCGCCCGATGCTCGGTCACCACTCTAGAGAGGATCCCATTGACTACACGTTCCCCCTGTTTTATCATTCTTGTATCCTTGTATATACAAGTTTATGGCGGCAGTCGATTATATGGCTGGGGGGTGCTCTTGGCGCAGCGATTCGAGATAGACACCGCGTCCTTTACCCCCGCTTATTTCCAGTTGGCACAGATGCTGCACCGGGAGGTGATGAACGGCAACCTGCGTCCCGGCGACCGCATTCCCAGCGAGAACGAGCTGAGCGAGGAATACGGTGTAAGCCGCATGACCGCGCGCAAGGCCATAGGTCTCCTGGCGGAGAAGGGCGTGGTGCGCCGGGAGAAGGGCAAAGGGACCTTCGTCAGCCGTCCCCGCGTCGAGGGGGGGCTCTTCCTTATCCCCGATCTCCACGACGAGATGCGCATGCAGGGCCTTTCTGCGGACGTCAGGCTCCTGGGGGTGAAGGGGGTCCCGGCGGGGAAGAAAGCGACCGCCATGCTGGGGATCAGGAAAAAAGAAAAGGTCATCTACCTGGAGCGGCTTCTCACGGGAGGGGGTGAGCCGCTGGTTCTCGACCGCAAGTATATCCTGCTTGACCGCTCCCAACCCCTGTTGGAGTCCGAGCTGGGACACGGCTCGATGGAGGACCTCTTCGCGGGTAATCCCGGCATGGCCCCGGTGAGGGCCGACCTTAAGCTCTCCGCCACCACGCTGTCGGCGCGGGAGGCCCAGCTCCTGGGTGGCAGGAAGGGAGCGCCGGCGTTCTGCATGGAACAGCTCATCTTCGCGGCCAACGACAAGCGGGTCGTATGGGGGTGGTTGATATACAGGGGGGACAGGTTCAGCTTCGAGTCTTCGAGCCGGCTACTCTGAGGTGATGCACGGTGGATATGGATGAAAAGCTCGTTAAGGCCATGGGGGACCTCGACGAAGAGGGGGTGGCCGCTTGCGTGGAGACCATGCTCTCCGCCGGTGCCGAGCCCCTGCACATAGTCGAGCTGTGCCGCACAGGTTTCGAGATAGTCGGGAAGCGTTACGAGACCCGGGAGTATTTCCTTTCCGGCCTGATCATCTCGGACGATATCTTCAAGAACGTGCTGACCATGCTGGACAGCTCTGGATGTTTCCGCCCCTTGGAGGAGGGGAAGATAGGCAAGGTGGTGTTGGGAGCCCCGCTGGGTGACGTACACGACATCGGCAAGGGGATAGTGGCCCAGCTGCTCCGCTACTCCGGCTTCGAGGTCATCGACCTCGGGGTCAACGTCAGGCCGGCTAGCTTCCTGGAGGCGGCAGCGGAAAGCAATGCGAGTGTGGTGGGGATAAGCACGCTGATCACCGTGGCCTATGAGTCCTTGCGGGAGACCGTGCTCGACTTCGAGCGCGAGGGCCTGCGGGACAAGGTGAAGATAATGCTGGGCGGCGGGGCCGTTTCCCAGAGGGTCTGCGAGTACGCGGGAGCCGACGCCTGGAGCCGGGACGCCGCCGACGCAGTCAAGTTCGCCAAGACGTTTATCGAAAGGGAGTGATTCGGGTGAGCGAGAAGATCGCGGCTTTGATCGCCGAGGTGGAAGAGGACAAGACCCTGGAGGAGGTGCGCAAGGCACTGGACGAAGGCACCGACCCCCTTTCCCTGGTGGAGGCCCTGCGCGACGGGATGTCCGTGGTGGGGGACCGCTACGAGGCCAGGGAGTATTTTCTACCCGAGCTCATCCTCGCGGCGGAGATCTTCAAGGAGGCCATCGCGCTTATCGAGCCCCGCCTGCAAGGCGATAACATCGCTACCAAGGGGAGCGTGGTCATCGGGACCGCGCAGGGCGACATCCACGACATCGGCAAGAACATCGTGGCCACCATGCTCCGCTGCAACGGCTACGACGTGCATGACCTGGGAGTGGACGTGCCTCCCCAGGCCTTCGTGGCCAAGGCCTCGCAGACCCGGGCCGGCCTGGTGGCAATATCCGGCTTGCTCACCCTGGCCTTTGACGCCATGAAGGACACTGTTGACGCCCTGGCCGAGGCTGGCCTGCGGGACAAGCTCAAGATCATCATCGGGGGCGGGCCGGTGAACGAGAAGGTGCTCGAATACTGCGGGGCGGACGCCTACGGCAAGGACCCGGCGGAGGCGATAAGGCTGGCCGGGAGCTACATGGGATAGGCGTTCAAGCGATCCGCCCAGCTGCAAATGACCTTTCTGTCAGCTGGCTCTCATCTAGAAGGAGGACCGTACGGTGAAGATAACCAAGAAGCTCTATGAAAGTGACACCATGACCGCCGAGGAACGGATGCAGGCGGTTATCAACCTGCAGGTACCCGACCGCGTGCCGGTAGCGCCCCTTATCTACTATTTCGCCGCTACATACGCGGGGATCACCAACTCCGAGCTGTACAACGCGGGGAAATACAACCGGGCTATGGAAAAAGTCTTCTACGACCTGGGCCCGTGGGATGCCCTCTGCTTTATCAACGCCTACTACCCGGAGATCGCCGCCTGCTTTGTTCCCATGCGGGTAAGAGAGCCGGGCCGCGACCTCCCCGCAGACAGTATCCGCCAGTTTCTGGAGGAAGAGGTGATGCTCGAGGAGGATTACGCCTGGATAATCCAAACGAGCAAGAAAGCTCCAGACCTCGCTTACAGCCGCCTCCTCATGAGGTGGATGCCTAGGATATGGGACCATGTGGGTGATGGCTGGAGGGCTTACGCTTACATGGTGCCCCGCCTTGTCGATAACTTCGTGAGGTGGAAAAGGGAGTTCACGCGCTGGAACCGCCTGGGCGCTGCCATGGCGTTTTCGTTCCTGGCCGAGGCGCCTTTCGACGATTTCTCCATGGCCCGGGGATTGCTTAATTTCGCGAGGGACATCAGGAAATATCCCAGGGAGATAGTTGAGGCCGCGGACGCCCTGGTAGAGGGTTATCTATCATCCACGAAGATAATGGCCGCCCTCCTGGGTGTCAGGCGTGTAAACCTGGCGGTGCACCGCTCCTCCAACGATTTCATCTCCCCGGATACTTTTAAGAAGCTCTCCTTCCCCTCTCTGAAGCGGCTGGTGGAAGGGTGTGTGGCGGCGGGGATAAACCCCATCCTGCACTGCGACGGCAACTGGGACCTCAACCTGGAGACCCTGCGAGAGCTGCCCGCGGGCAACGTGGTGGTCCAGTTCGACGGGGCCAGTGATATCTTCAAGGCCAAGGAAGTGATAGGGGACCGCATCTGCATCTACGGGGACGTTCCCGCCGACCTGCTCGCCCTGGGTTCACCTTCCGAGGTGGACGAGTACTGTCACCGCCTCATCGAGGAAGTGGGCAAGGGCGGCGGTTTCATCCTCGGCACCGGTTGCGAGCTTGCCCCCAATGCCAAGCCGGAGAACGTCAAGGCGATGTTTGAATCGGTAGTGAAATACGGCTATTACGGCAAGTGATGGGAGAGCACAGCGGATGCAGGACAGCTCACAACCTATGAGATAAAGAACAACGCAACCGTCTCGAGCACTTAAGACTTCGGTCACGAGAAAGGGGCTGCAGTGAAGAAAAGGATAATGCTCAATCCGAGGGATACCATGACCGCCGAGGAGCGGCTGCAGGCGGCCATCAACCTGCAGGTGCCCGACCGCGTGCCGTCATGCCCGTTCATCTATTACTTCGCCGCCTTCCACGCTGGTATCACCGTATACGAGCTGTGGTCCGATTCCCGTAAGTATCGTAGGGCCATCGATAAATGCTACCGGGACCTGGGACCATGGGACGTCTATTACCAGGTCAACCCACACTACCCCGAGGCGTACACTTTTATCATGCCCATGAAGGCGAAGTGGCCGGGCATCGACCTCCCCCCGGACAGCATCTGCCAGTTGCTCGAAGAGGAGATAATGAGGGCAGAGGATTACCAATGGATCGGTGAGTTCGCACGCAAATATCCCAAGTTTACTTACATCCCATTCTTCATGCGCATGATATCACGGGCCTGGGATAACGTGGGAGAGGGGGCGAGGGCCTATGCCTACATGCTCCCCCGCCTGGCGATCGCACTGGCCAACTGGCGCTACGAGTACGAGCTGATGAAGAGGCGGGGCGTGACCCCTCTCTACGGGTTCCTGCCCGAGGCGGCCTTCGACACCTTCTCCCTGGCCCGGGGGCTCCTGGAGTTCGCCCGCGACCTCAGGAAGCGGCCGGAGGAGATCGCCGCAGCCGCCGACGACCTCACCGCGGGCTATCTGTTTGTATGCCGGCTGATCTGCTTTATCATGGGCGTCAAACGGGTGGAGATATTCGTACACCGCTCATCCACCGATTTCATCTCCCCCGAGACCTTCCGCAAGCTCTCCTTCCCCTCCCTGAAGGCTCTGGTGGAAGGGCTGGTGGCCGCGGGGATAAACCCCATCCTGCACTGCGACGGCAACTGGGACATGAACCTGGAGACGCTGCGAGAATTGCCGGCGGGGAACTGCATCATCCAGTTCGACGGTCCCACTGACATCTTCCTGGCCAAGAGGGTCATCGGCGACCGTGTCTGCATTATGGGCGACGTCCCTCCCGACATGCTCGCCCTGGGTTCACCCGCGGAGGTGGACGAGTACTGCCACCGCCTCATCGAGGAGGTGGGCAAGGGCGGAGGATACGTCATGGGGGCAGGTTGCGAGATACCGCCCAACGCCAGGCCCGAAAACGTCAAAGCCATGCTGGAGTCGGTGGTGAAATACGGCTATTACGACCGCTCCTGATAGTGCTCGATCTTTTATACAGGTGCGCCGCTGGCGGTAGGTCCAGGTAATCCGGAAGATGCCGCGAGGCATACTCACGGAAGAATCCCGCTCCCATCCGAGGATATTCGTACGTCGCTGATCATTCGCACACAATGAAACCGGCGGCACAAGGCCGCCGGTTGAGATATTAAAGTGGGGCGCTCAGGCTTTTATCGCCCGTATCTTGTCCGCGAGCGCGCTTCCCACATCCTTGCCGGAGAAGAAAGAGACGGACTTGTCTATTTTGTCTGCAAGTTCGGGGAGCTTGTCCGCGGTGAGGGTATCAGGCGTCGTGCCTATGAGTTCGCAGTTCTTCTTCACCGTTGCCCTGGCTATGAAATCGCCTACCGCGTCGGAGAGGATCTTCTCTATCTCCTGCGCAAGTTTATTCGCCAAAGTACTTCCTCCTGTCCCCTCAGCTCCGTCTTCGGCGGTGATGTTCTCGCCGGTCTTTTCCCTACGATAACTGTCTATCCCCAGGAATCAGCGTTTCCCTATGATATATCGTTTTTCGGCTGGATAAACTTTATCCCCATCCGAGGATTAATATCCTGGGATTATCCCTTTATCTCCTGGTCCATATGCTGCAGCACCTTCTGGCCACTGCGCAGCAGACCCTGCAGGGCGGCGTAGGCACTCTCCTCATCTACCTGCACCTCTCCCTCAAAAGTGCCGTCGGCTATCTCCTCCGCCGTGCGGTTGAGCTCCTCGATGGGTTTCACCACGTATTTACGGGTGAAGTAACGCAGACCGAAAGTGGTCAGCAGAAGCGACAATATGACCGCGATGACCGATGCAATGGAAAGCCTGAGGATCAAGTCGTTTCTCTGGTCCTCGAAATACTTCTCGACCGTGGCCAGCTCGTCGGTGCGGTCGACGATCATGTTGACGTAGAAATCCTCCAGGCCCGAGAAGTTCAGGTCCACGGGATAGAAGACGGAGATGAAAAGCCCTTCTTTGTCTCCTAAGGAATCGAGGGATTCATAGTCTCCCTCGGGGGGTTCGGTGGGCATGTCCTGCGGATCGACTACCAGGCCTCCCTTAGTGGCGTACGATACGACCTCGCCGTTCTGGACTACCCCGACGTATTCGATGGGATAAAAGGGTATGGCGAATTCCCCCATGAAATCGTAGAAGGTCTGCCAGTCGCCCCCCAGTATCTTGTTAACGATGTCCTGATTGAAGATGCCGATAACGGCGGGGCTCTTAGTCAATTCAGAGATGTTCTCACCTATCTGGGTGAGGGATAACACGGACTGCTCTATCACCAACTCCTTGTTGTGTTCTATGTTGTTGTTAGTGGTAACGATGATATCCACCATGAAGTATGCGATGATGGCGAGCACCAGCACCAGAACAGACAGGGACACAGCCAGCATCAGTCGCCTCATCTCTTTCCCACGGTTGCCCA
>Ga0315274_10008942_pt1 | contig 14506 bp, 8 predicted proteins | sample YL17G02_20_MG_FD_203700 | JGI IMG/M metagenome (GOLD analysis project Ga0315274, IMG submission 203700) | Sediment microbial communities from Yellowstone Lake, YNP, Wyoming, USA - YL17G02_20 | ecosystem: Environmental > Aquatic > Freshwater > Lake > Sediment | place: USA: Wyoming | collected... | reverse complement strand
AACCACAGCACTTATTTCATTTACCACTACACGCTGAAAAACACCGGCATCATCAACCTCAAGGGCGACCGGATCGACAGGACCTTGACGAGAGTGATTTTTCATTTGGGGCACAGATACTCGATATCCAACGAGGCCAACAAGAGGGGATGGCTGGTGGCGGCCAACGCGAACTGGGGCAAGACGACGGTGAACGAAACGGTGGGCACCGACCCGGACGCGGCGGATTTCGAATTCCGAGCGCAGTATTCATGGTATGGACGTCATTCGGAGTCCGCGGCCAACGGATTCGATGATTTGGGCTCTCCCGACTGGAAAGTTTCGGGGACGCTCGGCGCCGCCCGCATGGTCGGTGTCGTAACCCTGCATGCGGACAAATCGGCCGCGGACACGACCGACGATTTGAGCCAGCCGAAAACCACCATGTTCATCGGTTCCGACACGGCACCGATTCAAATGAACCAATACGATCCCTTCCTCATGACCAAAAAATACGTTGACGTCCTGGCAATCGGGCACGCGCCGAAAACGCATGCCCAGCTCATCGGGGACGGCTACGCCAACCAGTTCGGCAACGATCTGGGCGGATTTACGCACGGGCAGGGTTTCGGCCCCTACGAGCTCGCTCCGGGCGACAGCGTAAACATCATCCTCGCAGAGGGCGTGGACGGCCTCGACCGCGAGAAGAATCTGGAGGTCGGCGGCAACTGGTTCCGGCACTGGAAAAAACTGAGCACCGATCCCATGACCATGCCGGATGGCACGGCCACGACCAACTTTGATACGTATAAAAATGCCTGGGTGATGACGGCCAAGGATTCGCTTTTCGAGACCTTCCGCCACGCGATCAGCAACTACAATGCCAAATTTCAGATTCCCCAGCCTCCTCCGCCCCCTGAAAAGTTCACGGTGAATTCGGGCGGCGACCGCATTACGATTTCCTGGGCGCGCAACGCCGAGACCTATCCGACATTCGACGGGTATGCCTTGTACCGGGCCATGGGGAAGCCCGACACGTCCTATGAGATGATCTTCTCGTGTGAAAAGGCCAATGCCACGGAAACCTTCTACGACACGACCGCCCATCGCGGATTCACATACTACTATTACGTAGTGGCCAAGGACGACGGGAAGCAGAACGACATCCAACCAGGCGTACCTTTGGTTTCGAGCAAGTTCTACACCATGACTTCCGAACCCGCCCGTCTCATGCGGCCTGCGTCCGACAACTTCAAAGCCATCCGGGTCGTGCCGAATCCCTACCACATCAACGCCCGGCGGCTCCAGTTCGGCGAAGACCTGCCGGACCAGATCGCATTTTTCGGCCTTCCGCCGAAGTGCACCATCCGCATTTTCACCGAACGCGGAGACCTCATCCGGACCCTCCAGCACACCAACGGCAGCGGCGACGAGCTCTGGGACTGCACTACGGAATTCAAGCAGGTGGTCGTGAGCGGTCTCTACATCGCCCATATCGAGATCACCGAGGACGTGTTGGACACGGCGGGGCTCCTGCAGATCAGAAAAGGCGACGACACGTTCCGTAAATTCATCATCATCCGATAAACGGGGAATCCGCTTATGCGAAAAAAACGCTTGGCATTGTTCGCGGGACTGCTCGCAGCGTTCCTGGCAGCGGGAACGAGCCCTGCGAAATCGAACAAAAAGCTCGCCCAGACCGGGTTCCAGTTCCTCAGCGTGGTCTCGGACGGACGGGCGTCCGCACTTTCCGGCGCGGTGACGGCCCTTGAGCTGGGTTCAAGCTCGCTGTTCTTCAACCCGGCGGGCATGGCGAACCTGCCCGGATTTTTCGACGTGGCCGTGAGCGACAACCGGTTCATCGCCGACATCCGCCACAACACGGCGAGTTTCGCCGTGCGTCCATCAAGGGGGCGCTACGGCGTGCTGGGAATCAGCGCCCAATGGGTGGACTACGGAGACGTTCAGGGAACCGTGGTCGACCCCGGGGATATCGGCTTCATCGACACCGAAATACTGAAACCCACGGCCAGCGCGATCGGGATCGGATACGCGCGGGCCCTCACCGACCGGTTTTCGGTGGGCGGCCAGGTCAAATACGTGACCCAGCAGCTGGGGTGGAGCCGCGTGCCGGTGTCGTCGGCCCTCGATTCGGACACGACGAGGGTGAAAAACAGGCTGTCTCCGCTCGCGTTCGACTTCGGCACCCAGTTTAAAACCGGAATCAGGAGTCTTGTTTTCGGCATGTCCATCCGGAATTTTTCGCAGGAGGTCAAATACGCAAGGGAGGCTTTCCAGCTGCCCCTGGTCTTTTCCATCGGCATTTCGGCGGATCTGATTGACTTCCTGTCCAAGTCCGCCCTGATGCAGTCCCTGGTGGTGACGGTCGACGCCACGCACGATCGATCCTATCCCGAGCAGTTGATCGTCGGGCTGGACTACCGCCTGCTTGACATGCTGTCCATCCGCGGGGGATATGTCACGAACAGCGACCTGAGCCGTTTCTCGTTCGGCGTGGGAATCAGCCGGTACGGCTTGTCGTTCGATTACGCGTACACGCCGCTGGATTATTTCGACCCGGCCCACCGCATGACGGTCCGGATCGTCCTATAAACATGAACGGGTAGGAGACAGCCTTATGAAACCCAAATTCGATTCCATCCGTATTCTGCCGCTGGCATTCGCCGGCCTGCTTGCGGTTCTGGCAGGATGCAACTACAAGGGGCCAGACGCGATCTGGAACCCCAACGCGCCGCTGGGGATCATCCCTGAAATTCTTCGGGTGGATCCCTCGCCGAGGGCAGAACCGGGCGTGTTCACAATCGCGCTGCGCGGCCTGAATTTTGGTTCGGACACGTCGAAGATCGATGTTTATTTCAACAGCACGCAGGTCCTGATAAAGAGCCGTTCCGATTCCGTAATTGTGGTGTACAGGCCCAATATCATAGGGGATGACATCACCATCAAAGTGAGTTTGGAAGGCGCGGCGGCGTTCGGTAAGTTTTCCGGGTACAGTGTGGCCGAAGCCGCGCGGTTGTACGGAAAGCTTCCGCAAAAAAGCATCATTTCGATGCTGGCCGTGGACAAGCGGGAAACCCTGTACGCACTCAAGAACAATCTGAAGGACTTCGTTTTGATCGATACCGCCGAAACCCAGACGGCGTTCGGCAATCGCACGATAAAAAACAAGTCCGCAGACATGAAGGTAGGCCCCGACGGAGGGCTTTATATCACCGAGAAGAAGAGCTCCCAGCTGTACAGGGTTCCTCCGGAGGGCGGAAGCACGGAACCTTTCGCCATGTTCGCCGCGAACGTTCACTATATCGATTATGACATCAACGGAAATCTCTTCGGCGCAGGGGAAAAGACCGGAATCAGCGTCCTGTTGCCGGACCTGACGAGCCGGGTGGTCGGCAATGCCAGCGATCTAACCGTCGTGTGCCTGCACGTGTACAACAACGCGGTGTACGTCGCGGACGGCACGACTATCTGGCGAAGCGAAATTCAAGACGCCGACGGGTCTTTGGGCAAAAAGACCAAGATCTTCAACATCGCTGCGGTTCAGGAATACGCCGCGTCGAAAATTCTTTCCTTCGTTTTGGATGCGAACGGCGTGTTCTACATCGCCACCGACCATGCGGATGCCGTTTTTCTCTATTATCCGGATGGAACGACCGAGCCTTTGTACAAGGGCTTGCTGCCGAAAAACAGCGGACAGCTCGTCTGGGGAAACGGAAACCATCTGTTCCTGACCATGGTGTTGCTCCCCAAGACCAACGACATCATGCGGTTTCATGTGGGAGCGAATGAAGCGCCGAAACAATAATCCATTATGCATTTTTTATGTTGAATTGAGAGCATCGAAAGGCCCGATCAAATCCCGTCGGGCCTTTCACGTATAAACCGATCCGGATAATCGGTGAAAACGCCGTCCACCTCCAGGTCCTTCATGCGCTCCATGTCCCTGCGCCTGTTCACCGTGTAGACAAACACCTTCATCCCGAGGCGATGCGCCTCCTCGACGGTCACGTTCGTGACGGAGTTCCGCGCAACGTGCACCGAATAACATCCCATTTGATATTTCACCGAATCCAAACAGGCCGGGGCATTCCCGAACAGCGCCCCGAGGGGAATTTCCGGGCGTCTTGCCTTGAATTCTGTCAGTTCCGAATGATTGAAGGAGGAGACCAGAATCCACTCTGGATTCCATCCCCCGTCTCGGATGCGTTCTGAAAGCAAGGCGGCGACCGGCAAGGCGGTCCGTTCACCCTTCAGCTCGATGTTGATGCCCGCCCGGCCGGAGATCAGGTCCATCACCTCGCCGAGCAGGGGGATTTTTTCGCCTTCGCCCGCATCGAGCGAACGGATGTAGGCGAGGGACCGGTCCGCGACGAGGCCCGTTCCGTCGGTCCTGCGGTCAAGCCGGTCGTCGTGAAATACGATCAGTTCGCCTCCCGCGGCGGTGTGGACGTCGAGTTCCACCCATCCGGCTCCCATTTCGAGGGCCCTCCGGAACGACCGAAGGGTGTTCTCCGGCTCGTACCCGCTCGCGCCGCGATGGGCGATGATGGTGAAGTCGGTCATGGCGAATTCAATTTAAGGAAAAGGAAACATACGAAGCAAGGTGAAAAGAGAAAAATGAATGCGGGGTCCGGGGACTTATTGAATTTGAATGTAAAATTGATTATCTTGATCCGAACAAAGGATGAGGTGATGCGATTTCCGGAAACGATCCGATTTGGAAACTGATCGACGTGCTGAAAGAGGCGGCGTTGTTTCTCGGGCGCAGCGGCATTGAAAATCCCCGGCTCAACGCCGAGAGGCTTCTGGCTTTGGTTCTTAAGTCGGACCGGGTGGGACTTTACCTGCAGTTCGACAAGCCGCTCAGTTCCACAGAAAGAGAATCCTTCAAGGCGCTCCTCAAGCGCCGGGCGGGGCATGAGCCGCTCCAATACCTTCTCTGCGAAACCGAATTCATGTCTTTGCCGTTCCGGGTGACACCGGATGTCCTCATCCCCAGGCCTGAGACCGAGATACTGGTCGAGAAAATCCTCGAAACCTTCAAGGCCGAAGGTCCTGTTCATATTCTCGATATCGGAACCGGAAGTGGATGCATCGCGGTAAGCCTCGCGAAGATGATTTCGGAATCCTCCATCGATGCGGTGGACGTCGATTCGTCCGCTCTCGATCTGGCCAAATCCAACGCGGAACGGAACGGTGTCGCAGAGCGCGTCAATTTTGTCAAGGGCGATATCCGCGAAGACGGCTTCACTCGATCCGTGTTCCCGCCGTACGACGCGGTGGTTTCGAATCCGCCCTATGTGTCATCGTCCGATTGGACGGAACTTCCGAAAGTTGTCCGCGACTTTGAGCCCAGGCTGGCCCTGTGCGACGAAAGCGACGGGCTTTCTTTTTACAGGGTCATCGCCAAGAAGGCAAGAGAGCTCCTTTCCACGGGCGGGAAACTGTTCCTGGAAATCGGATTCGGGCAGAAGGATGGGGTGACCGGCATCCTGCAATCGAACGGTTACTTCAACGTCCAAACATTTCAGGATTTGAATGGAATCGACCGGGTGGTGAAAGCGGAAGCGTGAAGGCATTCAACAGAATTTACCACGGAAAAATCACGGAACACCATTGACTTTTTCGCTTTTCCGTGTCTTTCAGTGGGCTTCCGTGGTGATTCTTTCACGTCCGTTTATCAAGTTAACGCCAATTGAATAAGCGGAATCGGCAAAGATGACTTGCGCGGGAAGGACATTCTAATTATATTTAAAGGAATAATCCTTTCGTACAAACCCCATTGAGTTGAATCGGAGTACTTAATGAACGTCAATATTTTTCGTGCGTACGACATCCGCGGCATCGCGGATACGGATTTGAACGACCGGACCGTCGAACTCATCGGCAAGGCCTACGGAACCACCCTGGCGGGGAAAAACCTGAAAACGGCGGCCGTCGCCCGGGATGTCCGCCTGTCCTCCGAGCGAATTCAAAACGCCCTGACCCGCGGAATCCTTTCCACTGGCGTTGACGTGATTGATGTCGGCACGGCGCCCACGCCCGTGCTGTATTTCGCCATCTTCGATTTGAAGACCGACGGCGGCGTGATGGTGACCGGCAGCCACAATCCCATCGAATTCAACGGGCTCAAGCTCTGCGAGGGGCTCGCCTCCCTGCACGGCGACGACATCCAGAAACTCAGGGGCATGATCGAGAAATCGGATTTCGCGACTGGGTCCGGGAAACTGACCCAAAAGGAGATCGTCCCCGATTACAAAGCCATGATCCTCGAAAAAATCCGCATTCGAAAAAAATTAAAAATCGTGATCGACGCGGGCAACGGCACAGCCGGCCCGATCGCCCCCGAGCTCTATGAAAAGATGGGATGCGAGGTGGTCCGGCTGTACTGCGAACCGGACGGTCGGTTTCCCAACCACCTGCCCGACCCGACCGTCATGAAAAACATCGAGGATCTGCGGAAGCGGGTCATCGCCGAGAAGGCTGATTTCGGCATCGGGTACGACGGCGACGCGGACCGCGTCGGAATGGTGGACGAAAAGGGGCGCGTGATATATGCCGACCAGATCCTCGCCCTTCTTTCGCGCGGAGTGCTTTCGAGAAATCCCGGGGCGACGATCGTTTTCGACGTGAAATGCTCCCAGCTCCTTCCCGAGGTTATCGAAAAAGCGGGGGGCGTCCCCCTGATGTGGAAGACGGGCCATTCCCTGCTCAAGGCGAAAATGAAGGAGACCGGCGCGCCGCTCGCCGGCGAGATGTCCGGTCACATCTTTTTCAAGGACGGGTATTTCGGATTCGATGACGGCATCTATGTTTCGTTCCGCATGGCCCAGATGCTGTCCGGCCAGGAAAAAACGCTTGGCCGGCTCAAGGATGAACTGCCCGCCTTCGTGTCAACGCCGGAGATCCGGGTCGACTGTCCCGACGAAGAAAAGTTCGGAGTGGTGGAGAAACTCGTGGCCATGTTCAAGAAGGAATACCAGGTCATCGATGTGGACGGCGCGAGGGTCCTGTTCGGCGACGGCTGGGGACTGGTGCGGGCATCGAACACGCAGCCGCTTCTCGTCATGCGCTTCGAGGCGAAAACCGAGGCGAGACTGAAAGAAATTGAAAAAGTATTCCGTGAAAAACTGAAGGTTTTTCAGAGTGTTATTACTCAGAGCGCTTTATAAGTTGATTCAAATCGACAGTTTTGCGCCTAGTTCCATACAGCATTGTCAAATTGTTTTGCGCTCTGAGTAATAAGATCGCGGAAATGGATGAATAGCTGATCTCACAAACCATGGCATAATTCTCGCATCTTTCTTTTCAAAATCCATTTCTGGGGATTTTTCGGTAGAAGCATCTGTTTGATATTATTTGTTTTAGCCTTAGGAAAAGCATGGGCCGGTTGTTGGCGGTTTTCCAGTCATCTGCGCGATTACCGGATGTGCGCATTCCGCGGGGGAATGGTCTATGAATGCAAAACGGCTGTATGCTTGCGCGCTAATTTTATTCTGCGAGGGGCTTTTCGGTCAAAGCCGATGGTCCGCCCCAATCACCTTCGCCACCAAAACTTCGGCGCCTGATTTTACAATCGATACCCGGAACGGCAACCTGCACATCGTGACCATCGGTAACTGGGAGTACCGAACCAGCGGAGTCACCTACACGCGGACCGATTCAATGGGCAATGTCCTCCTTCAGGAGACGGTACCCGGCACCGAGGCGGAATACGGGGGATGGTACTTCGGTCCCACCGTGGCCGTTGATCCGGATGGCGTTCCGCACGTGTGTTACACGCAACAGATGTCCCAGATGACATTCAAGCTCAGGTACGTCAACAAGCGGGACGGCCACTGGAAAAATTATGTGCAATTGTCCGATGCCTTGGAAAGAGGATACATGGTGCGCATCGCGGTCGACGGGAGCAGCCGCGCGCATATCGGCCGGGGCTATGCCCTGAACACCCCATGGGGCAAGGCGGCCTATGACCGGATCGTCAACGGAGGGCTCGACAACAGGATGGACGGACTGGATTCATACCGGGCGGACGACAGGCTTGAAATCGACGCCTCGGTGGACGGGTCCGTGCACCTGGTACTTGGATGTCCGAACGCGAACAACGGTCCGATCTCTTACTTCCGATCGAACGACGGCGGCAACACCTTGAATCCAGTCGGCGACATCCACTCGAACCGATGCACGGGAAGAAACGGTTCTCCCGATGTTTTCGTTGACGCCTCGGGCATCGTCCACATCTGTTATGGATCCCAGGTCGATCTGGATGCGGAGGGGAAACCCTCCATCCGATACGTCCGGTATAAAAACGGACAACAGATCCGCCACGTTCTCGCCACCCCGCCCGGCGCGCTGGAGAGCTATATGGACGGCAATGGATGGGGATTGGGTTCGGTGGCCGCGACCGGAGACGGCCGGATGGTGGGAATTGCCTACCTGGCCAAGGCCGGCGGGGATCTGTTTTTCACCCTGTCCACCGACAGCGGCGCGACCTGGTCTGATCCCGAATGGATCGCCGGTTCGGTCGGCCGTGAAGACGGCCGGGACAAGCCGGTGCTGCGGGCATTCAGAAATCATTTTTATGTGATTTATCCGTCAGGACAGGACATGGCCCTGCGCATGATGCGGAACGCGGGAGATGATTCTCCCACGGCCGACGCCGGAGGTCCATACACAGGAAACGAGGGCGGAACGCTGGCCTTCGACGGATCGAAGTCCAGGGACACCGGTTTGAACGCGGGCATTACGCGCTATCAATGGGATTTTGAGAACGACGGGATCTGGGATGCCGATGTGGCGGTTCCCACCGTACTGCATGCCTATCCGGGCGAGTTCGACGGCGTTGTGCGGTTGAAGGTCACCGACCATGCCGGTTACACGGGTGAAGACACGTCCCGGGTCCACGTGGTCAACCTTCCCCCGACGGTCGAGCTTGGGCCGGACAGGACGGGAGAAGAAGGCGAGACGCTCCTTTTCCAGGCAACCGTCACGGATCCCGGATCGGATGTCGGCTCCATCACCTGGACTTTCGGGGATGGGGGAACCGGTCAGGGTCCAAGCGTGGCCCACGCATACCCGGAAAGAGGCGTCTATAAGGTAAAGGCGGCGGCCGCCGACACCCACGGGGGAATCGGATCCGATTCGATCCGTGTCACCATCCAGAACAATCCCCCGACCGCACAGGCAGGAGGGCCCTACACCGGCCTGGTCGGAGCGACCATTCAGTTTTTAGGAATCGGGGCCGATGTGGGGCCTCCACATCCCCTGATCTACGTATGGGATCTGGACAACAACGGCACGTTTGAAACGCCCGGGCAGAATCCTTCCCGTACGTATGATACCGAGGGTCGGACCATCGTCTGGCTCCGGGTCACCGACCGGGACGGCGCTTCGGCCACCGACAGCGCGACGATGGTGATCGCCAGCGATAGGATCCGCATCACCGCCCTCACCGACAGGACCACGCGGGAAGGGAATGCGTTTGCGCCGATTCAACTCGACGGATTGGTCCAGGATCCCTTTCACCGGCCCGATCAGATCACGTGGCGGATCCGCGGTTATCAGGCGCTTGCAGCGTCCATTGAAAACCGAATTCTATCCGTTCACCCACTGGACACCGAGTGGTCCGGATCCGAAGACCTGTGGCTTGCGGCGTCCGATCCCGTCGGGAATTCCGACAGCGTCCGCGTGCGGTTCGTCGTGATCGCAGTCAACGATCCGCCGGATTGGATCAGGCCCAATCCGGACGTCACGGTGCTGGAGGACAGTTCGGCGGCGATTCCCCTCGATTCGCTCCGCGCACGGGTATATGATCCAGACAATCCCATTCGGGACATCAGTTTCGGCATCCGCGGGAACGTGAAAATCGAGTGGTCTTTTGACGCGGCCAAAGGCCGCCTCGTTCTTCGACCCGTGCCCGACTGGCATGGATCCGAAACGGTCCTTTTCGTCGCGACGGACAAAGGCGGCGATTTCGCCCTTGACACGGTGCTTGTCGTCGTGCAGCACGTGATCGACCCGCCCACCCCGTTTTCCCTGATTCATCCGCTTTTTGTGCACTACAATTCCTGGCCGGATACGATATGGTTCCATTGGCGCGCTTCGAGCACGCAGGATTCGATCGGAGTCGTCTATTATGCCTGGAACCTCCGCTATCAGAGCGGAATGGTCGATCCGCTGCGGCGCTCCGTGGTGTCCGACACGGCGTACGCGTTCGTGCCCGACGTTTTCCTGCCGGACGGCATATTCTTCTGGAACGTCGAAGCCGTGGACCAGTATGAACTGAGCCGGCCGAGTGACAACATCGGCATTCTGCAAATCAATCCCACCGGAATCGATTCGAAGGAAAACCCGATCCCGACCGCTTTCCGCCTGGACCAGAACTACCCGAATCCCTTCAATCCGAACACGCGGATTACGTTCGGCCTTCCGGGAGCGGGTGACGTCCGTCTTACTGTATACAATCCACTCGGACAGGAGGTCCAGATTCTCTTCTCCGGAAAGAAAGCCGCGGGGACGCACACGGTCGAATGGGACGGCTGCGACGCGGCCGGGAGCCGCGTTCCTTCAGGCGTTTACATGGTCCGGCTTGAAGCGGTGGGCAAGGTATTTTTCAGGAAGATGGTGCTGGCGCAGTAAGGAAGGATTCCATCCCGGATTATTCTTAAATATTTTTTTCACTATTGATCACCCTGCGGGTGACAGGAACCGGGATAACCGGTATTCGAGTATCACCGCATCGCAAACGCTGTTCTCTCTGGAATGACATTGGATCTTCGGGCCGGCCTGATTTTTACAGCCTCGATTTTTCCAAATCCAGCAGCTTTTGTTTCATGGGCAATCCCCCCGCGAATCCGGTCAGCGAGCCGTCCCTGCCCACGATGCGATGGCAGGGAATCACGATGGGAATCGGATTCGCGCCGCAGGCAGCGCCGACCTCGCGTGCCGCCTGAGGGTTGCGGATGATTCGAGCGATGCCCGCGTAGGATTCCGTCATCCCGCGTCCCTTTATGGGAAGAAACACGTAGAACAATCCCCTGTCCGACGCCACGAGGGTCAACTCGCCGATCGGCGAATCCATGGATGCAACTCTCAGCGTTTCCACGCTCTCCTCCTCTGCAATGCCGCAGGCCGGTCATTTCAGGATTGCCATTTTCTTCGTCAGCCTGTCGGCGCCGATCCTCAGGCGCGCGACATAAACGCCCGAAGGCAGCGGAACCGAATTATCGTCGGTGCCGTCCCACCGGACCGAGCGCTGTCCGGCTGCGGGATCGAACGCCAGATGCCGGACCCGACGGCCCAGGGCGTTGAGGACTTCAAGGCGAATCTCCACGCCCGCGGACAGGTCTTCGGGAATGAACAGCGGGATCAAGGTTTCGGCGCTGAATGGATTGGGATAGTTCTGCCCCAACGCGAAGTCCACGGATTGATTGCCTCCGTCGGATCCTCCGATGAGGACCGGAAGCTCGATTGCGGAAGGGCGGCCGGCGTCGCGGTACACCGTCTGCCGGGCGACGGCCGTCCGCGTGTTCGCGCCGAACGGCTCGCCCGTGTTGGGATTGACTTCGAAGCGGGGGTAGTTGGAGCTCGACACGTTCACGCGGATCCTGTGCCCCGGCGCGAAAACGATGGCCGTGGACCACAGGTCGATCGCGAGTTCGACCGGCTCCCCCGGAATCAGCAGGCTTTCAAATTCGAGCGAATTCCGATGCCGGGCCTGGACGATGCCGTCAGCCACGAGCATCGAGCGGCCGTCGGGATACACATCGCAGAGTTTTGCGGTGAAATCGGTGTCGAGCGCGTCCGATGCGGCGAAGAGTCTGACCGTGATCCGCCCCGCGACCGCGATGGAGTCCGCAAGTACATCCGAAGCATAAACCAGCACGTCGCTTCTGTCTTCCACGGACCGCTGGTCATACGATCCGGCCGGGAGGTTCAGATTCCTCCCGCCAAGGGTCGGAACCGGTTGTGACGGATCGAAATCGAACGTTTCAGGGGGTTCCAGCGGCCCCGGTCTCTGAAGTGACAGCGAACCTCCGTTTCGAAAAAACATCGAAACGGTTTCTGTTTTCGGCGGCCAGGAATCCGACTGAATCCAACGGTTTCCCGGTCCGTCCGGAATTTCAGGGTCGGCCATGAGGTAATATTGCACCGCGGGGATCCTCCGCGTCATCGGTTTGTCCTTCAGCCAATAATCGAACCATTCGAGAATGGAATCGAGGAATGGCATGGCTTGTCCGTTGGGGAAGGTCAGTTCCCCGCAGGCTTCGGATTCGATGTCATGCACCCAGGGTCCGAGGATCAGTTTCTGGTTTCCCCTGGCTTTCGGCCCGCCCCGTTTTTGAATCCCTTCGAACGCGTTGATCACGCCCTGAACGAAAATGTCATGCCAGCCGCTGACGTGGAGCATGGGCACGTTCACGCTGTCGAAGCGCGCGGTCAGGTTCACGATGTCGTAGACCGGGTCGTCGTCGTGGTGGTCTCTGAAAAACGGAATGAGGGCCGCGTCGCCCTGCGCTTCGAGCCAACCGCTGACCAGGGCTTTCTGGTATTCGCTGCCGTAAAAAATCGCGTCTTCGTACAGGTTGGATGCCGCCACCATGACGGCACAGCAGGTGAGGTGAGGGGGGGCGGAACCCGCGGCGAGGTACTGGGTGATGCCTGACGCCGAGGCGCCGAACATGCCGATCCTGCCGTTCGACCATGCCTGGTCCGCGAGCCACTCGACCGTGTCGTACCCGTCGCGGCGGATTCCCCAGCCATCCGAAAAATACACCGAGTCGATGCCCTCGGAGGCGTGCCTGCCGCGCACGTCCTGGATGGCGACCGCGTAACCCGTCAGGTCGGTCAGCGTCACGATCATCCAGTCCTGGATGCCGGAATTTTTATTGTAGGGAGTCCGCATGAGCACGCAGGGAAGCCTGCCGCCCAAAAGGGAGGGCCTGTAGATGTCGGTCGCGAGCCGGACGCCGTCGCGCATGGGCATCATGACGGTCTGTTTGGTGTATGCGCGCAGGCCGAGTGAGGTCCCGACGACGGCGAGGAAAAGGAGAATTCGAATCGCGCGGTTCATCGACGGTCCCGAAGTTAACCCTGTGCATCAACTTATACATTCAGTTAACGGTATTATAATCTCTTCCGGAACACCGCGACGGCTTCGACGTGGCCGGTGTGGGGGAACATGTCCACGGGCTGGACGGTCATCAGATCGTATGCGGTTTCACAGAGCGTTTTCGCGTCGCGCGCCAGAATGGGGGGATTGCACGAGACGTAAACGATTTTCGGCGCGTCGAGGGCGAGCACGTCCCGGATCGCGTTGGGATGGGTGCCGCCTCGGGGCGGATCGAGGATGACGACGTCGGGCGGATCGAACTCGGACTGGAAAACCCGGTCCCGAAGGGCGTCCTTCATGTCTCCGGCGGCGAAGACCACGTTCGTGATTCCGTTGATCTCGGCGTTGCGCAGCGCATCCCGGACCGCCGGCTCCACGGCTTCCACGCCGACGACCCTCCGTACCCGGTCCGCGATCGAAAGGCCGATGGCGCCGGCGCCGCAGTAGAGGTCGTAAACGCATTCGGTGCCGGACAGCTCGGCCAGTTCGGACACTTTTTCGAACAGCCTTTCCGCCTGGCCGGTGTTGGTCTGAAAAAATGAGCCGGAAGAGATTTCAAACGTCCGGCCGCGGAGCGTTTCCCGTATTTTCCCCGTGCCCAGGAGGGTCCGTTCCTGTTCGCCGTACGCAACCTGCGAAAGGCGGTCGGTGGTCGCGTGCGTGATCGTCGTGATTTCCGGATGGCGCGCGGCCAGCGTTTCCGCCAACCCGTCCACCGCTTCCCGCGTCCGCGCGATTTCCTGCCCGGATGTGATGAAATGGACCATGAGGTCGCCGGTGTTCTTCCCCTCCCGGAGGACGAGGAACCGCCACACGCCGCGGTGGCTCCGTGCGCCGTAGGGGGGCAGGCCCGTTTCCAGGATCCGTTCCTGAACGGTTTTTAAAATTCCGTTCGCCCGGTCCGACTGAAGCGGGCAGACGTCGATGTCGAGCACCTTGTCAAAACGCCCGGGCACGTGGAGACCGAGGGCGAAATCCGCGGGCTTGTCCGACGCGTCATTTTCGAGGGTCCACCTCAGGTCCGAAAAAGTGAATTCCATTTTGTTGCGGTATCCGTAGATCTCGGGGGCGGGGAGAGTCGGGAGAACGTCGACATCCCTGAATCCGCCGATGCGTTCGAGGATGTCTTTGACCTGCCGGGTTTTCGCCTCCACCTGGCGCTCATAGCGGAGGTGCTGGAGCTGGCAACCCCCGCACACCCCGAAGTAAGGGCAGGCCGGATCCACCTGGTCAGGAGAAGGCTTCACGGTCTCGACGGCGCGGGCCTCGCCGAACTGCTTGCGGATATGGTAGATGCGGGCCATGACCCGCTGGCCGGGAATTCCGCCGTCGACGAACCAGACGTAGTCATTTTCGCGCGCGATTCCCCGGCCACCGAAAGCGAGATCCACGACG
>Ga0315274_10008941_pt1 | contig 14507 bp, 7 predicted proteins | sample YL17G02_20_MG_FD_203700 | JGI IMG/M metagenome (GOLD analysis project Ga0315274, IMG submission 203700) | Sediment microbial communities from Yellowstone Lake, YNP, Wyoming, USA - YL17G02_20 | ecosystem: Environmental > Aquatic > Freshwater > Lake > Sediment | place: USA: Wyoming | collected... | reverse complement strand
AAGCGATGACGACCTTTCCCTCATTACCCCTCAGCGCCTCCGGCGCAAGAACCTCATAATTCAGAAATCTCTCTCCCGCCATAGCTTTATCGTACATATTGCTTATCTTGAACGGCATTTCTTTGGAGAGTATGTACAGGATCTTTGCCACGCAGCCCGCGCCGTAAACGGCAATTTCTTCGACGCCTTCGCCGATGAGTTTCTCCATCACCAGCTCGCACGCCTTGATCGTATATAGGTTATTCTTCCACATCCTCCAGAAAAACACGAAGACCAGACGAAAGTCGGACAACAGACTTCTGGGCCTGGCCTTATTCCCAAGATAATTTCTTATCTTAAAAAATAGTTGTCTCAGGGTCAACGAAAATATGATTTGATAAAGCATAAGCTCCACCCAGAAGTGTTTCACGGAGAGCTTGGCGTACTTACCTCTCGAATGAAGAATCTGTTCTTTCTTGTCCTGCTTCCTTTCTTTCACCGTTATGAGAATGTCACCAATCCAGTACTGCTGCGAGCTAAGGTTTGCCTTGTCGATTTTCCATTTGTCTATTTCCAGGCTCGGAATCACCTGCGACATCAGAGTGCTGTAGTAGATTCCATCTCCATTCAGGCGAAGGCTTCTGATCGCCGGGTTCTCCACCAGCGGCAGCACCCGGCCTGTTCTGATGACGTCGAGTGCGGTTGTTGACATATGCTTGCCGTCGTGTGGCCCCAAGTAATTGCCCTCCCCGGCCTGGCCCGGGTGCCGCGTATGATACAGCCACTCGTTGGGATGCCATACTTCCCTCTTGCCGGCGTTTACGAGCCTGAATGTCATATCGTACGGGCCGCATATATGACCCAAATAATCCATGTGTTCATCCGCTCCGCCGATGGCGATAAGGTCTTTGCGCAGAGCACACATACAGGCGCCGTAGTTGCGCAAGTGCAAAGGGTCGGATAAGTCCACTATCCCTCTCGGTTTACCGCCTACGCTGTTGAGGCAATCCAGCGTCGTGACTTCTTCAAAAGAGGGATAATTGAAAGGATAGAACTTCTTGTTCACATTTCGGAATTCATCCATGTGCAGGACGATGTTGCTGTCCTCTTCGAATGACTCGATGGTTGACCTGACGAAGCTGGGCCTTATAAAAGCATCGGAATCGCATACCGTTATTATTCGGCCCGAGCCGGCGACGATGCCCAGGTTATACATAAGGTGCTTATGGTAGTAGATGTCCTTGGGCATGTTCATAACTATCCACTTGTCAACGACCGGAGGATTGCCGAATGCCGCGCACTTATTGAGGCGCAGCTCTATGTCCTCCAGGCGCCGGTCATAGTATTCAATCCAGATAACCTCAAACGACTCTCTCGGGACGTCCTGATGCTCCAGATAGTCCAGAATATGGAAACTCTCCCGAACGGACCAATCCAGCAGCACGATACTCACCTCGGGTTGCTGCTGAAGTTTGTGCTCAAATAGTATCTCCATAGCGAATCTTTGTCCGCCTCCTCGGTTCCTACAATCAACGATTCCCAATTCCCCAAAAACCACGCGAAATATCCTGCCGGCCTACTCCTGAGTCTTTTTGTCTGGTTTTTCTTTATCGGTCTTCTTGTCTGTTGTCAAATGCTTTTTGAGCCAGGAAAACAGCCGAAACCACCAAGTTGACCTAATCTCCCCCAATTCTCTCTTTAAGTTCTGGATGTTTTCATCACGCTCGCCCAACACGTCACCGAGTTTTCGGTTGTCTTGCTCTTTCTGCTCGACCAGTTTTTGCAGACCGTCTATAGCCTGATTCTTCTGTTCGATATTGACCTTCAGCCCTGCGATATCATCATTCTTCTCTTCGATACCGGCACGCAGCGCTGCAATGTCATCGTTCTTCTGTTCAATACCGGCACGCAGCCCTGCGATATCATTGTCCTTCTGCTCAATATTGACCTTCAACTCTGCAATAACATTGTTCTTCTCTTCAATATCCACCTTCAGCGCTGCAATGTCATCGTTCTTCTCCTGGACTTCCCGGCGTAGGTCATCTATCTGGACGCTCTTGTCGCTTGCCAGCGTTTTTGTTTTCCGGATGGCGGCGCGTTGCTCTTCCAGCACTTTGTCCAGGCTGCCGATCTTCTCGATGTACTGCTCAATATCCGCATGCAAGGGTCCCAGCAATCTTGCCTCCGATTGAGAAGACGGGGCGACAACATATTGCCAGTCCTTATGTTTTGCACCCTCGGCGATGCAGTGGAAGTTCTCGGCGAAGTAGTCTTCTGCTCTGCCGAGATTGAAGACTGTCTCGTCTCGAAATCTGCGGCAGCTCCGAGCGAACCGCTCTGTATTTTTCAGTGCGAGTGCAACCTGCTCCTTCAGCTCGGCGATATTTGTGGCAATATAGCCGATGCGCTCGCGGTCCTCGAAATACTTCACATTGTTAAATGCTTTGGCAACGTCCTGCTCTCTATGTGAGAAGAACACAACCGGCCGCAGAGTCATAAACGCATAAGTGAAAGCCGTGCCCGACATGTCGGTCACCATCGCCGCCGAGCGGCAATAGTTGTCATTATAGAAACTTGCGTTGGAGTCAAAGACAAAGCGTTTGTCGCGGCTGAAATGCTCTGCTATGTTCGTGACATCCTCCGTCTGGAGTGTATGCGGGTGTGGCCGGAAGATTATTTTGTAATCCGCAAAGCCCTCCAGTAACGCCTCGACAATTCTCCGGCCGTATTCCGGGACCGACACATACCGCGCAAAATCGCCTGTTGTGATCGTCGGTGCGTAAATTATGCTGTCCACGGGAAGTGTGTTGTTTTCAAAGTAGCGTATGTTGTGATCAAGTTTAATGTACCCCCCGGGTATTCTGCACAACGGCTTGCTCCTTACAAGCGGGCGTATCCTGTTGCGGCGCATCACCGCGGTGCACGGCAGAAAAACGTAATCCAGCTCGTCCAGGAACGCCGATTCGCGCGGATATTCGCCATCCGCCGATTCTCGCGGAAGCCCTTCCGGGCCGAGCGGTGAATCGTATATGTCGTGGACAAACAGCACCTTCTTGGCTCGTTTGGGCAGGCCGAGCATCACCGTGGGAATTGCGAATACGTCAACAAAATCCAGGAAATTCACAATGTCGTGCCCGGCGTAATACGAGCACTCTCGCTTCTCGAATTCATCGTTGCATATCACGCCGAACAGAAATATGACGTTGTACCCCTGTTGACGAATCTTATCATACATTTGCCCGCTGCCGAGGTTCATCCTGTATGCGCTGCTTGGATAATAGACCGCCAATGTCTTCTGCGAGGCATCTATGTCCTGCTTTATCTTTTGGGACAAATACTTGGCCAGCGCCTCAGAGGCATTTCGTCCGTCATCGAGCCCTGCCGGATGTGTGACAAGCAGGTGCTCCACGTATTCGTTGGGCGTGCTGGTGCTATTGAACGATAGCGCATCGACCAATTGCTCCAGCCATGCAGAATAAATGAGCGGCTCTTCAAAAACCAGATGCTTTTTCATTATCAGGCTGTCCAACTTCTTTCGCACGTCGGATATGAAAGTCGGATTGCTCGATGCGATAATGATGGGACAGTCCAAATCGACGAGCTGCTTGTCGTCCATCTCGTCCAGTTGAAACACCGGAACATCAAAAAGCTTCTTATCTGTCCTCTTGGCAAGAACAAAGGACGCCGCTTCAAAACCGTACTTTGTGAAGAAGCGATGGCAGTCAATCGCCAATTCGCTGTCGCTAAAGACAATTATCTTGTTTGATGTCATTGTGATATCAGACTTGTCTCGGTGCTGCTCGGCTCATTCCTGTTGCCCCCGTATGTTGAATCACTGATTGATCTATGACTTGCCTGACCTGGTCGATTGAGCTGGCCACAACGCATCTTTTATATTCGTTTCTATTTGCCTTCCCTATGTCAAACGCGCCCTCACCCTGGGCAAGGCCGTAATACTTGTCGGCGCAGTATATGATGTTGTAACCTTCGTATCCCCCCTCCACCAGCACCGGCTCGTCGTGCTCTGCGGCGCACTGGTCTATTATGCTGTGCACTTCGTCAATGGTCCTGCCCAGAAAGCATCTGCTGTACCTGTCACGCTTGAATTCTTCTATGTCAAACGCGCCCTCGCATTGCGCAAGGCCGTAGTAGCTGCCATTGAACTTCACGATATTGTAGTCCTTATAATTCTCTTGAACCAAACGCGGCTGTTCCGCCTCAGCATCGGCTTCAAGAGTATTTCTTTGCTCTGTGTCCAGCCGTCCTCGCGTTTGATAATCAGCAGACAGAACAAGTGCCCAATCCTTCTGCACAGTACCCTCGAAAATGTGGTTACAGGTTGCTACGAAATAGGCCTCAGCCTTCCCAACGTTATAGATTTCGGAATCCCGGAACTCCCGTATTCTTCCCGCACACTCTTCACGCTCATCTAATGCGAGCGCCGTTTTCTCCACAAGCTCGTCAATACTCGTCGCGATATGACCTATTTTCTCGCGATCTTGAAAGTACTTGACTTTATTGAAAGCTTTCTCGACGGTGTCCTCCTTATGCGAAAAGAAGATTACAGGTCGCAGCGTTGTAAACGCGTAAGTGAACGCCGTCCCCGACATATCCGTTACCATAACCGCCGACCTGCAATAATTCCTCATGTAGAAGCTTGCATTGGAATCCAAATCAAACCGCTCGTTATCGCGAAATCGCTTTTCTATATTCGCTACATACTCCGTATCAAGGGTATGCGGATGGGGCCTAAAGATTATCCTGTAATCCGGGAAGTTATCGAGCAAAGCTCCAACTATCTGTTCCCCATACTTGGGCAGCGACACGTAATTCTCAAATTCGTCGCCGCAGACCGTTGGTGCGTAGATGATACTGTCAATAGGTATTTGGGCTTCGTGAGTCCTGAAGAAATCAATATTGCGATCAAGTTTTATATACCCCCCCGGGATCCGCCACAACGGCCTCGACCTTATGTATTTGGTTACCGATATTTGCGTCTTACCCATGAGCGCTCTGCACGGTATAAATGTGTAATCCAATTCGTCGAGCAGTGGCGAGATGCGTTGCGGCTTGTCGGAATCCGTTTCCGATTTGCAGGGTGCTTCGTCTTTGCCGCTTGGGGAATCGTATATGTCGTGAACGAACAATACCTTCTTTGACCTTTTGGGCAGGCCGCCCATCAGGGACGGGTACACGAAAACGTCCACGAAGCCAAAACGCCGCACCAGATCGTGCCCCGCGTAGTATGAATAGGGGCGTTTCTCGTACTCGTCGTCTCGAATTACACCGAATAGAAAAATGGCATTATACCCTTTATCGCGGACTCTCTTGTACATTCCTTCGGTGCCGAGATTGGACCTATACGCCTTGCTCGGGTAATACACGGCAAGCGTCTTGCGCCCTGGATCTATATCTTTCTTTATCTTCTCGACTTGATAATCCGCGAGAGTCCCGATTACATCGCGCGCACTGTCAGGGTAACGCTCGAGCAGACATTTCAAATACTCGTTCGGCTGGGCCTTACTGTTGAACGACAGGGCATCGATAAGCTCCTCCGTATCACGGGACCAGAGTATCGAGTCCTCAACAAGGAGATTCCTCTCTACGCCAATTCCGGCCAGCTTTTCTTTGGCGCGCCGCCAGAAACGGGTATCGTCCGCTGCGAAAACAGCCGGGCAGGCCATAGACGCGATTTTCTTTGCACTGTTATCGGTGAATTTGAAAACACGGATCCCGCCAGGCGCTTCTTCGCCTCTCCGGCCGACAGAATAGAGTACGTCAAAGCCATACTTCTTGAAGAAGCTGCAACATCTTGCGGCCGCCTGGCCGTCCCCTATGATGACCACCTGCTTCACTTCAATTCCCCGATTGTCTTCGCTGAGTATGGCTCTGTTGGCTTGAGTCTGCACAATGCTCGTTACACATTACTGCGCTATTGGCGCAATTTCAACTTCTACTTGTCGGCGGCCTATCTTCTACTTGGAAGTCCGCCCTATAAGCTGCTTTACCTCTTCGACGGACTTGCCTACGACGCAACGGTACCCTTCTATGTGAACTCTATCAGGGTCCAGTTTCCCCTCACTCTGAGCAAGGCCGTAAAACTTGTCGCCAAGGCTTATGATATTGTAACCTCGGTAGCCTTCTTCAATCAGTTTCCTCGCTGCTGTCTTAGGCTCAGCGCTGCCTACACGATCCTTTATCTTATTGCTTCTTTCGGTTTCGTGCGCGTCGTCGTCGCGAGTCTTCCTCAAGCGTCTTCCGGATGTCAATGCTGTTTTTGTGTCTTTTGTCCTAAAGGCAATACATACCCTTGACTTTCGCCCATACGAAAGGCGCCTCCACTTTTCGGGCAAATCAGGACATTTGACCTCGTAGATATCTTCAAAGCCAGCCTCCCTAAGCGCCAAATCCAAAAGAGGCACAGAAGGGGCAACGTCCAAATCGAAATTCAGAGGCCAGTCCAATTCCTGCTTTCTTGGAGGTTGCCCATACTTTATTGATAGGCAATTATCTTCGTTGACGGGCGTGTATATGAAGATCGCTTTTCTTGCGTGGTCGCACAGATAGGCTAAATGATAAATTGGGTCAGTAAGGTGACAAAGCACAGCTAACGTTAGGATGACATCTACTTCCTCTAATTCCGCATAATGGAGTCTATGGTCGTAGCTACTCCATTCTCCAGCATGAAAGTGACATTCCACGTTCAGTACACGATTGAACAAGTCGAAGAGGTCTCTGTTATCAGGGATGTCATATCCAATACATTTCCTGGCTCCACGCAAGGCAAGGTCGTAAAGGTAATACCCCGAATTACAGCCGATTTCGCCGAAAGTCATATTGGATATGTTATTTCCCAGCCTTTCCACTAAGCTGTCCATAAAATGCTGATAATAGACTTTTCTGTAGATTTCATTGCACTCTCGGAAGAGTGTCTTATCTGTCGCAATGGGCCGATTGTATCTTGGGTCTGGCTTTTTCCAATAAGCAAGTGGGCCAGAAGGGTCTGCTGTGTACATTGTCAGGCCTTTTCCCACTTCAAGATCATCTGTGAAGATAAAAGGCTGATATCCAAGCTTATTTTGAATAATGAACTTCTCTACCTGTTCTAATTGCTCGGCCGTAAGTCCTTTGTTTCTCAAGTCCATTCCTTGCTCCTTCAACTGATTACAATTGTCCTGATAAACGGGCTTAAATCGTTGCTCGGCCCGACACCAAGATACTGAAGTCGATGAGGAGCTTGAGCTCCTCTGCAGATGCGGCGGCAAAAGAACGGTAAACTTCGGAACCGGCCTTGTCCAGCAGTCAGCTGCGGACGTTTTCGCAAAGGATGTTATAGGATGAAAGCTTGTTGCTGCTCATTCGATACGCTAAATCGAACTGATTCTGTTCCTCGGCTGCAAACTTATCCAGCCACGGCGAGTAGGTCCGAACTTCAATATTGTTTTCGCGCGGCACGAACTTCATAATTCTCAGCCAGCCGTTTCCTCCGTTGCCGCTCGGAATCGGCGGGTCCTGGTAGTTCGCTAGAATCTGATGGACCAGATTGCCGTTTACTCCCGTGCTCGTCAATCGCCCGAACCCGTCGCCAAGGGTATGGTTCTCTTGGCTTGAGTCTGCACGATGCTCGTTACACATTACTGCGCCATTGGCGTAATATCAACTTCTACTTGTCGGCGGGCTATCTTCTACTTGGAAGTCCGCCCTATAAGCTGCTTTACCTCTTCGACGGACTTGCCTACGACGCAACGGTACCCTTCTGTGTGAACTCTATCAAGATCCAGTCTCCCCTCACTCTGAGCAAGGCCGTACAGCTTATCTCCGATGCTTATGATATTGTATCCCCTGTATCCCTCTTCGATTAAGGTGCGCTTCCCGCAGCAATGAGACAGCTTGTCTATGAGCCGCTTTACCTCATCGATAGAATCCCCGGCGACGCAGCGATACCCTTCTGTGTTGAGTCTGTCGAGATTCAGGCTCCCCTCGCTCTGGGCGAGCCCGTACAATTTGCCGGCGTATGATATTATGTTGAATTGCTTATAACTCTCCTCTACAAGCGAAGGGCCGCCCGGTCCTTTTGCAGGGCGGCTATTGGCGCGATCGCCGGTATTCTTGGCCCGCCACTTTATGTAGGGGCCGACCATCATTCCGGCTTTGCTCAATGCCGCACACACTCTTTCCCATCGCTCCGCCTTCACTTTCTCGTCAATATATGGGTCAACGCTGTACCAAAGGTGATCGGGTATGTGTATGGGATTCTTGGAATAAATCTCATCCTTGTCGCGGCGAAAGCGAATGTCATATTCTTCCGGGTTCTCATAGTATTCGCTGCCCGCTACAAGCATGAGTGTGCGAACACTTTCTACAAGGTCAATATACTGCTTGTTCCTGAGCATGTTCTTAATAGTCTCTTCAATGTCCTGGTCGGTCTCTCCAGGGATGCCGATTACCGAATTGACGGTAAGGTAGATTCCGGCCTGGTGGCAATTACACAGATTCTGATCGACCAGGTCTATCGTGTACCCCTTCCTTTCCAGCCGGAGCGCGTGGTCTGTCCATCCATCCACTCCAAAACGCAATCTGCTAAACCCTGCCGCGCGGAGGCAATCGTAAAATTCGCGAGTGCCGCGCTTGTTAATGCGCAGTTGGCCAGTAAGCTTCACTTTCAAATTACGGCTGATAATCCCCTCGCAGATTTGAAGCAGAAAATCGGGATCGCCGTTCACATCGCTGTCGTTGAACTGGAATACGTCGCTCCCTTGCTCGACCAGCCACTGCAGCTCATCAACCACCTTTTTGGCCGAGCGCGTACGAAACAAACACCATTCGCAGCAAAACCTGCATCTCGACCAGGTACATCCACGACTTGCAAGAATAGGCGTCAGTCGGTGTCCATCCCAGCGCCGGTAAAAGCTCAGATTGCTCCACTCGTACCGAGGAAAATCGATGGAATCCAAGTCTTCCAATACCGGGCCCGGACTCCAGACCCTATCCGGAGAATCATATCGTGAAATAATCCCCGGCAGATCCCTGGGCCTTTTGCCTGCCATCAGCGATTCGACAAGCGGGCCAAGCGTAAGCTCTGCTTCACGAATCACCATATAATCATATTCCCGAAATCTCCATGGGCCGCGGATGGGATCCACGCAATCGTAGCCGCCGACTAAAATGACGACTTCTGGATGCCGTGCGCGCACTGCTTTTACAATCTCCTGTGCCATCATAAGATTTGTGCTGTGCAGTGAAATGCCTATGATCCTGGGACGAGCTCGAACCAGGCCCGCAATGACCGAGTCGATTTCAGGGCGAAAATATTCGATAACCTCCGGCTTTCGCCACTCTTCTTCTATCCCCATCGCGTCCCACGGATCCTCTTTCATCACGTATCCGCCAGGCGCCACAACCTTATCCAATTCGTTAAGAATTCTCCTGGAGTGATACAGATGATAAAAGACGGTATCCAGATCAACCGTCTGAAAGCGAATCCCCGTTCTCTTGAGGATATTGTGCACATAACCCAGGCCGTTGGGCATCATCGCCGATATCCGCGCAGGCAGGTCCAATAGTATAAGGTCCTGGTTGGCAAGAAACTCAATGTCGGGGATTTCGATCGGATAAATGCTTTTCATCGCAACGCATCTCCAACAGGTAAGTAGTCTATATAAGCGGTTTATCGTATGGCGGAGCATTCCCGAAGTTCAAATGTCTCCCGTCACAATGAAAATACCTGCCATTGGGGCCTCCCTCAGGATGCGATAATAACATAAGAGCCATGCTGACCATTGCATAAGGATTTTTGGCAGAACCTCTATTCATCTCTGTCCGCGCTTCACCGGGGACTAAGACGTTCATCTGAATGTCTTTGTCGGGAAAAGTATGGGCATATTCGCAGGCGGCGGCGCGTCCAAGACCGTTAAGAGCCGCTTTTGATACTTTGTACATCCCGTTGCCGGGTGTATCATTTGCCCAACCTGCCTCCGAACTTATAAACAGAACTCTGACATTGCCGTCGAGAAGCATATATGGAAACATCATCCTGGTTAGCAGCCACGCGGCGGTCACGTTTGTGGCCATCATCCTGTTCCAGTATTCCAAGGAGCCGTTCTGCAGTGGCTCGCGGCTGCCCGGCTCGGTGGGTATGGCCGCATTGTTGACTAAGCCGCTTAAGCTGTTGCATAAGCTCTTCACTCTCTCACAAGCCTGTGTAACCTCGTCGTAATTCGCCAGGTCGGCTTCCACTGTATAGCAGTTGTCCGCAGATATATTCAAGGACGCTATTTCGTCGATACTCTCCTGCAGCTTCTCCACCCGTCTGCCGGTTAGAAAGACCTGTGCCTCCGCAGACGCTAACGCACATGCAATGCAGCGGCCGTAGCCGGTCCCTGCCCCTGTTATCCAATAGCTTTTTCCCCTCAGACGCGCCCATTGCTCGGGCGTAAGGCCGTAGAGATGTTCGTCCCACTTGGCAGGGTCAATATCCTGAAGGACTCTGGTTATCATTGAATTTGCACGAGACGATGCGAGTTACATAACGCCGGCAAAGAACTCGCGCGTGCCTCTTCTTTCTTGTACTTAGCTGCAAGGAAGTCCCTAACAAAGTCCCGCAGACGGCCCGGACCTGTATCCATTTTCGGACGACAGCCGTTTGGTAGTCATTGGATATACCAAATCGAACTGATTCTGTTCGTCGGCTGCAAACTTATCCAGCCACGGCGAATAGGTCCGAACTTCGATTTTGTTTTCCCGCGGCACAAACTTCATAATTCTCAGCCAGCCGTTGCCGCCGTTACCGATGGGAATCGGCGGGTCCTGGTAGTTTGCCAGAATCTGATGGACCGGATTGCCGTTTACTCCCGTGCTCGTCAATCGCCCGAGCCCGTCGCCAAGGATGTGGCCCGACAGCACAAGAAAGATGTTTTCATGCAGTTTAACGAATTTGTCCCACATCTGTTCGCCGTCGTTTCCATCGCCGGCCCATCCTCTGCAGCCCCACTGGTCGCCGGGGCCCACACGTGTATCATCCTCATACATATAACAATGTGTAAGAAAGATGATCCTTTTGTTGGGGAATTCAGAGACAACCTGATTGGCCCACCGGAGCATCGCATCGTTGGGGCCAAACTCCAGCGAGACAATCATAAACCCCATTCCGGCTGCATCAAAAAAAACGTAACGGGCGTCCGGGTTGTTGGGGTCGCATCCGCCCCACCACGGCTCGTTTTCAAAACGACCGGGGGGAAAATACTGATTTAACTTGGCATTATCTCTGCAATTGGCGGGCGGCCTGCCAGCGTTGGGAAACTCGTGATTGCCTGCACAAAACGTGTAAGGAACGACGCCGTCGAGAATGCTCATGCTCGTATTGGCCCGCTGCCATTCAACATCTGTATCGCCGTTGGTGAAATCACCCTCGTGAAGGACAAAGACGATGTTCATAGCCTTTTTGTTATCCTTTATCCACTGTGTCTGAGAAGTGAAGATTTGGGGATATTTCAGCGTATAGTGTTGCGTATCCGGCAGGATGATGAATGTAAATGACTCCGCTTCACCTGTACCGGCGGAGTCTCCGGCTGGCCGGCTCGTGCCTGGGTCTGGAATAGCCGCACCGACGCCGCCAGGCAGTGTCTCTGCCTTGGGTTCGATGAAATTAGGGTCGGTCTGCGTTGTCAATGTCATTTCGTAGAGTCTCAGTATATTGGCGTTTACGCCGGCGGCGATATACAAACGATAGTATCTAAAGGAGTCGGTGTCGGCACAACTGTATGCCCTTATCTCGCTTGGCTCCCAATCGGTCTGGTTCGTTCGCGTATCCAAGATTGTCCAGTCTTCGCCGTCATTTGAGCCTTCGAACCGCCAGTCTTTCGGCATTCTACCCGTTGAATCCGTCCCATCCTTTCCGTGACTGCCGGTGTGTAGAGTATAGCCTCTTATCGTTTTCGGCTGAATCCCGAAATCTGCTTGTATCCAGTGAGGAAAAGAGCCAACTGTTTCCCAAAAAGTGTCAGGCTTGGCATCAAAAGCGCTTGCTGAACCCATCGGACCGGCATTTGCGGAATCGGCAGTATGCAGGACTGGGCAGTCCACCGTGATCTTCACAGTATCAGTAGCCACAGCCCCTTTATTGTCGATTACCGTCAGCGCGATGATATGTGTGCCGACATCGAGCGTGGCTGAAGGATTCGGCCCGTCTGGAATTGTGCCTCCGAGGTCGTCCGACCATGTCCAGCCTATTATCGTGCCATTCTCATCTCTGGAGCCGGACCCCTCCAGCTTAACCTCTTCACTGCCGTTTCTGTCCACATCGGACACGGTTTGGTCCGGCCCGGCGTCGGCTAAAGGAGGGCTATTGGGCGAGTTATTGCCGATGCAGCCATAGCCGACTACAAAAAGAACGGCACACAATAAGAACTTGATGTTAGTTTTCATGGTTCAGACCTCCATAACAAAAAGACCTATTTTAGTTATCGACCTGGATGGGCCTCTTTAAGACATCATCAGGCATGCACGCGCAACCAACTGCAGGAGAAACTGCACACAACAAGAACTTCTCTATTTCATCATTTCTACTTCGTAGAGTCTCAATATATTAGCATCTATGCCGGCAGTGATATACACCCGATAATATCTAAAGGAGTCAGGCTTAGTAACGCCATATACTCTTTTCTCGTTGACCTTCCAATTAGTTTGGTCAGCTTGAGTATCCAGGACTGTCCAATTCGAGCCGTCATTCGAACCTTCAAACCGCCATTCTTTGGGCATTCTTCCCGTTGAGTCTCTCCCATCCTTTCCGTGACTGCCGGTTTGCAGGGCATATCTCTTTATCATTCTCTTACGACGCTCAAAATCAATTTGTAGCCAGTGAGGGAAGGGGCTACTGGCTGTCTCCCAAAAAGTATCAGCTTTGCCGTCAAAAGCCCCCATTGCGCCGAAAGGACCGGTATTTACAGAATCAGCAGTATGCAGGAAATCAGGGAAGAGATTTGAATAGACTTCTACCTCTTCGGCAGTGGGGGCAGGCTCCGCTCCCTCACACCGCATCACTTGAACAAAGACCAAAACAATGAGAATAACATATATTGTCCCAAACGTCCCTATGTGCGATAACAAATCTTCCTTGAAGGACCTATTCCCCATCTCCCCAAACCGTTTTCTAAGAATGTACAGCACCCCTGCGACCACGAAGAAAACGGCGATTCCCGCATAAGTAACATGCAATCCACAGAGGAAAAGGCTTGGTTCAAAGAGAAAAACCACCTTGTTTCTGCCTGCGGGAACAGCTGTAGTCATAAAGTCGTAATTAGCACGAATAACCGGCTGCTCTTTGCCATTTACATAAGCCTTCCAGTCTTTACGATAAGTATCACCAAAAAATAGAAGGGCGGGGGCGCCGGTTTCAACTTCGACCTCGATCTCACTGGTTTTAATGCTCGAGTATTCTACCCTTGCTCCAGATGCGGCTGCTCTCGATATCCCCGGATCGGCAGATAGTAAGACCTCTTGTTGGGGATTGAATGCAGCATCTTTCAGCTTCTTCAACAATTCTTGCTCATCTGTAATGACCTCGAAGTCTCTAAAGACCATGAAACGGGACAAAGCGTTCGGGCGTACTACTGGATTGCCTTTCTTGTCAACATCGTAGCGGCAGCCCATAAGATCGAGACAGCGGCCGTCTTCCATGTCCGCAGTCATTCCGCCCCCGCCTTGTGAAAAAGACGAAGTGAAATTACCTGCAAATATAAGATGTTGCTGCAATACTGAAGAATTCGCGCCGCCGTATGAACGAACCCCGTAAACGCTGGGTATGTTTGTCGCGGGTTCATTCCCTTGGATTTTGAGCAAGATATGCGGATGATTAATCCGAAAATTGTCAATGTCGATAGCCTCATCTGGAGAGGGAATAGCAGCTTCAAATCCAACGACATTTTCATCTCTAACGAGATTTTCCCTTTCCTTTTTTTCTTTTACGTCCGGTCTAAGGATGAAATCCTTTGATGGGTATAAGGTATTACCTCTGAAAAAAGGATTCATCACCTGATGAGCGTACATTTTGTTGTACGGCAGGAGGTCCGCAAGCAGGATAAAAAAGAAAAAGACAAACATAAGCTCTGGCTTGATCTTGCCGGTCTTGACAGCAGCTATCAACGTCATAAAAAGCAGGCTTATTAAAATAAATCTTGTTATCCCAAATACTGTGAGAATGGGAACTCCACTTGCTGCTTCTTGGGTCATTCCATGGAAAGGATATATGATGACTCCTATCATCAGCAATCCGGCCAGAGAAAGCGGCAATAGCTCCGTTTTCTTCCTGAGATAGTCCTTCTGACGGTTAAGAACAAGCCACAGCAGGGCGATAGTCAAGATGGACGTTGATATGTAGATGACACTCGAGAAAAACAAGCGGTTTGTTTTCATCAATCCGAACAAACTTGCTTCCGGATAGATCGTAGTAAACTTCCTTACGAATAGAAATGAAACTGTTATCACCCCTGCGATTGTCGCATAGAATAGCACATGGCAATATAGCCCCTTGC
>Ga0315274_10008940_pt1 | contig 14509 bp, 9 predicted proteins | sample YL17G02_20_MG_FD_203700 | JGI IMG/M metagenome (GOLD analysis project Ga0315274, IMG submission 203700) | Sediment microbial communities from Yellowstone Lake, YNP, Wyoming, USA - YL17G02_20 | ecosystem: Environmental > Aquatic > Freshwater > Lake > Sediment | place: USA: Wyoming | collected... | reverse complement strand
ATTTAAATAGGCATCAATATTTGCTTGAGTATTAACAACAATAGTTCCACCAGTTCCACCACTATTTGCATAAAGATAGAAAGGTTGAATTTCTGGTATGTTGAAATCAATTAATATTTCGGCATATGGTGGTGAAGGTGAAAATGTATTACCACTCACATTCACCACAGTATTACCAAAATTTGTGTTGTATAGAAAATATTGTAAAGCCATAATTCGATTAAGTTAATTTATTTAACATTAAAAATACTGAACCAGTTACTAAATTAGCGTTGCCACTACCACCAATTCTAAATACGTTTAATTGTAATATATCGTTAACTGCAAATGTTTGTACAACAGGTGGTAATGATAATTCTCCGCTTGCACTCACGCCCACAATCATACCAGCAGTTGCTGTATTTGGTTGTGTTGATAATCCTTTAAGTAAATATGCACCAACACTATGGGTTTGATTTGCCGTATCATTCTTTAATACCACATGATATTGTACTTCATAAGTACCTGCGGACTTAATGATAAGAAGTGTACCGCCTGACCATAAGTAAGTATTTGCACTAACAGGTGCTGAACTCCATGTTATTGGCAACGGTGTAACCACGTTAGCATTTGAAGTCATCGTACTTATTAATTGGATTTTCTTATTCTGATTCTTTGTGCTTGCAGTATATCCGGTAAACACAGAAGTATTCAACTTGGTGTTAATTAATGTCAATGTAGTACCAGTATAACCACTAAAGGTTGTTATTGCTAACTTAGAATCAATTTGTCCCTTTGTAGTACCAGTATAGCCACTAAAGGTTGTTATTGCTAATTTAGAATCAATTTGTCCCTTTGTAGTACCAGTATAACCACTAAAAGTACTAATATTTAATTTGGCATTCAAAGCCTGTTGTAAATCCGTTTGATTTGAAAGTGTACCAACAATATTACCCCAAACAGCACCGATGTCTTGACTTTCTACTCTTATCCAAGTGGTTGCAGCTTTAATTGCTAAATCACCAACACGCCAGTAATTAAGATTGGTTTGACCACTAAATGCCAAATTGGTAGTACCACTTACACCAACTCTCCAAGCAAAACCAGTAGTATATGCACTTGATGCACCTGTTAAATTCGGACTGTTTGTTGTGGCATTCCAATCACCTTGTAATACAACTGCTGCAGCAATAGCAGAATTAATTGCATCCCTAACACCTTTTTCACTTGATACATAGTTATTACTTGCAGTACCAGTACCCCTTACGTCATTTCTAAGTTGTTTTCCACCACTTTGAAGCGTTCCACCCGATGTGAATATTGCAATATTGTTTGTAGCACCAGTTACTTTATCAATCTTATTATCAATTGCTATTTTTGTAGTGCCAGTGTAGCCACTGAAAGTACTAATTGCTAATTTAGAATCGATTTGTCCTTTTGTAGTGCCAGTGTAGCCACTGAAAGTACTAATTGCTAATTTAGAATCAATCTGTCCTTTTGTTGTGCCAGTGTAGCCACTAAAGGTTGTTATTGCTAACTTAGAATCGATTTGACCCTTTGTAGTGCCAGTATAGCCACTGAAGACTGCTATTGTTACATATTGGGTATCAACATCACTGCCACCAGATATTATTATGTCGGTTGCACCAGTAATAATTTTTAAATTACCACGAGTAGAGATTGATTTAAGACTAACAACCCTATTAGTAGTACCACTAATTAAAGTACTTCCAGTACCAGACGTTGTGACACCTGTTAATGCATCTGATTTCTTTGCAAAAGCAGCAGGAGCAGTAGTTCCGGTATAATATGAAAATGTCGCCATTGTCACACCAGAAGCACTGGTGATTAAATCGGCAATATTATAGGTACTACCACTCAATTGTCCTCCCGGACTAATTAAAGGAATATTACCGGGAACACCGCCAGTAATAACATTAATTTTCTGCGAAGTTAATCCCGTCACCTGACCATAGGTTATTGAATCCTGTGGTTGGGGTGCAGGAGCAATTGCCGCCAAGTACAAATTTATTTTGGTTTCGGTATTATTGATTACATCCGATGGAGTAACTACGTTATTCACCTGCCATAAATATAGCGGCTGAATCTCCGGAATTACAAAATCACTGTAATATCTTGCTTCACCTGAAGTCGTACCTGATAATGCACTTTCTCTCAAGATTGTTCCTGCGTAAGTAGTGCCTGTGCTGTAAATTAAGTATCTAAATGCCATTTTGTTTTGTTATTATATTTTTGTTATTATTTTTTTATTTTAAGATATTCTTTTTATTTTTATCCATGAACCATGTGCTTTGGTATTTACAATACCATCGTATCCTATTCTAAATGCCACCAATTCCACATAATCGCCATTTGACAATGAAATCATGTATTGCGGCATTGCGTTAGTGCCTAATTCATTCGTTAAATCCTGACTAAATGATGTGCTGCTCATCGGAGTCATATCGGTGTTGCCATTTTTTCTCAAAACCGAACCAATGTTCTTTGCACTATTAGTATTATTAACAATATTAAGCACATATGAAGTATCATAAACTCCCGTTGCCCTGATATAAATACGACTGCCACCAGTAAAATTAAGACTTGTACCGGAAAATACTTGCTGTATCCAAGTAATTGGTGTTATGCTTATTGTATTTACATCTGTTCCACCACTTGTATCAAGTAATTGTAATGTGTTATATGTCGTACTTGGTGTGCTACCAGTTACGCTAATAACATTACCCGCCAATGAAATGCCTGAACCTGCGGTTAACTTATCGGTTAAATTATTATATGAATGTGTGTGACCTGTTTGAAAATTCTGTAGTGTAGTTCCTGTTAACCACGGTGGTCTACCAGATAATGTATTCCATGTTGCTGTTGAACCAGATATTGTTATTGAGGTTGAATCCGTTGAAATACTTACATTTCCCAGACCCTTAAATCCTTTTAATTGTAATTTATTTGCCGCAACACTTGTGTAGATTCCCGCACCACTTCCCAGATTTGTTGCTCCGGTAACTGCAGTTGTTTTTGAAGCAAATTGATTTGGTGCAGTTGTTCCAGTATATGTCGTAAATATCGAAGTATTGAGTTTGGTATTTAAGTCAGTAAGATAGGCAATTGTACCGTCACCATTCTGTATTGTGAGTTTCTTAAAACCACTTGTAATACCCGATGTTACAAAAGACAATCCTTTCGTACTGACGATATTATCATATACTTGGAAGTTTGCTGAACTAAAGTACGGTGGGACATTCGGCACGTTATTCCATGCCACGCCATCAGAATAATAGAATCCCGCATCTCTTCTGTTTAGTACATATGCGCCACTACCATTGCGAACCAAATAAATTTGTCCACCATATGAACTTGCTGGTGCTGGTAAATCTGCATAATTACTAACTGCCGGATATGTACTGCCACTTGTGGGTGTGCTTCCGCTGCCACTAAAATTGCCACTGAATAAGAATACTTTTCCCGTTAATAAATCTATTGTAAACGTTGCCATTAAAAAGACTTTTTAGATAAATACTATTGAATAAACATTTAGCCAACTCAATATAAAAGAAAAGATGTTGAAATTCTGTTTAAAAATTATTTCATTTTAATATATTATTATCTTGGCAACCATCATTTGACTCCTGCTGTTAAGAACAACAATGATATATGTTCCGGAAGGTAAATTTAATGGTAAGAAAATATTATTATCAGAAACATATTCATTTATCACCTGTTGACCTATAAAATTAAATACCTTCAGAATCTTCGGACTGAAATTTGGGTCTTCAACCACTATATTCACATAATCAATTGCAGGTACTGGATATACTAAAAGTTTGTATTTTAATGGGTCAACAATAACCGTTGGCAGATTATTCCCATACGCACCGATGTTCGGTGGATTGTCCATTGAACCACCAGCATAGTCTTCAGTAATCCACGATGTATAAATGCCCGATTTAATTCCCGGTGATGTTGATTGCAAATGAAAGTCTGTTGAAGACATAAAATACGGATTTTCCTCAATGTTGTCTTGTTCCACATAATGTAATGGTAATGGAACATTAGTAAAATAAGGCAAATTAGTTGCCGAATCAACTTTAACTCCCTCAATTGCATTTTCATATAAAATATTATTTTCGACATAAACCGAATCCATCGTGGGTTCTGGTCCTGCAGCAAACATACTCGCATATTTAAAACCCATTATAATATTGTTTCTCACCACAACATATTTTGCATTTCCAATTGTTGGTAGCCAGATTCCTATCATGGTAGGTCTGCTTCCGGGATTTGCAACAATAGTATTATTAATGATATTAATATTTCGAGCAGGTTCAGATGTTAATCCTACAAGCATTATTCCCGACCCATAATTTTCTTCAGAAGCAACTCCAATATCAGTCATAATGTTATTATAAATAAAAACATTTCTCATTAATGTGTTTGAATATGAGGTAATAACAATTTGAGCCATAAGATTTTTAAAACTATTATTTCTGATATACAAGTCTTCAACATCACACACATATATTCCGGCTTCGGAAATCGCACTCATAGTATTTTTGCCAATTTTATTGTGATGAATATCTAAACAATTGGAACTACCGGATTTTTTGACAAATAAACCCCGAATACCGCCTTCAATTATGTTATTATTTATTTCAATACCCCCATAACTATTTCTTATTTCAATTACATATTCATATCCATCTGCATCGAAATAACTTGCGCCACTTTTAAAATTAACAAATGAACAATCATGAATATTAACAATACTTCTACCATTTATTAATATGGCAGTATTTCCAACAAGACCATTTCCATCTATTTGTATTCCAGATATATGCTGATTCCCTAATGTTCCTTCGAATGATTCGAGAACAATTAATGGCAATACGAGTTGCGATATGATGCGAGAAGTCAGACCATTTCCTTCTATGCTAACTCCCGGCTTAAGAAAACTTTGCTGATTTTCATAATATGTACCCTGAGTAACAAAAATAATATCGCCCGGATTATTTACTTGAGAAGTGGCATGTGATAGAGTTTTCCAAGGAGATGCGGCAGACCCTTTATTTAAATCACCACCGCTTGGAGAAATATAATATTTAGTTGCATTTACATATTGAATGCTCGTGAATAGAAATAAACATATGATAAAAATCTTTTTTAGCATATTTTCCGTTTTTAAAAAAAAAGGGGAAAAATTTCCCCCGCACTAAATTTTTCATAAATCTTATGAATAAACATATGTTAGTCTTAAATCCCAGATAAAAGTAAACCCTTGGTCACCACCAGGATATCCTTGCTTCCAAACAGTACCGACTTGCCAAATTCTCTTAATTCTCCAATTACCCACAGCAGGATTATTAAAACTTCTTGATGTGCCGATATAAAATTCGGTAGCAGACACCGTATCAATTAAAACCGATGGTTCTATAAATATTGCTTGTGTACTTACACTTATGTCGTCAATTCCTGTTCCGCTCATAATAAATTACTTTAATATAAATACTTAAAAATATGTGTATGTTGCGCCACTATTCCAAATAAATTCAAAAGCCTGTTTACCGTTTGGAAATCCCATATACCAAGTATTTCCGACTTTCCATTCTTTTTTTATCTTCCAAATCGGTGCATTGGGATTAGCAAAACTACCTGATGTACCAGTATATCTTGTTATACCGGATATCTCAGTAATAAAAACATATGGTTCAATTTGGATAACAATATCGTCAATGCCCGGCATAATTCTATTCGTTTTTTATAAATACTTATCAATTTATGTTAAGTATCAATTATTTTTATACTGCTCCAATTTTTGCTGGAAGTTGAGTATTGTAATTAATATACCACATCCATCCGTTAACATTATTAAATGCAATTGGTGCTGGACAACATCCACCAGTAACAAATCTCGATACCAAATCCCCAGATGTTGAAAATTTACTAACACAACCAGGATTGACACGATGCGTTGCCCATATGTACGTACCGTCATATGCTAAATGAGAAAGACATGTTCCCATAGTACTTCCAGTATATCGTGTCCACGTCCCGTCAGAAACATCAACCCTAATCAACTTATTTGGAGCAGAAGGTGTTGATATACCCCATATATAACCATTAACATATATTATATTATCAACTATACTTGGGAGACTGTAGCATGTTTTTGTTCCTCCGGTTGTCATTTTTATCATTTGCGGAACACCATCATCACTTATCCACAAATTTTTATTTACTGTATCAAATGCAATTGATATTAATGATGACCCCACAGAAGTAAATTTTGTTACCGCACCACTTGGTGTTATTTTACTTACGGTATTAATAAAATTAGCTGTCCACATATTTGTACCATCAAATGTCATTCCTTGTGGCGAAGAATTAGTACCTAAACTATATGTTGTTAGTGTACCACCTGACGTTATTTTAGTTACTGTACAAGCACTTGGTGTACCCGAACCACTATTTGCTGTCCACATATTTGCACCATCAAAAGTAATTGACTTCGGACTTTTTCCGGTTGGACCATATGTTGTTACAACACCAGTTGGTGTTATTTTACTAACATCACAAGTATTACTATTAGCTGTCCACATATTTGTACCATCAAATGCCATTGTATAAGGAAGTGTGCCAACCTGATTACTGTAATCCACAATTAAATCATAATTTCTAAAGTTGCGTAAACAATTTTCACTTCCTTTATATGAACTATCATATGATGCATTTGGTGCACAAGCAAATACTCCAGATAAACTATTTGCAGTAGTTCCACTTACTTGAAGTTCGGTACGAACACAAGATAATGTATATAGATAATTATCAGGTACTGCCATAATTATAACGGATTTTTTAATTTTTCAATTTCAACTCTTAAATCAGATACTTCGTGTTTTAAATATGCTATTTCTTTTACTAATAAATCTGTATATGAAACACTTAACATGCCATCACCTCCAGTTCCAACTAACTCCGGATTAATTTCTTGCAATTCTTGAGCAATAACACCATATCTTAATTGACCGGGATTTGATGTTAATTCAAATTGTTTATAATCGATATTTGTTGGCGCAAGCGAAATTGAATGAATATTTGTTTTAAGCCTTGCATCCGATACTAATTGAAAATCTGCAGCATACATGTTGCTTGTAGCACAAATACATCCTGTAACTTTTAAACAAGTACCATTAAATGTCATATTTGGTTCGCTGCAAATATACGATGCTGAAGCATATGTACCAACACCATCTGCTGTTGAACCCGTCCAAGTAATGCCACTACCAGAAGTTCCACCACTTGGAACGCCATAACTTAATTTACCTGTTGAATTAATATATATTGCACAAGTTTCTGATGTTTTACCAGTTAAACCAAATAAATATATACCACCATTACTGCCAGAACCTTTTCCCAACCCCCCATGTAATGTAATACATCCACCATTACCAGTCGAACCACTGGATTGATTTGCATCACCACCAAATATTCTAATATCACAACCGCTACAATTAAAACTCGCACCACAATATCCACAAATATTTAAATTTTTACAAGTACCCATTGTCATTAAAACATCATTCGCAGCACAACAACTCCAACCAATATCACCATTAACACCAGTATTACTTAAATTAAACATAACCGATTTATTAGAAGTGCTGAGTATAATTGCACTACCACCAGCTAACCATAATCCTTTATTCGAAAATACTTTTGAATATGCATTACTTGTTGGTTGACATAAACATAATCCATCAGAAATTGCATAAATTGCACCCGATGTGGTATCTCCAATTCTACCACCAGCGCAAAATGTAAGACAATTTGGTGTTGCACCAGATACCGCACATACTGGTTTTATTATCGTAGTACCACAATATTGTGATTCAACGATATTTGGAGAAACAAAATTTAAAATTGAATTACATATATTATTTTGACTTGCGTTAAAAACTGGAATATAATTAGTTGTACCGGAAATAACAGCACCAGTTGAACTGATTGCAATATAATTGCCGTTACAAGTTAATGTTACATTTGTGCCACCACTAAGAGATTTTAATTGAATTTTATTTCCGCTTACACTTGTATAGATTGTTCCATTACCACTACCCAAGTTTGTTGCGCCTGTAATTGTACCACCACCAGTACCACCACTTATAACGCCAGTACTTAATTTACCTGCTGCATCGATATAAATTCCACAAGTTTCTGTTGTTTTAACAGGTAAAGCGGTAATGCACATACTACCACAAATTCTAACTATTTTATTATCAAATTCACCATAAATTAAATTACATGAAGCACAGTTTGCGATATAAAGTCTATTTGTTGCAGATGTTACTGAGTTTCCGGCACAGTAACCAATTGCAACGTTACTACCAGTACCACCAGTAAGGTTTTGAAGTGCTCCATAACCAATTGCAATATTATTATTAGTATTTGTACTTTCCCAAAGTGCTCCACTACCAATTCCAACATTTCTACTACCTCTTACCGCATTAAGTGCTAACTCGCCAACAGCAACATTATCACTACCCGTACAATTCCAATGTAATGAATGACCACCAATAGCAACATTAAACTGACCACTTGTATTTCTAAGCATTGCTGGTGAGCCTATTGCAATGTTATTACAACCATCTGTATTGGCTTGAAGTGCAGTGCTACCAATAGCAATGTTTGTGTAACCACTTGTGTTTTGCCATAATGCACGATAGCCAACAGCAACATTTTGACAACCATAACTTGCATTACCTACCGAATTAGCACCAGCTTGAACACCAAAAAAGGTGTTACATCTTGATGTACCACTTGCAATTGTTCCGCAACCAGCAACTGTTGAACCATTTGCAAGGTTTGACCAACCAATACCCGAACCGCCACCAGTACCACCACTCGAATAAGGCATTTTATTGACTGCACATGTGGTTGAATTCCAAACCAAAGCACTATCGTTAGAACTACCATTTGCGGGTGTTGTGAGAATTTTAATTGCACCTGTAATATCAACAGTAGAACCAGTTAAACTAATTTGTGAACCACTATTTCCTGTTACACCAATTGAAACTCCAGTAGCAAATAAATTTGCACAATTACTGAACATCGATAATGTGGCTGAATTATCGCTCATGCACAATGCGATATCTGAACTCGCACCAACAAAAAATGTTGAAAGCGGAGTATTTAAACCAAACCACAAATTACAAGCACCATCAACACACGTATTGCTCGTTAATGTGCCACCAAGTTTAATATTTTTACCGGAAACACTCAAACCATTAGTTGCACCCGTTATTGTACCACCACCAGTTGAACCACTTACCAATATCTTATCACCTACTTGGAATATCTGAATCGAAGTACCTGTGGATGAAATACTTCTGAATTGCAGATTATTTCCACCAGATTTGCATTTAAAAACGCCAGCACCAGCACCGAGATTCTGACCAGTTGTGGTGTTACCCACTAAACATATGATTGACCTATTATTCATTTTCTATTTTAAATATAAATACTGATTTTCCACACATATTATCCTGTTATTATTATGCAATAATTTGTACCACTTGAGGGTGCAGTGTTGAATGTAACACAAACACAATTCGTATTTGGTCTTTCTACTGTTGTATAAACTGTTGCATATGGTGTAGCTGCTTGTGCTACCTGAACATTAACAAACTGTCTACTCATTGCATGATTTACAGTAAATCCGGTTGCACTGCTATTACCACTAATTATAATTGCACAATATTTTGCAATAGTACTTGCCAAAGTATTGCAAGCATCACCAACCGCATCAAATGCAGCAAAACTACTATTAGTGCCTACGTGTCCACTATTTGTCCATGTTAAATTGCTTAAATTAGCATGATTTGTTGGACTAACAACACCACTTACACTTGTTGAACCCATTCTATTGCCAACAACATAGGTAATACCACCCGTTGGAATTGTTACTTTACCGTAATTATTATTAACATTTGCTGTTAAGTAAGTAATACGGGCAAATGGAATAAATTCATTACTTTCTGAAGCCAGACTACCTAAAAATAATCCACGAGAATCTTCTGCTTGAGCAGTTGCTAATGTCGTAAATGTCGCTTGAGGTTGTAAGAAAATCGTTCTGAACTTCTGACTTGTTACATCAGAAGTCGTAGGAACTAAAAATTGATAAACATTATAATACCTGGCATTAACACCAGCCACCCATGCACCTGTTGATGGGGTGTTAACCCTTATGAATGAATTTGTTAAACCACTAAAAGGTTGCGTATGTCCTACGGTATAAATGCTTGTGTTACCACTTACATGCATTAAAGTATAAGCACCCTTTGTTATTGCATTAATAGTTGTCTGTAAATCTTCATCAGCAATAACAGCAGAATTAAAATCTGGTGAGTTTGAACTATCTGTTGCAGTATTTGCTGTCCATGATGTCGCAAGTCCACCCGAATATAAATAAGTACCGATATTTTTATGAAAATCCTGATGTGCTTGCCAAGGCATTAAACCATGTGTTTCTCTAACACCAAAAGTCGTACCCGATGTACTTTTATAATTAACTAATGCAACCATTAAGTTAGTAAATGCCCAAACACTATTACTCCATACTATATTAGTGCCATCAGTACTATATAAATACCACGTTCCAACTGTTGTTGTATGCGCACTACTTGTCCAAGGACTCGTTAGGGTCTTTTTAACACCATTCCAATAATAATCTAATGTGCCAGTAAGTGTAATTTTTCTATCGGCATAACTATATGAAACATTTATATCTCCATTGACAAAACCTGTTGGGTCTTGTTGGTCGGTAGCCATTGTAAATGGTAAATATGTACTTGCTAAACAAGTGCCGTTTTCAATGAATTTTGGTGATACAACACACGATGTTCCACAAGTTATGGGTGAAGTAACACAGGTCGTACCATCAACAATTGGCGAACATACTTTTGTGCTACCAGTTATAACTGGAGAACATACGTAGGATGTTGCTAACATACAAGCACCACAATGCAATGGAGAACTACTACAAGTGGTTGCACAAACTATTGGTGAGCATACTTTTGTGCTACCAGTTATAACTGGAGAACAAACATAAGTACTTCCTAAAATAATGGGTGAACACACACAAGTACTACCAATAGTAATTGGAGAAATCAAACATGTACTACCACAAACAATTGGTGAACAAATACAAGTTGAACCTAATATAACAGGACCGCATACACATGTGCTACCAATTGTAATTGGCGAACATACACATGTACTACCTTTAATAATTGGAGATTCTACACACGTACTACCACATATAATGCCACCGTATACAGCAGTGCTACCACAAGTTGTTGTACCGCTAATTAAAGCACTTCGAACACAAGTTGTTGCACATACATTACCAGTTACTTTTAATTGAGTGCCATCAAAAGTCATATTAGGTTGTGAACAAATATGTGTTGAATCAACATAAGTACCAACACCATTTGCAGTATTTCCAGTCCATATAAGGTCAACATCTGATGCTACATTAATTGCAATATAATTACCATTGCAAGTTAAATTAACATTCGTACCACCACTTAATGATTTTAATTGTAGATTTTTATTTGATGTTGCGGTATAAATTGTTCCATTACCACTACCTAAGTTTGTCGCACCTGTAACCGGAACACTAACAGTAGGAGTATTAATTCCAATATAACTACCATTACATGTTAAGGTTACATTTGTACCGCCACTAAGAGTTTTTAATTGTAATTTTCTATTTGATATTGTAGTATATATTGTGCCATTGCCACTTCCTAAGTTTGTAGCACCAGTAACCGTACTGACTATTGTGCTTGTTAAACCAGTTACATATGCGGCATCAACAAGAGAATCACAAACAAAATTATTACGATAAGTATTTGAAGCATATTGAGCACCTTTAAATCCAGGTATTCCACTACCAATTATTGTTGTGCCTGTGAATACTTGAAGATAAGTATCAGCACATCCAGATTTATGTGAACATAATGTAATGCCTTTACTTGTACCATCGTTAATCATTATACATCCATTACTACAACTTTTAGCACCATTAATAGATACACCACCACAAGCATAAACGCTAAGATTAGCACTGTTAGTGCCATCCCATTGACTCATTTCGGAATAGGTGAGGTCTGTCACAATATAATTCTGACCAGTTGTATTATAACCACCAAGACTTACTTCATTTGTTCTTACATCAAGACCAAATTCAGTACCACCAGTTATTAAAAGTATCTTACCGTTAATTCCAATACAAGTATTACCAGTTAACAATCCACCAAGAACAATATTTGCTCCCGATGTACTTAAACCATTTGCAGCGCATAATGTAATTCCACTTAAGTATGGAACAACATTAATTTCACCAGTACCTGCATTTCTTACCAAAATACTATCTGAACACGTGCCGGGATTTGGTGCGGTCAATAAAACTACGTTACATGAAATTGTCACACAATTTGTTATGCCACATACTCTTATGGATGTACCAGAATTTGTATTTAATACTATATCATCATTTACCCCACAAATATTTATACTTGGACCAGCATTAATAGCACTAAGTATACTATTATCTGCAGTAAATCCAATTATAGTAGGTGAAATACTGTTACCCATCAGAAATTGATATGCTCCATTAATAAATGTATTTTGAGTCAATGTACCACCAAGACAAACACTTACTCCATCAGTACTTAAACCATTACAAGCGTTGACAATACCCACAGTTGTACCCGTTGTTATTGCATATCCGGGATAAGGTAATACCCAACCAGATGTTGTAGTATTTGCAATTAAAACTGCTTTACTGACATAATTATTTGTTGTTGGTTCATTTGAAACAAATAAACCCGCCACAGTCGGACTTAAGAAATATGTTGTGTTTGCAGTTAAACTTGTTAATCCCGAAACATATCCTGCTTGTGTTAAATCAAAACAATTCGCATTATGGCATTTGCTTACAATACCAATAAACTCGCCATCATACAAACCATTAGCAATAGCACGATTATATGTACCACCACTCCAACCCAGAACATTACCGATTGAGAATCCATGTGAAGTCTGACATATTAATTTTGTTATTCTTTCACTTGAAAATAAAGTGTCTCCACTTATCAGAGAATCAACATACGCTTTATCTGGAAGCCACCTATTATCAGCACCCTGAGAATAATCGCAAACATAATGAAAACCCCTATTATCATGATAAGTTTTTGTTGCACCAGTTGAACTTAAACAAACTCTGTTATCATTATGAGTAACACTAAGTCCTGCTGAACACCCACCGCCAGGATATTTTGATTCAAGAACAATCTGACTTGGCGTAATAGATGCACTACCACAACAAGTATCACCAGAATCTGCCCAACATAATTTTAATTCGTCACCTGTTTGATTAAGCGATATTGTTCTATTTACATATGTTCCGGAACATAATTGTAAATTTTTATTGGCTATATTAACATTAGTATTTGCAACTAAATTACCACCAAGGCAAATATTTCTATTCGTTACACCCAAACCATTTGTTGCACCAGTAATTAATGGTGTTATTATTGGAATAACTTGCCATGTTGCAGTACCGCCAGAATTTGAGGTTAATACTTTTGCAAGACCAGCATTAGGCAATATAGATAGTGTTGCACCGCTTTGAATCTCAAATTGTCCAAATACGTTGGTGCTACCCGATAAATGCAGTATATCACCAGAACATTGCTCAAACTTATTATCGCTTAGATTAGGTTTTGTATCAATCATTTTCTTCTGTTATTCATAATATTATACGTCAACACTTCCGCTATAATTACTGGCTTTGGCATGATTATATGCCTGCTCAAAGATGTTTGGAGCAGATTTTCTTAAATCCGGTAAAAATGAATGTGTAAACCCTTTAAGACACTTAAAGTTTTCCTGATGTGCAGATTCTGCATTTTTAAATACTTCTATTGTGTATTTTATCCTATTTTTACCACCAGATATGCCAAAATTCGGGTTAATTCTCCAATAGGCGTTCATATATGTGAAATCATGCGGTTCGTGATAATAATTCATTTGAAGTGCCATAACGTCTGATATTATTTGTTTAATATTATTACTTTAAGATAAATACTCAAAAACTCAGACTAATTCTCGGTGTTTTATAAAAATAAAAAACCCACCAGTTATGGTGGGTTTAAAAACTAAAAATAATGGCTTACTTTTGTTTATTCACGGCTTCAATAATCTTGTTTATATCAAATAAATTGATTGTATCATATGGGAAAGCCTGGATTTGACCGCTGATATCAAATTGCTCCAAGTATGAAAACTTATTTAACTCATTAATATAGTTAGCATTAGGTAATATGTTAATGTGTTCTTCATAGCCAAATACCGAGGGTTTATTACCAATCCATACAACAGTGCTTTGTAAATCCAGTGCTGCAGCAACATGCTGGCTGAAACTATCAATGAAAAGTCTTTTTGTTGATAG